>Ga0187780_10002681_pt1 | contig 13363 bp, 10 predicted proteins | sample 1015_Q2_SP10_20__FD_132429 | JGI IMG/M metagenome (GOLD analysis project Ga0187780, IMG submission 132429) | Tropical peat soil microbial communities from peatlands in Department of Meta, Colombia - 1015_Q2_SP10_20_MG | ecosystem: Environmental > Terrestrial > Soil > Wetlands > Peat | place...
GCGTACCGTCGGGGCGATAGCGCCAATCGAAGAACAGCGCGGGCCCGAGCCCGGTGCGCTCGACGACCTTGAGGAACTGCTTCGGGATGATCTGGTCGGTGTCGACGTTCTCGCGCGGCAGCGCGGCGACTTTCCCGGTATGGCGGACGAAGGGTTGCATCAGGAGGCCGTCTCCCACCCGCGCACGTCGACGAGGTGCCCCGCGATCGCCGCGGCCGCTGCCATCGCCGGGCTCACAAGGTGCGTGCGCCCGCCGCGGCCCTGCCGGCCCTCGAAATTCCGGTTCGACGTCGACGCGCAGCGCTCGCCGCTTTGCAGCACGTCCGGATTCATGCCCAGGCACATCGAGCAACCGGCGTTCCGCCACTCGAAGCCCGCGTCGCGGAACACCGCGTCCAACCCCTCCCGCTCGGCCTGCGCCTTGACCCGCATCGATCCCGGCACGACCATCGCCCGGACCGTCGGCGCGACCCGCTTGCCGCGGACGACCCGCGCGGCGGAGCGAAGATCCTCGATGCGGCCATTCGTGCACGAGCCGACGAATACGCGGTCGATGCGCAGCCCCTCAAGGCGGGTCCCCGGCTTCAGGTCCATGTACGCCAGCGCCTGCTTCACCGCGTTCCGCTCGGACTCGGTCGCGAAGTCCGCGGGATCGGGGACTTCGCCCGCGATGCCGGTGACCATGCCGGGGCTCGTGCCCCAGGTGACCTGCGGCACGAGGCTCGCGGCGTCTACCGTGACCACGGTGTCGTAGCTGGCGCCGGGGTCGGTGCGCAGCGCCTTCCACACCTCGACGGCGCTCGCCCAGGCCGCCCCGGTGGGCGCGCGCGGCCGGTCGGCGAGATAGGCGATGGTCGTGTCGTCGGGAGCGATCATCCCGGCCCGCGCCCCGGCTTCGATCGACATGTTGCAGATCGTCATCCGCTCTTCCATCGAGAGGCCGCGGACCGCCTCGCCGGTGTACTCGATGACGTGCCCTGTGGCGCCCGCGGTCCCGATCTGTCCGATCAGTGCCAGGATCATGTCCTTCGCCGTGACGCCGGTGGGGAGCCGGCCCACGAACCGCGCCTCGAGCGTCTTCGGTTTCGACATCACGAGGCATTGCGTCGCGAGCACGTGCTCGACCTCGCTCGTGCCGATCCCGAATGCGAGCGCCCCGAACGCCCCGTGCGTGGACGTGTGCGAATCACCGCACACGATCACCATTCCGGGCTGGGTCGCGCCCAGCTCCGGACCGATCACGTGCACGATTCCCTGATCCGGAGACTTGAGGTCGAACAGCTCGACGCCGAATTCCCGCGCGTTGACGCTCAGGGTGTCGATCTGCTTCGCGGCCACTTGATCGGCGATCGGAAGCTTGCGGTCGTCCGTCGGGACGTTGTGATCTACGGTGGCCAGCGTGAGATCCGGCCGCCGCACCTGTCGCCCGAGACGGCGTAGCCCGGCGAACGCCTGCGGTGACGTGACTTCATGCACGAGGTGCAGATCGACGTAGACAAGCGCCGGCCCTTCGGGCAGCCGGTGGACGACGTGCGCGTCCCAGACCTTCTCGAAGAGGGTCCGCGCTTTCATCGCGTCGCGGGAGCCGGTCGGGCGTCCGACGCCGAGCGGCCGCCCTTGGCCGCCTTCGCCTTGCCCTCCTCGGACCAGGGCATCATCGCGCGGAGTTTGGCGCCCACGCGCTCGATCAAATGGTCGTTCTCGCTCTTGCGCAGCGCCTGGAATCGCTTGGCGCCCCCGCGGGTCTCGCCGATCCACTCGCGCGCGAACGCGCCGCTCTGAATCTCGGAGAGGATCTGCTGCATCTCCTTCCGCACCGCGTCGGTGATGACGCGCGGGCCGCGCGTGTAGTCGCCGTACTCGGCGGTGTCGCTGATCGAGTAGCGCATGAACTTCATCCCGCCGCGGTACATCAGGTCCACGATGAGCTTCAGCTCGTGCATGCACTCGAAGTAGGCGAGCTCGGGAGCGTAGCCGGCGGCGACGAGGGTGTCGAAACCCGCCTTGATGAGCGAGGTGGCGCCGCCGCACAGCACCGCCTGCTCGCCAAACAGATCGGTCTCGGTCTCGTCCTTGAACGTCGTCTGCAGCACTCCGGCCCGCGCGCACCCGATCCCCGCGGCATAGGCGAGCGCGTTCTCGAGGGCGTGACCGCTCGCGTCCTGCTGCACCGCGACGAGGGCCGGAACGCCGCGGCCCGCCTGGAACTCGCTGCGCACCAAGTGGCCCGGCGACTTCGGGGCGATCATCGAGACGTCCACGCCGGCCGGCGGGACGATCTCCTTGAAATGAATGTTGAACCCGTGCGCGAACATGAGCGTCTTGCCGGGCTTCAGCGCGGGCGCGATGCCAGACTCGTACACGGCCCGCATGTCCTGGTCGGGCACGAGCATCATGATGACGTCGGCCGCGGCGGCCGCCTCGGCTACCGGCCGCACATCCAATCCATCGGCGACGGCCCGCTGCCACGACGCCCCGTTCGGTCGCAGCCCGACCACGACCTTGACGCCGCTCTCCTTCAGGTTCAGCGCGTGGGCGTGGCCCTGGCTGCCGTATCCGATGATCGCGACGACCTTGCCGTCCAGTCGGTGCCGATCGGTATCGGACTCGTAGAACGCACGAACTTCGGGCGCACTCATAGCACTGCCTCCGAGGGATGGGTGATGGAGTCTGACGCGGCCGCGCCGCGAAGCGCGACGGCCCCGCTGCGGGCGACTTCGACGATGCCGAACGGCTCGAGGGCGGCGAGCAGCGCCTGCGTGTTCTCCCGCGCGCCCCCGATTTCGACGATCACGCCGCCCTGGCGCTCGTCGGCCACCGCCCCGCCGAACTGCTTCACGACCGCGCGCAGCGCGGCCCCGTCGTTCGGGGCCGACCGCACCTTGATCAACGTGACTTCACGGGTCACCGCTTCGGCCGCGGGGAAGACGGCCACCGAGCGCACGCCGTGCGTCTTCTCGAGCTGCCGCAACATCCGCTCTGCCGCGGCGGCGTCCGCCTGGATCAGCAGCGTCAACCGCAGCACGCTGGCGCCCTCGCCGGGACCCACGCTGAGTCCGTCGATCGGCAGGTTGCGCCGCCGCACGACTCCGATGACCCGGTTGACCGTGAGGATGTCGTCATCGAGCAGCACCACCACGGCGTGGCTCGGCGTCATCGCCCTCAGGCCGCCGGCGCCCCGGCCGACTGCGCCTCGATCGGCTCCGACAGCGAGCCCCCGGGCGGAATCATCGGGTAGACGTTGGCCTCCTGCGCGATCACGAACTCGACCAGCGCCGGTCCGGGCGCCGCGTTCGCCTGCTGCAGCACGTCGCCAAGCTGCGCGCGGTTGTCGACGCGCCAGCCCGCGATGCCGTAGGCCTCCGCAAGCTTGACGTAGTCCGGGCTCCAGATCGGCGTGCAAGAGTAGCGCTTCTCGTGGAAGAACTGCTGCCACTGACGCACCATGCCGAGGTAGCCGTTGTTGAAGATGGCCATCTTCACGTTCAGGCCTTCCTGCACCATCGTCGCGATCTCGGCCATGTTCATCTGGAAGCCGCCGTCGCCCGAGATGGCCCACACCAGCTCGCCCGGGCGCGCGAGATGCACACCCATCGCCGCCGGCACGGCGAACCCCATCGTGCCGAGGCCGCCGGAGGTGATGTGCGTGTTCGCCCGCTGATAGGGGTAGTGCTTCGCCACCCACATCTGATGCTGACCCACGTCAGTCACGATCGTGCAACGCCCTTCGGTCGTCTCGTAGATCGACGCGAGAATCGCCTCGGGCGACAGATCGCCGCTGAACGCCTCGGCCCGGGGGCGCACGAAGCTCGCGATCTCGTCCCGCCACGGGGCGCAGTCGCGCGGCTGCACCGCCTCGATCAAACAGCGCACGACCTCCCGGGCGTCGCCGACGATCGGGACGGCCACCGGGATGTTCTTCCCGATCTCGGCGCGATCGAGCTCGATGTGAACGATCTTCGCGCGCGGTGCAAAGGCGGCGACGTTGCCGGTGACGCGGTCGTCGAACCGCAAACCGATGCCGACGATCAGGTCGGCGTGCTGGATCGCGCGGTTGACGTGCACCTCGCCGTGCATCCCCGGCATGCCGAGGTGCAGTGGATGGCCCTCCGGGAAGGCACTGATGCCGAGCAGCGTCGTGATCACGGGAATGCCCGTCTTCTCGGCGAGCTCCCGGACCTCGGCGTAGGCGTTACTGAGGATGACGCCGTGCCCGATCATGAGGAGCGGGCGCTGGGCGGCGGCGATCAGCCGCGCGGCCTCCCGCACTCCTTCCTCGACCGAGAACAGCGCGCGCGCCGGTGGCGCGGGCGGCGCCGGCGGCGTGTAGGCCATCTTCTGATTCTGGACGTCCTTCGGAACGTCGAGCAGCACCGGCCCCGGGCGTCCCTCCCGCGCGATCGCGATCGCCGTGCGCACCGATTCCGCGAGCTCCGACACGTCCCGCACCAGGTGGCTGTACTTCGTGATCGGCAGGGTGATGCCGATGATATCCGTCTCCTGGAACGCATCGCGGCCGATCATGGGACGCGCCACCTGCCCCGTGATCGCGAGCACCGGGGAGCTGTCCATGTGCGCGGTCGCGAGCCCGGTCACGACATTCGTGGCACCCGGCCCCGACGTGGCGACGCACACACCTACGCGTCCGCTGGCCCGTGCGTAGCCGTCCGCCGCGTGTGCCGCCGCCTGCTCGTGGCGCACGAGGATGTGCCGCAGGCCCGGATACTCGGGCAGCGCGTGATAGAACGGCATGATCGCGCCACCCGGATATCCAAAGATGACGTCCACCCCCGCCGCGACCAGCTCGCGACAGAGGATCTGCGCGCCCGTGAGATTCTCACTCATGGATGGCTCCCTCGGGGCGCCGAGCGGACGGTACTCAGACGCCCCACAGGTACACGTTGTTCAGCGAATGATCCTCGAGCCGGTCGGCGAAGCTCGCCTTGTTGAGGGCGTGCACGAGCGCGCGGGCGCTCGCCTCGACCACGTCGGTCGACGCGCCGTGTCCCGTGAGCGTCTTGGAATCGATCCGGGCCTGCAGGAACACGTGACCGACGCTGTCGCGGCCCGGCGTGACCGATTGCAGCGAGAGGTTGAGCACCTCGAGCTGTCGCTCCACGATCGAGCTGATCGCCGCGAATGCCGCCGCGATGGGGCCGTTGCCCGTGCCGGTCGCGCTGCGCTCCCGCATCCACGGTCCCGTGAGCCCGACTTCGGCGGTCGCGGAGACCGTGCCGCACTGCACCTTGAGGTAGGTGAGCTGGTAGGACTCCGGCGCGTCGTGGAAGCTCTCGTGCAGCAGGGTGAGGAGATCCTCGTCGAGAATCTCCTGCTTGCGGTCGGCGAGGGTCGTGAACTCGCGATACAGCCACTCGAGCGTCGGCTCGTCGAGCTCGTAGCCGAGCTCGCGGTAGCGGCGCTCGAGCGCGTGCCGTCCCGAATGCTTGCCAAGCACGAGGGTCGAGCGCGGCACGCCCACGGTCTCGGGCCGGATGATCTCGTAGGTCAACCCGTTCTGCATCACGCCGTGCTGATGGATGCCGGCTTCGTGGGCGAAGGCATTGCGGCCGACGACGGCCTTGTTCGGCTGGGGAAACGCCCCGGTGACGTGTGAGAGCAGCTGGCTCGTGCGGAAAATTTCGCGGGTGTTGATGCCACAGCGGAACCCGACCGACTGCGGTCGCACGTGGCTCGCCATGACGATCTCTTCGAGCGCCGCGTTGCCGGCCCGCTCGCCGATCCCGTTCACCGTGCACTCGACCTGTCCAGCGCCCGCCTCGATCGCCGCGAGGGAGTTCGCGACCGCGAGGCCGAGGTCGTCGTGGCAGTGCGCACTGAAGACGACCTTGTCGCTGTTCGGCACGCGCTCGCGCACCGTGCGGAACATGGCGCCGTACTCGGCCGGCATCGCGTACCCGACCGTATCGGGGAGATTGATCGTCGTCGCGCCCGCCTTGATCGCGGCATCGACGACGCGGCAGAGGAAGTCCAAGTCGCTGCGGCTCGCGTCTTCGGCCGAGAACTCCACGTCGTCCGTGAACTGCCGGGCCCGCTCCACCGAAGCGCGTGCCCGCTCGATGCACTCCTCCGGCGTGAGCCGGAGCTTGTGCTGGAGATGGATATCCGAGGTCGCGATGAACACGTGAATGCGCGAGCGCTCGGCGGGCCGCAACGCCTCGCCCGCGAGGTCGATGTCCCGCTCGTGGCACCGGGCCAGCGCCGCGATGATCGGGCGGCGCACCTCCTCGGCGACGCCGCGGACCCCGCGGAAATCCCCGTCAGAGGCGGCTGGGAACCCCGTCTCCATCACGTCGACTCCGAGCACGTCCAGCTGACGCGCCAGACGCAGCTTCTCCTCGGGCGTCATGGAGTTCCCCGGCGCCTGCTCGCCGTCGCGCAGGGTCGTGTCGAAGATGACGACGTTTCGTTCCATACTGTGTGCTCCTATGCCGGGGGCCCGGCGTGTTGACGAAAAAAACGCCGCGGGGTCTTGTCCGCGGCGTTGGACTGTTGCGTCTTCTTGCTTGCTCAGCGACTCATGCTGTCGCCGCTACGCGCGCCGCGGACCGCTCCAGGGGAGTGACCCCCAGCAGCAGGAGGACCAGCAGACTAAGCAGCACGAGCGGCGTCATGACAACAGGTTAACGCTCGGGCGCGCCCGGGGCAAGCACCCCCGCGCTTTCCCGCACGAGCCGTGGCTTTTCGGCGCCGCGGCCGCCGCTGCTTGACGCTCGATTCCCCGCCCGCCTAACTTAGGCGGCAACCCTAGGTCGCCCTGGGCATCGTTGCCCCGGGCTTTTTCTTTTCAGAAAGAGACATGCCCTCCACCATTTCCATCCGCGTGCCGGGCTCGACCGCGAACCTCGGGTCGGGCTTCGACTGCGTCGGCGTCGCGGTGGATCGCTCGGTGGAGGTCGCCGTGCGGCGAGAATCCTCGTCGCGCGAGCCGATTCGCCTCGAACGCGGCGGTGCGCTGCGCGCGCTCGACGTGCCGCCTCAGGAAGACCTCCTGTATCTCGGCTTCGAGCGCGCCTGCCGCGCCGCCGGCCAACCGCCCCCGAACGGCGTGGTGATGGAGGCGGGTTCCGACATCCCGGTCGCCCGCGGCCTCGGCTCCTCCGCGGCCGCGGTCGTCGCGGGCGCGCTTGCCGCGCGCGCGCTGTGCGGCCTCGCGCTCGATGACGCGGCGTTGATCGCGCTCTGCGCGGAGGTGGAAGGACACGCCGACAACGTCGCGCCCTCGGTGCGCGGCGGCGCCACGCTCGTTCTGCGCGCGCCCGGTGGCGGGCTCATCGTCACCCAGCTCGACGTACATCCGTCGCTCGTCCTGATCTTCGCGATCCCCGACTTCATGGTTTCCACGGAGCGCGCGCGCTCCGTGCTGCCGTCGACGGTTCCTTACCATACGGCGGTGACCGCCGCGGCGCGCGGCGCCGCGCTGATCCAGGGACTCGCCTCGGGCGACGCGGGCCTGCTTGCCGCGGGCCTCGACGACGTGCTCCACGTGCCGCACCGGCGTTCGCTCATCCGCGGGTACGATGCCGTCACGTCCGCCGCGATCACCGCGGGGGCGTTCGGCGCGACGCTCTCGGGATCGGGCTCGACGCTGGCCGCAGTGAGCCCCGCCCCTCGGGCGCAGGCCGTCGAGGCGGCGATGGCGCACGCATGGCGCCAATGCGGCGTCGGCGTCGAAACGTTCCGTCTGGCGCGTCCCGCCGGCGGCTACCGGATATCCTGATGCCTCGGTCCAGCCAAGTCCCGCAGGTCCACAAGTTCGGCGGCGCCTCGCTCGCCGACGGCGCCGGGATCGCGCGCTGCGTCTCCATCATTCAGGCGCAGCGACCGGCCCGCATGGTCGTGGTCGTCTCCGCGCTCGGCGGCGTGACGGACGCCCTCCTCGACATCGCCGCGCGCGCCGTGGCCGGCGAGGGGGACGCCGTTCGCGCCGGCGTCGAGGCGCTCCGGGCTCGTCACGCGAGCGTCGCCGAAGCCGCGCTGTCCGGCGGGCCGCGTCGTCGCACCGTGCTCGACGCCATCGATCAGTCGTTCGCCGAGCTCGAGCAGATCGCCATCGGGTTGAGCCTGGTACGTGAGCTGACACCGCGCACGACGGACTATCTCGTCTCACGGGGAGAGCGCCTGAGCGCGCACCTCGTCTCCGCGGCGCTCGAGCAAGGGGGCATCTCGGTCGCCCTGATCGACGCGCTCGAGGTCGTCAAGGCGGACAGCACGTTCGGCCACGCCACGCCGAACCTCGCGCTGAGCGATCGCGCCGCTCGCAAGCGTCTCGGGCCGCTCCTCTCGCGCGGTGTCGTGCCCGTCGTTCCCGGGTTCATCGCCTCGACCCCCGACGGCCAGCTCGCTACCCTCGGTCGCGGCGGGTCGGACCTTACGGCGACGCTGCTGGGCCGCGCGCTGGGCGCGCGCGAGGTATGCCTCTGGAAGGACGTGCCCGGGATGCTCACGGCCGATCCGCGGGTCGTCCCGGATGCCCGCGTGATTCCGCAGCTCCATCAGCGTGAAGCAGCGGAGCTCGCCTACTACGGCGCCAAGGTGCTGCACCCGCGCGCGCTGATCCCCGTCGCCGGGAGAGCGCTCGCCATTCGGATCCGGCCCTTCGCGGACCCCGGCGCGCGCGGCACGGAGATCTCGCGCCGGCGCACGCTCAGGACGCACCCCGTCAAAGCGCTCTCCGCGGTGAGCGGCCAGGCGCTGGTCACCGTGACGGGCGACGGCATGCTCGGCGTGCCCGGAATCGCGGCCCGCACCTTCGCCGCCGTGCAGCAACAGGGCATCTCCGTGTCCCTGATCAGCCAGGCCTCCTCCGAGCATTCCATCTGTTTCAGCGTACCGGAGGCGGGCGCGGAGCGCGCCCGCGCGAGCCTCGAGTCCGCGTTCCGTGACGAGATCGGGCGGCGCGAGATCGATCACATCGAGATCGAGCGGGGGGTCGCCACCTTCGCGGTGGTGGGTCTCGGGATGGCGGGCACGCCGGGGATCGCCTCCAAGACGTTCACCGCCCTCGCGGAAGGCAAGATCAACGTCATCGCGATCGCGCAGGGGTCGTCGGAGCTGAATCTGTCGGTGGTCGTGAGCTCGAAGGAGGTCGTGCACGCGCAGCGCCTCGTGCACTCCGCCTTCCAGCTCGACAAGCTCGGCGGCGGTGCGGTCGAGCACGCGCCGCGCACCGACGTCGTGCTGCTCGGCTTCGGGCAGATCGGGCGCGTGCTCGCGGGCATGATCGCGAAGCTGCGCCGCGGGACGCCCCAGCTCAAAGTCGTGGGCATCCTCGACCGATCCGGCTTCGTGTTCGACCCAGACGGCTTGTCGCCGCGCCAGCTCACGGCGCTCGCGGCGAGCAAAGGAAAGGGAGTCCCCGTCGTTCGCGCCGCCGGCGCGCATCGCGGTACGGCGGTCGAAGCCGTGGACTTCGTGGCCCGGCACGCGCTCTCCAATCCCGTGCTGGTGGACATCACGGCCGACGACACGAGCGCGATCCTCAAGCACGCGCTCGCGTCCGGCATGCACCTCGTGCTCGCGAACAAGCGTCCGCTCACCGCGCACCGCAAGCTGTACGACGAGCTGACCACGCTCGCCGCGGAGCACGCCCGGCGGCTGCTGCACGAGACGACCGTCGGAGCGGGCCTGCCGATCATCGACACCTACTACAAGCTCGTCGAGTCGGGCGACAAAGTGTTCAAGATCGAAGGCTGTCCGTCGGGGACGCTGGGGTACGTGTTCGGCGAGCTGGGGCGCGGGCGGCGGTTCTCGGAGGCGCTTCGCAAGGCGATCGCGAAGGGATATCCCGAGCCCGATCCGCGCGAGGATCTCTCGGGCACGGACGTCGGGCGGAAGGCGCTGATCCTGGGGCGGCTGCTGGGCTTCCCGGGAGAGCTCGCCGACATCGACATCGAGTCCCTCGTCCCCGAGCCGGCGCGGCGCCTGTCACGGGACGAGTTCCTGGCCCACCTCGAGGATTACGACGAGCTGTGGGAGCGCCGCGTCCGCGACGCGCGCAAGCGCGGCGGCGTGCTGAGGTATCGCTGCACCGTCACGCCGCGCCGCATCCGGGTCGGGCTCGTCGTCGTGAACGCCACGAGCTCGCTCGCGTCGCTCAACGGGACCGACAACCAGTTCATCTTCACGACTCGACGCTACCGGGCGAACCCCCTCGTCATCACCGGTCCGGGTGCCGGCCCCGCGGTGACGGCGGGAGGCATTCTCAACGACATCCTGAAGCTCGCGGCGACATGAGCGCGGGCCCCACGATTCAGCGCTGCGCCGACTGCGGGCACACGCTGGCGGAAACCGATCCGCGGCAGCGCTGCCCCGACTGCGGCGGCTTGCTCGAGGTCCGTCACACCCCACCGGCCACCACCGGCGCGGGACTCCGCCGCGTCTTCGATTCGCGCCTCGGCGCCCGTGGGCCGCTCGGCTCGGGCGTGTGGCGCTTCCGGGAGGCGGTGCTGCCCACCGTCACCGACGCGGATATCCTCACCTATCCCGAGGGGAATACGCCGCTCCTCACGCGCGCGACCGTCGCCGAATGGGCGGGAGCACCGGGTCTCGCCATGAAGCACGAGGGCCTGAACCCGACGGGGTCGTTCAAGGATCGCGGGATGACGGTGGGTGTGACCCACGCGCGGCGCCTGGGCGCGAGCGCGGTCGCGTGCGCCTCCACGGGCAACACCGGCGCGTCGCTCGCCGCGTACGCGGCCCTTTCCGGATTCACGGCCCTCGTGATCGTGCCCAAGGGACGTGTGGCGCTCGGCAAGCTGACCCAGCTCCTCGCCTACGGCGCCCGCACGCTCGTGGTGCGCGGGGACTTCGACACCTGCCTCGAGCTGGCCCGCCAGGCGAGCCAGGAGCTGCACGTCTACTTGCTCAACTCCGTGAATCCGTTCCGGCTCGAGGGCCAGAAGACGATCATGCTCGAGCTGTTGCAGCAGCTGGCGTGGGAGCCGCCCGACTGGATCGCGGTGCCGGCCGGAAATCTCGGAAATACGGCGGCGTTCGGGAAAGCGCTGCGCGAGGCCCGCGACGTGGGACTTATTTCCCGCCTGCCGCGGATCGCCGCGGTCCAAGCCGAAGGCGCGGCGCCGTTCGCGCGGAGCTTCGCGGAGGGGTTCGCCAAACGGCACCGGGTCGAAGCCCACACGGTGGCGACCGCCATCAGCATCGGGAATCCGGCGTCCTACGACCGCGCGGTGAGTGCGATCCGGGAAACGAACGGCGTGGTCACCGCCGTGAGCGACGATGAGATCCTGGAAGCGAAGGCGGTGATCGACGCGTCAGGAGTGGGGTGCGAGCCCGCGAGCGCGGCGAGCGTCGCCGGGGTGCGGCAGCTGGTGGGTCGCGGGGTGATCCGGCCGGCGGAGAGCGTCGTGGCCGTGCTCACCGGCCACATCCTCAAGGACCCGGACGCGATCACGCACTACCATCAGGACGCCGGCGCGCGGCGCCCCTTGGCGAACGCCCCGATCGAGATCGAGCCGCGCGTCTCGGAAATCGAGCGCGTGCTCGCTCAGGGCTCGAGGATCAGCTCCTTCGCCCGCTGAGTCGCTTTGACGACCGCTTTGATCAGGGTCACCCGCAGTTTGCCGTCTTCCAGCTCCATGATGCCGTCCACCGTACAGCCCGCCGGAGTCGTCACGGCATCCTTCAGAAGCGCGGGATGGTCGCCCGTCTCGAGCGCGACGCGCGCGGAGCCGAGCATGGTTTGCGCGGAGAGGAATGTCGCCACGTCGCGCGGCAGGCCCACCTTTACGCCCGCTTCGGCGAGCGACTCGAGGATGATATAGATGAACGCCGGCCCGCTCGCCGAGAGGCCCGTGACGGCGTCCATGTGCTTCTCATCCACGACCACCGTCCGCCCCACCGTGTCGAAGAACATCTTCGCGGTCTCGAGGTGTGCCCAGGTGGCATGCTTCCCGCGGCACAGGCCCGTCATCCCTTCGCCCACGGCGCAGGGCGTGTTGGGCATAGCGCGCACAACCGGTACCGCGGCGCCGAGGATCTCTTCCATGTACGACGTGGGCACCGACGCCACCACGGACACGATGAGCTTGTCCGGCGTCACGTCCGGCCGGATCTCCTCGAGCACGTCGCGCACCGCCTGCGGTTTGACGCAGAGCAGGATGACGTCCGCTTCCCGAACCGCGTGACGGTTGTCGGTGCCGACCTTGATGCCGAGCTGCTTGCTCAGCGCGGCGGCGTGATCGGGGTCGTGCACGGTGGGGAAGGCGTGGTCCGGGGCGAGACCGGCCTTGAGGAGTCCCTGCAACAGGATCCCGCCGATTTTCCCCGTGCCGAGCACGGCGATCCGCCGGCCGGGGGCGCGTGTCTGCGTCTTGGGCATGGAAGACCTTGAGATAGATTCTGTGCGACGAAATGTGGTTCGGCAGGGCGGTGCTGGCCAGCCCGGGCGGCGACTCGAGAGGAGAATCGGCGGTGACCATTCAACGGCCGGGCAAGATCATCGGCGTCGGCAGGAACTACGTCGAGCACGCCGCTGAGCTCGGCAACAGCGTTCCCAAGCAGCCGCTCATCTTTCTCAAGCCGCCCTCTTCCGTCATCGGCCCTGGTGACAGGATCGTGCTCCCACCCCAGTCGGCGCAGGTAGAGTACGAGGGCGAGATCGGCGTGGTGATCGGGAAGACGTTGCACCGGGCGAGCGAGGCCGATGCGTTTGCCGCGTTCGCCGGCATCACCTGTGTCAACGACGTTACGGCGCGCGACCTGCAGCGCAGCGACGAGCAGTGGACTCGGGCGAAGGGGTTCGACACGTTCTGCCCGCTCGGGCCGAGGATCGTCCCGGTCGAGCTCGACCGGCTGCCCGAGCTCGAGGTGATCTGCCGCGTCAACGGCACGCAACGCCAGCACGGCCGGGCGCGCGAGATGGTGTTCGGCCCGGTCGCGCTGGTCGCGTATATCTCGCAGGTCATGACACTCGAGCCCGGCGACCTGATCGCCACGGGCACGCCCGCGGGAGTAGGCAAGCTCATCCCGGGCGACACGGTGGAAGTGGAAATCCCCGGCGTCGGGGTGCTGCGAAATCCGGTGGTCGCTAGCTCGTAGGGGGCAGAATCTCGTTGATCGGGATGACGAGCGGCGCCGTCGCACCCTGCGGATGCCACACCAGCCGCTCGCGCTCGACCACTGGCAGCTTGGCGCTGGGCGTCCACACCTCAACTGCGCGCCCGTCGGTGTCCACAACCCAATAGCAGGACACACCGACTTCCTGATACAGCCTGCGCTTGGTGAAGCGGTCCTGCCGCTTCGTGGAAGGGCTCAGCACCTCGACGACGAGTAGCAGGGTCCGGAATTGCACCCAGTCAAACGTGCGAGCCTCGTCAGAGGCAAC
>Ga0187780_10002682_pt1 | contig 13361 bp, 11 predicted proteins | sample 1015_Q2_SP10_20__FD_132429 | JGI IMG/M metagenome (GOLD analysis project Ga0187780, IMG submission 132429) | Tropical peat soil microbial communities from peatlands in Department of Meta, Colombia - 1015_Q2_SP10_20_MG | ecosystem: Environmental > Terrestrial > Soil > Wetlands > Peat | place...
GCCTGGGGATGCACGTTGTAGGAGGAGGGGGTCTCCGGCGATGTGCCGTGAAAATCAAAGGTCAGGTGATCGTCCTGCTTGGTCAGCGTGAGAAAACACGCACGCACCAAAGCCGGCGTCCAGCCCATGGCGTCGTTAAACACCACGCTGCGAAATGTCCCGTCGGGAAGCTGTCGGACCTTCTCGAAGGCACCGGCCTCCGCCACCTCCAGCATCTTGCGCATCAACCCGACCAGAAACTCGACGCCGCGCTTTTCCACTTGCTCGAGCAGCCGGACCCGCACCCGGTCCGCGGTCGTGCAGCGCGCCCGCAGATCGGAGACGAACATGGCCGGAGCGCGCAACCCATACACCGAATAGAACTCCAGGAAATCGTTGCGCAGCTTGAAATTTTCTCCGATCTTAATGGGCGGCATGTTCAAGCCTTCTTCAAAACGCGACTTGGCGCTGACCGGCATACCTCCCGGTTCGGTAGCACCGGTCTCGGTCGTATGCAGCGCGGCCGTTGCCCATGCGATCAGCCGGTCCTGGTGGAACACCGGGATGATGGCGACTTGATCGGGGTTATGGATTCCCCCGTACAGAGCATCATTGGTGTACCAGATATCGCCATCGTGAATACCGGGATTTTCCCGGTAGTGCTGCAAGATGAATTTGATGATGATGGGCTGAATGATGGCGTGGAGGTACGTACCGCAGGAAGCGTTGATCAGATCGCCGGCGGCGGTAAAGATGGCGACCATCGAATCGCCCGACACTCCGAAGTAGCTGCGCGAAGAACGGACGAAGATTTCCATGGCTTCGTCCAAAATGTCGTTCGTGATCTGCACTCCGATTTCGTATTCTCCGGGGCGCACTGTCTTCACGCATTCCCGCTCGAACTCCGTGGCGGGGGCCGGCTTCAGCCACTTGAGTTTTTCGGCTAAGGTTGGGATGGGCACCAGTCGTCTCCTACTCCAAGATTCCTAAACCATGCTCGTCGATCAGAAATCGCAACCCTTCGGGAATGACCATGGTGGTGTATTCTCCCTCGACCACCGCGGGACCGGGAACAACATTGCCCGGCCGCAGCTTTTCGAAGGCGTAATACTTGGTTGTCGTGAATCCCTTCTGCTCCGGCCAAAAAACCGGCCGAGCGCCTTTCAGCGCTGCCTGGGGATTGCTCTTCTCGAGTGTCAGCCTGGGCAGCGTGACTTTCGTTGTGGGCACGATGGCTTTCAGGATGAAACTCTCCACAAACACGCCGCCCTCGGGATTGACGACAAACGGGCTGAAGGCCTCGCTGAATTCCTTGTCGAAGGCATCGCAAATGGTCCGCACGTCGTCTTCCCGGCGCACGAACAAAAGCGGCGACAACGTCCGCTTCACGTGGAACTGCCCGCCGTATAGCATGTCTAACTCCAGCACGAAGCTGGCGCGGCCGGGGTCTAGGCCTTCTCCCGCCAGATCTCTCCGGGCTCCTTCCATCAGTCGTTCTACGGCGTCGTTGAAAGGTTGAAAGTCAGAGCAGAGTCGGCGCGTGCCCGGCTCCATCAGGGTGAACTTTCGCGAGAGCTCATAGACGTGCATGACATCCATCGTGGACGAGCCGTAGGCGCAGAAGACGGGCGAAAATGGGAAGATCACCGCCTTGGGAAGATCCGCGCGGAATCCCTCGGCGTGGGTCGGCCCCGCCCCTCCCGCCGCAAACAGGATGAACTCATCCGGACTGTAGCCCCGGAGATGTACCTCCTTCAGGATGGCGGACGACATGTTGCCATCGACGATCTTGCGAATCACCGCGGCCGCTTGCTCGACGTCCAGGCCAAGGGGCTTGGCAATTTTGTCGCGAATCGATTGCGCCGCCTTCTCTTTGTTCAGGATCAGCCGGCCGCCGAAGTAAAACTCGGGATTCAAATAACCCAGAATCACGTCGGCATCGGTCACCGTGGGTTCGGTGCCTCCACGATTGAAGCAGGCCGGGCCGGGCAGCGATCCTGCACTCTTGGGCCCAACTTGCAACTGGTTGTTGAGGAGCTTGTTCAACCAGGCGACGGAACCGCCTCCGGCACCAACCGACAACGTCTTGATCATGGTGATGCCCACCATCCAGCGATCAATGACCGGCCGAAAGTCGTAGCTGCGTACGCTGTCTTTGACCACCAAGCCGACGTCGAAACTGGTCCCTCCCATGTCCGCCATCACCACATTGTGGAAGCCGAGAAGTTTCGCTACGTGGTGAGCGCCCATCAGGCCAGACACCGGGCCGCTGTTGAAGGTCCGGCTGGCCGACGTCTTGAAAACCTCGGCAATGCCCCCCGAGCTCTGAATCATCGACAGCGGGCGTTTGTACCCGCGGTCTCGCAGTTTGTCCCAGCAGGTCGAAAGCTCGATCTGCATGGAGCGCTGCAGATAGGCGTCGAGAATGGCGGCCATGGTTCTTTCATACTCACCCAGCTTGCCCACAACCTGGCCGGCGAGCACGACCGGCAGGTAGCCGATGTGGAACTCCTTGTACTCGCTGCGGATGATCTCTTTCACTCTCCTCTCATGAGCCGGGTTCAGAAATCCCCAGAGCAGCGAGACCACGAATGCCCGGGCCCCTTTTCCGACGAGGTGGCGCACCTTCTCGCGCACGTCGTTTTCATCGAGCGGACGGAGGATCCGGCCTGCGGAATCGATGCGTTCTTTGACGCCCACGATCATCTCCCGGGGAATGAGCGGATCGGGTTTCTTCTGCAGGCTCAGGTTGCGCCGTTCCTGGACCCGAGTTCCGTCAATCCATTGCGCGCCCCGGCCGAGCAAGGTTGTATCCTCGTGGCCTTCGGTGGTGATGAGGCCGAGTCGCGGCCCCTTTCTTTCCAGCAAGCGATTGAGCGCGATCGTGGTGGAATAGCGGATCATGTCAATTTCCGGCAGCAAGCTGTCCATCTTCATGCCCAAAGCCTGCGCACCTTCTTGAATGACATTGGAGAAACACACCGAGAGATCGTAGGGTGTGGTCGGAACTTTGCGGATCACCGTCTGGTTGCGGTAGTTCAGCACCAGGTCGGTGAAGGTTCCCCCCACGTCAATGTCGATCGAGTTCACTGTCCTGCCTCGAGGCGCTGGTCCTTGATCACCACGGTTTTGTCCTTGAGGCGGCGCTTCAGAGAGTCAAGATTGATCTCGATGTCCCGAGTAATGGGATGGCCGGGAGGCAGATACTCAGTTTCGATCTGGGTGCCGCAGCCCGGACAGTAGAATTCGACAATTCGCACCCATAAGGGATCGGGGGCGAAACTATATTGGCCTTCCACAATCGGCGCATGAATTTCCCGCGGATCGCGGTCGTAGAGCAAGCACCCTTTCTTGTAGTTGTCGCGGGCCGGTCCCAGTTTGTGGCCACAGCGGTTGCACATCCATTGCTCGCTGTCCAGATCGAGGTCGAGATATTCGGTGATACGGATGCGAGCACCAACGCTTTCGCTTGCCATACGATTGCGCCTCCTCGAAATTTCCCTCATCCACGGCTCTTCTCACCGGCCGTGTGCCGTAGCCGAAGGTTGCCGTATCGATCCATCTCCCCACTCCAGCCATGGGGCACGAAATACGTGCTGTTCCCGGATTCCAGAATTGAGCAGCCCGCGACTTGGTTGCCGGGGCACAACCGTTCCCACTTGTAAATCTTGGCCTCGCCGCTCGGGCTGCCGTAACTCACCGGCCGCATCGAGAGAAATGCGGCGTCGGGCTCTCGCGGGCCGAGCGCCCGGAATCTGGCGGTCGGCTTGGCAATCGCTTTTTTGAGGCGGACACGAACCAATTCCACGCGGCTGTTTCCCTTTGCGAGATCGCCACCAACCATCTGTCCTAAGTCAACCACGCCGGCGAAGCGTTGCCGTGGGCATCGCACCGTTGCCGGCGGTCCGTCCCCCGCCGAGACTTCCAGTTCGACCGAGCACTCTGCACCTTCCGGCTGGATGCCTTCGCCGAGGAGATCGCGGACTCCGGTATTCGACATTTCTTCGATCACTTGGTTCAAGCGAGCCACGTCCGTGTCCTCGCGGAAACTCCAAGGCAGAGAGCGCTCATAGACATGGCTGATATCGCAAACCGACGAGCCAAAAGCGCTGAAAACTGGGCCCAGGTCGAAAAGGTACAGCTCTTGGAGACCGACGCGCTCGGCCACCCCGGCCGCCATCAGGCCTCCGTTGCCTCCATAGGCAAACAAGACGTGGTCGGACAAGTCGCGCTTCAGTTCACGGGACGCCGTGGCGAACATGTTTCCGACCATGTCGTAGGCACGGTCAACAACCGCGCGGCAGGCTTCCTCCAGGGATTTTCCTTGGGGACGTGCCACCTGCGCCTCGATGGCTTCCTGTGCCGCTGCCAAATCCAGCGTCTTGGTCCCGCCGAGAAAATATTGCGGATCGATCAGCCCCGCCGTGACAAAAGCATCGGTGAGAGTAGGTTTATCGCCGCCCAGCGCATAGCAGATCGGCCCGGGGAATGAACCCATGCTTTCCGGACCCAAGAGCACTCGGTCTCCCTGCCGGCTGACCACGCTTCCGCCGCCCAGTGCGATGGACCGCAGGTAGGGCAGGCGGATGCGCACGGGAATCCCAAACAGATCGCTTACCTCGGAATACACGGGTTCGCCCTCATGAAGGATGCCCACTTTCGCGGTGGTGCCGCCGACATCGAGCGCGATCACACGCTTCAAACCGTAGGCCTTGGCCAGGTGGCCGGCGCCGTAGAGGCCCGCAATCGGACCCGACTCCATGGTGTCGATCGCCTTCGTCTTGGAAACACCGGCAACGCCGCCATTGATATGGCTGATCAGGAACGGCCGAGAAAATCCGTGGGTGTAGCGTAGTTCATCCTCCGCCTTGAACAGGGTCGCTGCCAGAGCGCTATGGGTGTAGGCGTTGATCACCGCGCAGTACGTACGGGTCATAGCATCGGCGTTCTGGCAAATGTCGCTGCCGGCGAGTACAGGAACCGAACCGAGAAAGTGGTCGGGATACTGCTCGTCAATGATTTGCTTGATGTGCTGCTCCTGCCGGGCATCCTCCAGGCCGTTTCGCAGGCTGATGCAGATTCGCCGCACCCCCGCTTCGAGCAGAGAGCGGACGGTATTTAAGATTTCTATGCCATCCGGATTTTCAAAGCCGATGATATTGTCCTGGGCGACGACATGGTTCACGACGGGACTGACGGGCGCTTTGCCATACAAGTCCTGCTCGTGCCCTTGGCTGACGATCAAACCAATCTTTGGCCCGCGCAGCTCCGCCAGAACGTTGGAGGTGATGGTCGTCGACCAGCGCAGTAGCTCCACTTGTTCGAGGAAACTGGAAAGATCCGCAAAACCAAGCTGGTTGGCGCCCTGAGAGAGACAGTCAAAAAGGCAGACGGTCAGATCGTGGGCTGTCGTGTCCACTTTTGCGCACACCGCTCGCTCACCATCGCTGAAGATACCGTCGGTCAGGGTACCGCCTACGTCAATGTCGACGCTATACACGAGCCTCACCGAGCCGATGTTGATGGAGGGTGCGAATGTATTCCGATGCCGTCAGGGTCCAGCCGAAGTAGGCTTCCACGTTGTTCACCGTGGCTTCTTGCAACATGGCCGGACCCGCCTGCATCGTGGCGTCCCGCAATAAGACCGGCCAGTAGTCCAGGAAGAATGCATCCCGCAAGGTCGATTCCACGCAGACATTGGTGGCGATACCGGCAAAAAACAGTGTGCGGATGCCTCGGGTGCGCAACATGGAATCAAGCGGGGTGCCATAAAAGCCGCTGTAACGCGTCTTGTTCACTACGAGATCTTCCGCATGTGGCCTGAGTTCATCGACCACTTCCCAGTCCCACTGGCCTTCGGTGAGCACCTTGCCCGTCAATTCCGGACGCTGGCGGATGAGGCGCAGGGCCAGTTCTTTGTGCCAGTTCGGCGAATCAGGACCTCCGCTGGTGGTCAGCTTCAGGTCATAGCCCATCTGCAGGTAGACCACCGCAATACCGGCCTGGCGGCTTGCGTCGAGCACTTCCTGCATGACTTCCACCAATCTTTGCGCACCCCCGATATCGATTCCGGAAAGGTCGAACATTCCGCCCTTCGATGCGAAGGCATTCTGCATATCGACGACCAGAACTGCGCTTCGCGCCGGATCGATCCCGCGCGATTCCGGCTTGGTAGGAAACGTGATCATCGGATCGGTACCGCGAAATCGCCGGATCTTGCCCTCCGGTGTCGAACCGCGGGCAACTTCCTTAGCCCCACACTTCCCGAGCCGTCTCGGCCACCAGGCGCAGCTTGGCTTCCTGATCTGCCGCACTCAGCAGGTTGCCTTCCATCGTAGAAGCGAATCCGCACTGCGGGCTTAGCGCGAGTCTCTCTAGAGAAATGAAGGCCGAGGCTTCGTCGATCCGCCGCCTCAATTCCCTTTTGCTCTCGAGAGAGGCTTTCTTCGAACTGACCAGCCCCAGAACGACGGTACGGTCCTCGGGAACCCGACGCAAAGGCTCGAATCCGCCCGACCTCTCATCGTCGTATTCCAGCAGAAAACGCTGAAAACGGGTTTTCTCGAAAACCTTCGTGATCGGTCCATAGTCTCCCGACGCATAGAATCGGCTCTGATTGTTCCCCCGACAGAGATGCAGGCCGAAGGTGACACCGGGATGGTCCCCGATCACGGCATTGTCCATTTCGGTCGACAGGTCGAGCAAGCGGTCGGGATCATTGCCGCGTTGGCGATACCCTTCGCGCAACTGCGGATCGAGCAAGGCGGCATATTGCGGCGCGTCGATCTGGATATAGGTGCAGCCCAAGCGAACCAGTTCTTCCACCTCGTCGCGAAGAATGTCGACCAGGTCGGCGAGATACGCATCAATCTTGGGATAGGCGCTTGCGGATTTCTTGGCGTCATAATACGCCGCGGCCTGTTGCGCGCTGATCATCGTGGTCTTGGCCGGATGGCTGGTTCGTGCCCGAAGGTAGGTAAATTCCTCCGCGCACAGCGGCCGCTTGCGTCGCAGTTTCGAAACCACTACCGGCCGCGGCAACACCAGTTCCTCTCCCTTCTCATTGCGAAACGGAATGGCCCACCCGCCAAGCTTGTCGAAGCCTTCGACGGCCTCAATTAAGTGCCCGTAAAAGGCATAGCGTCGCATCTCCCCATCTGTGACTACGTCGACTCCGGCCCGCCGCTGCAACTCGACCGCTTCATCGACCGCGCGATCTTCTGCCGATTTGAATTCCGCATCGCTGATTTGACGCGCATCATGTTGTTCACGGGCTTGTTTTAGAGAAGCCGGACGCAACAGGCTGCCCACCACATCGCTTCGAAACACAGGCCCTCCGACAAACTCTGGATTAGGGTCTCCCCCCCATCCCCCGCTCCCTCGGCCGCATGCGAGCGGGGCTCTGAAGCGCATCAGCTTACTCCCGGCGAGAACTACTCACAAGCACAATCTGCTATGAAATTTCGGGCCGACACTCTGAACCGAGGCGTAAGCATCGGGCCACCGGTCGTTGGCCATCGATTTTCCCTCGTGGGCCCGGCTACGGGCTAAAGGCCGCCCCCGGCCTCGGAGTATGATGTTGCTCTCGGATCGAAAAACGCGCAAGGAGAAGCCATGGCCATGCACATCAAGACCACCGTGGTTGGCAGCTATCCGGTTCCTTCATGGCTGGCAGGGAACACATCGCGTCTGGTATTGCGCGACCCCGTCATGGCCGTGTTGAAGACCCAGGAAATGGCTGGCCTCGATCTGATCACCGATGGGGAGCCTTGTGCGCTTCGATCCCCGTCACCCTGAAACCAACGGCATGGTGGACTACTTTGCTTCCCGGATGGACGGCATCCGCAAGTACTTTTCGCTCTCTCCGAGTTTGATCGTTTTCGCGCGGACCGCTCTTCCGGGTATCGCCTGCTGACCGCAGGAATGGTCGTCGGAAAGATTCACGACGGCACTCTCAATTTGCCTCACGACTATGAGTTTGTGAGTCCGCTCACGAAGTCTCCCTTGAAGTTCACCTGCACCGGCCCGCACATGTTGGCGCGCGTGCTGACCAATTGCTTCTACAAGGATATCGGCGATTTAGCCATGGACATTGCTGCGGTTTTACGCCAGCAACTGGAACTCATCGAAGCCGACACGGTGCAACTGGATGAAGCTTGCATTGCAGGCTATCCCGAGGATGCACCCTGGGCCGCCGAGGCCATCAATCTTGTGCTGGAGGGAATCCTAAACGTTGCGATCGGATCGGCATCTTGGAAAAAACTCCCGCCATTGCCTACGATGGCACGCACGGATTCTCCGACCAGTACCTGGTTGAGTTGCCCATCTTCCTCGAGAGCGCGGGGCAAGCCGGGTTGCAGGCGGATCCGAGATATCAATCGAGATTCCCACCTTCGGATCTGGCTACCGTCAGCATCAACTTCTTCACCACAGGCAGCTGAGATGGGGGCCGCTCGCTTCTCGATCTACGGGGAGCGGTCCGGACCGGTCTCGGTCAATGTCTGGTTTCGGCGGAGAATCACATAGGAACGAATGGCCGCGGCATCGTCGCGGGACAACTCCGGGGCAAACGAAACCATGCCTTCCGGCTTCAACATGCCGTCTAAAACGTCCGAAAACCATTCGTTCGTTTCCAGAGTACTCGAATAGCGCAAATCGGGAAGGATTCCGCCGCTGACCGCGACGTCGCCGTGGCAGGCGGCGCAGTACCGTTGAAACAGCTGCTCGCCCCGACGGATCGTCGCCGTGGTCGCACGATTCGATAAAGGAGACAAGTGAGGTTCTGAGGGAGGTTCCCGTGGCGGCAGGCTCGCAGCCCCTCCAATTTTGAAAGCCAACAGACGGCTGATATTCCGCACCCGCCCCGACTTGAACGACACTTCGCCGGTCGCCAACGGAAACACGCCGCCCCACCCCGCGAGCACGGCAACATATTGTTGGCCATCGACCGTGTAGGTGACCGGACCGGCCATCACGCCGGTCTGCGCCGCGAACGACCACAGCTTGGAACCGCTATCCGCACGATATGCTTCCAAGTTCCCGCCGGCCGTTCCTTCGAAGACCAAATTGCCGGCCGTCGCCAGAGTGCCACCGTTCCATGGTCCCGGCCGCTCTAGGGTCCATGCAGGTTTCTGCTGCCGAGGATCCCACGCCACGAGTTTTCCTTTGACCGCATCGAGAATCGCTTTCCTGATCTTAGGATCCTGCGGCATTCCTGCAGCCACCACATCGATTCCATAGTTTGCCGCCAGCTTCGTGGGTTGAAAGTCTTCCGCGGATTTGTACTGGAAACCAACATCATTGACTGGAATGTACGCTAGACCGGTGAGGGGGCTGTAGGACATCGGCTGCCAACTGTGCGCGCCTAGGGGTCCCGGGACGATTATCGAAGCCTCTCGGCCGTGATAGCGCGCGATCGCAGTCTCGATGGGACGTCCGGTCTTGGCGTCCACTCCCGTCGCCCAGTTGATATCCGTGAATGGTTTGGCCGATACCAGCGAGCCGTTCGTGCGATCGATGACGTAAAAGATCCCATTCTTCGGGGCTTGCAGCAAGACCTTGCGCGGGTGGCCGTCGGCCACGAGATCCGCCAAAATCATATCCTCTGCCGCATCAAAGTCCCAGCTGTCCCTCGAATCCTCCTGATAGTGCCACACATACTCTCCGGTATCGGGCTTGAGCGCCACAATCGAGCAGGTGAACCAGTTATCCCCGCCCATCGGGCTGCGATACTTCTCATTCCACGGTGTGCCATTGCCCGTGCCGATGTAGAGAAGATGTAACTCCGCGTCATAGACAATCGCGTTCCACACCGTGCCGCCGCCGCCCCACCTCCACCATTCGCCGGTCCAAGTCTTCGCCGCCTGGGCAAGAATCGGGCTCTCAAACGGTTTCGAAGGATCTCCAGGTACTGTGTAGAAACGCCAGACAAGTTGTCCGGTTTGGGCATCGTACGCCGAGACGTAACCGCGAACCCCGAACTCTCCGCCGCCATTGCCGATGATCACCTTGCCTTCGACAACCCGCGGGGCGCCGGTGATGGTGTAGCGAAAGTTGCGGTCTATGGTAAGTACTTCCCACAGCGGCTTTCCGGTCGCGGCGTCGAGGGAAATCAAGCGGCCATCGAGGGTTCCGAAAAAAATTCTCCCCTTCCAGGCGGCCACGCCGCGGTTGACGACATCGCAACAGGCATTCACATCCCATTCCCGGGGAACCCGCGGATCGTACGACCACAAAAACCGACCATTGGCCGCATTCAGCGCAATGACTTTGCTCCAAGCAGTGGTGAAGTACATCACACCATCAATGACCAGTGGCGTCGCCTCTTGCCCGCGTCGCGTATCCAGGTCATAGAACCAGGCGAGACCAAGTTGGGATACGGTCTGATCGTTGATCTGTTTTAGCGGACTGAAGCGTTGTTCGCTGTAGGTACGTCCATGCGTCATCCAGCTTCCTGGATCGTCGGCGGCATGGGTCAGGCGGGAAGCATCGACAGCGGCGCTTTCGACGGAGAACGGCGGCTGCCTGGACGGAGTACGGGAACAACCCATACCGACAACCAGGGCCAAAACAGAACAAAACGAGATCCCCCGCCGATGCATGACTCCTCCGGCGCGAGCGTGCGCAGCCTACGGAATCCCGGCCGCGAGTCTATCATCCGATCACCAACGAGGACAGGAGACTCTTACGATCCATTCGCCGGGCCATTCGCGGGCAGGCAGCCGAAGCAACCGCATGAGGAAGGATCGAGAGGATGGAACCGCCGAACCTGGGGTCTTGGTTTTCTTATGAGGCTCGTCTTTGGAGAACATGTTGGGGTAGGAGACGAGCCTCATGACACTTCGTTCTGGAAATGATAACCCCAAGGTCAAGTCATGCCGAGTTATGGGCACCGGGGGCTTTGCCGTGAACACATGGGAACCGCTCGGGCTGCGGCGAAACACATTCGCGTACGAATTTCATGCGTCAAACGTCGGCTTGTCATCTTTGGCGGAGACTGGGCTGCCGACCAAGTCTTGTCGGAGTCGCTCCATTCGAGCCGATGCTTCCTTGATTTGCTCAGCATATTCATGGCCCTGTCGCGGCAGAAAGCCCCCGTAGTTCTGCAGCAGCAAGCGAGCGTTCACTTCAATCACCGAGGTATTCGAGCGAGCTTGATTGGACAGCGCAGAGGTTAGCTTTTCGAGTTGCAACTCGCGCCTGGCTAACTCTTCTTGGCTTTGCATGGCTTCTTGCTCTAGCACCTTGCCGTGGTAGCGGCCCAAGGCAAACAAACAGGCTGTTAAGACGAGCAGGCATGAATTGGCAACAATCGTTTCTCGCAAAGCCTTACTCAAGACTACATTTCTCTCTCGGTCGAATCTCGCGAAGTTGCTGTTCTCCGCCGCCGAAAGCGAAGAAAGCAGTTCGCGAGCTTTGTCCATGTAATCTCTACCTTCGTTCGAATCCACTAACTTCAAGGCGCGATGGCGATACCCCTGTTGGCGCAAACTGATAGCGTGCTCCATTTCAGCTTGCTTGGAGCGCGCAACGGACTCGAGCTCGGACTCCAGAGACCGTTCCTGCTGCCCTCGATTGGTCAGCCTTCCACGAAGGCCGGCAAAATCGGCTGCGATTCTGCCATTCGCGTCGTTGTAGGGCTGCAGGTAGGAAGGGTCCTCGGTTAGCAGGTATCCGCGCTCACCTGTTTCCATGTCGGTCAAGTCTTTCAAAACACTGGAGATATTCGCCTGGATCAGGGAGCTCTCCAGGGCGAGCGTCGCCATGTTATGCATCTGTCTCAAATGGTTGACGGCAAGATACGCATTCCATGCCATACAAGCGAGCAGCGCGGGGGCCCCTACTCGCAGCGCGGCCTTTCGCATCATCTTGATTGTGCCATCCTTCACGTGACGTTAAGAGCACCCGCAGCCGTGATTCGAGTGGCCTTGCAAAGCTCCTCGGCGAGTTTGACCGCCGCGTCGCGGCTGTGGACCGCCCCTTCCCCGGACATAACCGAACTGGCAGCCAGGGTGAAAAGCAGAGCGTCCTCCTGCTTGTCAAAGTAAAGCGTTACCTGGCTAGCTGCCATTGTGAGTCCATCCCGCCGATTGTCCTCAGAAATGATAGGCCCATTCCCCCTAGGAAGGAGGTTATCTCTCTTGGTGCGCCTTAGAATCGAGTCCTTTCCCCAGCCTACGAGCCGTCCCCTTGCGGAGAAAGGTTGCACTTGCGATCGAGTCTCCCGCCCCGGCGACGAGTCGGCTGGCGCTCGAAATCTTTCTGCCAGACGACGGACATCGTGAGCCGCCTTTGATGTCTCGGGTTCCAGCAAACGCCAAGAATAAAAACCTTAAGTACGCAAGTTACTGTCGCTAGGAAAGAGGATGCGAAATGTATTGCTAAGGTGGAAGTGGCACCGTACAAAGGAGATAAGGACATCAACCCCGGCCAAAAGCCGACGCCAACCTCGTCAAGTATGCGCGAGCAGGATCTAGAAACGCTCGCGATCTTCGGGGAAAGGAGAAATCCCAGCCGCAATCAAAGGAGATCAGGCCCCGGAGTTTCTAGCGGGAAGCCAGTCTTCGTCAGCTCCATGCGTTCTGCCATTATGGTTCCCATCACACTAAGCTTTGCCCCCCTGCGCTATATGAAGACAGCGGCCTTGTTGACGGCAATCTTCTGTCTCGGCGTCCCGCTTTTCGCACAGGATTTCGGTACGTCTCTTTCTGGCGGGGCGGCCTCGGCGCCAGTCGATCCCGTGCCGGATCTGCAGTCGGCGCCCATGGCTGGCACGCGAGAAAAATGGAACAATTTTGTGCGCGAAACTGCCAGTCCTCTGACTTTCGGTGGCGGTGCGTTCAACGCTACGTTTTCCCAAGTCACCAACACCGATCCCCAATATGGAGTCACCGGCGTGGCCTACGCCGAGCGCTTTGCTGCTTCCATAGCGGACATCGCCAGTCAAAATTTCTTTGGAGACTTTGTGGTGGCGTCGGTCCTTCACGAGGATCCGCGCTACTATCGCAAGGGGACCGGACACAGCTTCTGGTCTCGAGTCGGCTACACGGTAAGCCGGGCGCTGGTGATCCGCCAGGACAACGGTGCGAATACCTTCAATTTCGACAACGTGGTCGGCAGCGCCCTGAGCACTGGCTTCTCGAACATCTACTATCCTCCCCCGAGCCGCACCGGCAAAGCCATGGCGATGCATTTCGGAGTTGATGTGGCGGATAACGGCTTCGTTAACCTGGCCCCGGAATTCTGGCCCGACTTCCGCGATAAGGTTCTTAGACGACATCACTAGTCATGGCTGGTTGGGGACAATTCCAAACGGGCACGTCGGCGAGGTTCACGACCCTCGCCGACGTGCTCCCGTACAACTTGGAAAAGATACGGGATTA
>Ga0187780_10002683_pt1 | contig 13351 bp, 9 predicted proteins | sample 1015_Q2_SP10_20__FD_132429 | JGI IMG/M metagenome (GOLD analysis project Ga0187780, IMG submission 132429) | Tropical peat soil microbial communities from peatlands in Department of Meta, Colombia - 1015_Q2_SP10_20_MG | ecosystem: Environmental > Terrestrial > Soil > Wetlands > Peat | place...
GTACGCCACGGTGTCTTCCTCCAGCCCGGCATGCTAGCCCCGGCGCTCCCGAGGTTGACAGCGCGCCGGTTCCTCGGTCCCATGGGAGCCCCTTCCGGAGGTCGACCCCATGACCGACGAAGCCCAGGGCTGGAGGCGATGCAGCTCGTGCAAGAATCCGATCGGCTTCGGGGCGCTGCACTGGGTCTGCAACGTCTCGACCTGCAACCGCCCGCGGACGGGCCTTGTCTTCTGCAGTGTGTCGTGCTGGGAGGCGCACGTGCCGGTGATGCGTCATCGGGAGTCCTGGGCGCTTGAGAAGTCGGCTCCCACGCAGGAGGAGTGGGCACGCGCCGGCGGGGCGGCAGCTCCGTCGCAGCGTACGCCTGAGGCGCCTTCCCCGGCTTCGCCCCGTCCCCTCGCCAGCGCCCGACCCGCGGACACCCTTCCGCTTGCACCGGCAGCGAGGCGGGAAGCACCGAACGAGATCCTGATCGTGGCCTCGAAGCTCAAGGCCTATGTCCGCGCCCGCTCGGGCATGAATACTTCCGACGGGGTTTTCGACGTTCTTTCCGACTCGGTTCGCGCACTGTGCGACGAGGCCATCCGCAGCGCGCAGCGCGACGGGCGGAAGACCGTGATGGAGCGCGATATTCCCCGCCGTCGGTAGGCGAACGCGAGGACGCTCGCGTTCAGAGACCCCTCGTTTTTTCTTCCGAGCGCCCCGCGCAGAGGGCAAACGTTGAGTGCCCTAGCCCTGTACCGGATCCACGCGGCGGTGGGCCAGCATGCGCTTCAGCACCCCATCGATGCCCGCCTGTGGAAGCCCGAGCCCACCGTCGACCAAGAGATTCTGCCCGGTCATGAAGCGGGAGAGGTCGCTTGCCAAGAAAAGCATGACATCCGCCACGTCGTCGGGAGTCCCCGTGCGCGCGAGAGGCGTCGCGGCCAACACGGGATCGAGGAGCTTTGGATTCTGAAACAGGGGTTCCGAGAGAGGCGTCCGGATCATGCCCGGCGAAACGCAGTTGACCCGAACCGTGGGACCGTATTCCTGCGCCGCGCCCATGGTGAGGGCCACCACGCCCGCCTTCGCCGCTGAATAGGCAAGCTCCCCGCGCGTCGGTCGGGTGGCGCTCCCCGAAGCGTTGTTGATGACCGATCCGCCACCCCCCGCCAGCATGATGGGAAGAACAGCACGCATGCCGTGATAGACACCCGTGAGGTTTACCGCGAGGAGACGCTCCCAAACCTCCGGTGGAGTCTCATGCAGGAGGCCCACGTGGCCACATCCCGCGTTGTTCACGAGGATGTCGACGCCCCCGAGCCGCGTTGCGGCGCTGCGGACCGCGCGCTCCATCGCAGCGCCGTCCGCGACATCAACCGCAGAGGCGAAACTCCCGAGTTCCTTCGCCGCGCGTTCGGCGGCTTCGCCGTTCAGGTCAAAGACCGCGATGCGTGCGCCTTCGGCGCAAAAGCGCCGGCACACCGCAAGCCCGATCCCCGAAGCAGCGCCGGTCACGATCGCACGCTTGCCGTCGAGAAGCAGAGCCATGTCAGCACCACACCCGGGCGGGGGTCGGTTCCTTCCGCACCTTCGCCATCTCCCGAACGGGACAGCGGCGAAGCCTACCACTTTGGCTCACGCGCAGGGCACCGCAGCTTCTTGTCGGCTCCGACGAGGAAGCTCCCTCTCGGTCTTGTGAACGCCGCTCGTCAGGCTCTACCGTGGGCCTCGAGATGGACAAGCAGGCCCTTGTCGTACAGCTGGTCGAACGCCTGCGCGAAACCCTCCGGGTGGCCGAGCAGGCCCGCGACGCCGCCGAGGAGGAGGCCCGCGAGGGGGCTACGCCGGCCGAGAAACGGGAGGACGCGCGCACCGCGCTTGAGTTCCAGAGTCTTGCCAAGGGACAGGCGCAGCGCGCCCTCCGCGCACGCGCGGAACTCGCGACCCTGGAGGGCTTCCGTCCCCGCCGGTTGGCAGAGAACGAGCCGGTCGCCCTGGGCGCGGTGGTAGAGGTAGAGCACCAAAGCGGGGGCATCACCATCTTCCTCGCACCCGTCGGCGCGGGGGAGGAGCTGGCGGGCCCTGGGGGTGACGGATTTCTCTCGGTTGTGACGCCGGCTTCTCCCATCGGATGCGCAGTTCTCGGGCGACGCGTAGGAGAGAGCTTCGAGACACGGATCGGTGGCGAGCTACGGGAGTGGACGATTACCCACGTCGAGTAGGGGAACCGCGCCCCGGCCTACGGCACGGGACCGCTGCGCTCTGCCGGCTGGGACCATCCCTCCGGTCCCTCCAGGCGCAAGACAGACGCAGCGCAGACGCAAGCGCGGATCTCCTCCGCTGCGCAGGCTCTAGCGTAGAAGCACCTCCCCTTCTCAAACTGAGAGTCGCGTCACTCTTTTTTCGGTTCGGAGCCCCCGCAGCGCTCCCGGGCGCAGCAGCGAGGAGCGCTCCCGTCGCACAGGGTTCGGCCCGTGTCTGCGCGTGCCCGTCGGTTGGCATGTGATCTGCGTCACTTTGGGAAGCCTTGCACCCCTCCTGGGAAGGGGATGCTGCCGCAGGTGACTGGTGCTGTGCCTGGCAAGGCGCTTTTTCTGGGCAACCACGATGGGAGTCACCGATGAGCAGGTTGTTACGCCTCCTAACCCTGTGCGCGCTCACCGTCGCGATCGCCGGTCCCGCGCGCTCTGCTGTGATGCCCTTTAATGGGACCCTCACCTTGACCATGGGGAGCTTCGCTCCGCTTGTCGTAACCGGGTCTGGTGTCGGAACGTCCAATGGCTTGGGCGCGGCGGCATCGATTCCTTCCGGCATCTTCGCGGTCGGCACGACCGCGCTCGTGTCGCCGGCCATTTCGGGCGCGATCGGTGGCTTCGCGATCTGCACCTCGGGACTCGCGACAGGCACCTCGCTCTCAATCCCAGCGACGGGCACGGGAACCTGCGCACCCAGTGCGCCGGGCCTCTCCAAGGCGCTCACCTTCAGCGGGACCACAGGGAGCGGCGGCATCAACGCGAGCGCATACCTGACGGGCGTGCCCTCGGGAGGAACCGCGACGACGGTCGCGGAGATCCCGCTCTCCGTGGTGGGTGTCGGCGGCAGCGTTTCCTTCAGCGCGCTTTTCGGCCTCTTGACCGGCACAGTGACCGGGAGCACCTGGGGGCTCGCGCCGGTCTCGGCGAGCGGAGTGCTGAATGGTGTCACGAGCACGCTCACGGCAGCGGGCTACGACAACCGCAACGCGAGCGGCGCAGGGACGCTCCAACTCGTGACGGTCACGACCACGAACCTTGGAGCGAATGGCTCCATGCCGTCCATCGCGGTCCTCGACCTCACGTTCGTTCCCGAGCCTGGCACACTCCTTTTGATGGGGGCTGGCATGGTAGGTCTGATCCTGTCCGGTCGGCGGCGCTCCTTCTAGCGACCGCCCAAAGGCGCGGTAGGGCGGCCATCGCCAGGGGGTCGCCCTGCCGCGCCATCGTCTTGATACCCTCCCTCCCAGGTTTCGGGCGGCGCCGCCGGTTCGTAGAAGCGCCTCACCCCCCGAGCGCTGCGACCGGGGTCTCGCGGGTCCCCACGCGAAGAGGCACGTTCCGTCCGGTCGGGTGCGTAGCGAGCCCTGGCAAGGGAATCAGAAAATGCCGGACTCTCCGACGATACGACTGCTGCGAGAGACGGATGCCGAGTCGATGGCCCGCCTGCGCCGCCAGGCCTATGAAACGGACCCCTTCGCGTTCGCAGGCTCTCCGGATTCCGATACCACCGTGCAACCCGAGGCCGTGCGGCGCAGGCTTGCAGGGTGTACGCCCGGCGGAGACTCGATCGTGGTGGGCGCATTCCTGGGCCGACTCGTGGGCATGGTGGGTGTGGTGCGCGAAGAGCCAGCCAAGTTCCGCCACAAGGCCCGAATCTGGGGCTTCTACGTCGAGCCGGGCTTCCGTGGCCGAGGCATCGGCCATCGACTGCTGAGCGCAGCGGCACAGGCGGCACGCCAGATGACGGGGGTCGAGCAGCTCACGCTTTGTGTCTCGGTCTTGAACGAGGCGGCGATCCACCGTTACGGGCAACTCGGATTTCGGATTTTTGGTCGCGAGCCTCGCGCGCTCAAGAGCGAGGCCCGGTACATCGACGAACTGCACATGGTCGCCTTCCTGAACGCCGGTGTGGCCTAGGCCAAGCCGCCGACCCTCCGCTCACGGGGAGCGAAGCCAACCCGGGAGGCAACCCGCGCGGCGACACTCGTCCTCGATGCCATCCTCCGCGTACGTCTTGGCGCGCTCGTACTCGCGCTGGGCCGCCTCCACCGGCGCCTCGTCGCAGCTGGTCTCGCCCGGGATGTGGGTCTGGGACGAGGAACCGAGGTTCTCTCTGCGCCGGCAGGAGCGATAGTCCCGCTCGGCGAGCTCAAGGGCGTGGGCCGCCCGCTCCTCGTCCTGACGCGCCTGGTGAAGCTTCTGGCGCCAGTGCGTGGCCTCCGCGGCGTCTGGATCCGTGTCGCTGAAGCGCTGGGCCGGGAGGTTTCGATGCGCTGCGGGCGGCACATCCGCGTCTCGGCTGCGCGGTTCGCGCTGGGGCGTCTTCGGATCCCGCCGCAGGATCTCGGCACCGGCGGGCACGAGCTTCGGATCGTCGGTAATTCCTACGCTCCCGTCGGGGGTGCGGTAGGTGAGAAACTCGCCGGCAATTGCGAGCTGAGCCGCAAGAGCGGCCCCCAGGAGCCCCGCAAACAGCGCGCGCAGACCCACGAAAGCACGTATCGGCAGCCGGCGGGGGAGACTCGACTCCCCGTGGGGCAGGTGCCGCGATCGCGATGCCGCAGCGCGTCGGTTGAGCTTGACCCGTTTTCATGCTTTAATGCCACTCTCTCCCAGAGAAGAACTCATGTTCCGAGGACGAGTTCTCCTCGAGAGAGAGGCCGAGAGAGAAAGAGGGATAGGGTCCAATGATTCGAAATCTCGCGACTTCCTTCCTGTTTTCGCTTCTCCTTGCAGGCTCCGCGAGCGCCATGGGCAACTTCGGAGGGACGCCTGGTCCACAGGGTGGTGGCGATCCGCCGACAGTCCCCGAGCCCGCTGCTGTCGCAGTCTTCGGTGTGGGAGCAGTTGTCATCGGATACGCACTTCATCGGCGCCGGGCAAAGTAGGCGCATCCGCGCGGAGCACCTCCTCAGGTTTTCCCGCCGACGCTTGAGGTGTGTCTAGAACTCTTGTAGCAGAAGAGTGTCATTGAGGGCGGGCGGACGAAGCTGTTCCCTTCGTCGCGTCCTGCCCCCTCCCCAATACCGCCCTTAGGCGCCTTCGGGCAGCCCCGCCGGCGCACTCTGCCGACTCCAGCGTTCGCGCCAACGATGGGCGAGGACGAGCAGGGGCGGCTGGAGGACCCGCGTCAGGCCCGCCAGCACAAAGGACCCTCCGATCACCACGACGGCGAGCGGCTTTTGCGTCTGTGCACCGATCCCGTGGGACACGGCCGCTGGAAAGAGACCCAGCATCGCAACGAGCGTCGTCATGAGAACCGGCCGGAAGCGCTGCTCCGCGGCAAACTTCGCACCCTCCTCGACGGAGCGACCCTCCGACCACTGCGTCTGCGCATAGGTCACCATCAGGATGGCGTCCTGGATCGCGACGCCGAAGATCGAGACAAACCCCATTGCGGCCGACACCGAAAAGTTAATGCCGGTGAGGAGCAGGGCAAGGAGACCTCCCGCGCATGCCACCGGGATGTTGAGAAGCACGACGGCTGTGAAGAGCCAGTCCTTCACGGCGCTGTAGACGAGGAACGCGATCAGGCCGATCGTGATGGGGATGATGATGAGCAGGCGCCCCTCGGCCTCGTGGAGCTCATTGATCTCCCCCGCCCAATCGAGCCCCGTCCCGTAGGGAATCTTTACCTGCGATGCGATCCGCGCGGAGGCCTCCCCGATCGCGCTCGCCAGGTCGCGGCCCCGCACCGAGAATTTCACCGGGGCATAGCGTCGTCCATCTTCGCGGTAGATCACCGAAGGACCGTCCACGAGCTCGATCTTCGCGAACTGACCCAACGGAATCTGGGAGCCGTCCGGCGTCGCCACGGTGATTTGGCGCATCGCCTCGACCGTGCGCCGGTAGGGCTCGAGCCAGCGGACCACCACGTCGAAGCGCTTTTCGCCCTCGAACACCTGCGTCACCGCTTGACCGCCGATCGCAGCTTGAATCACCGTCGCGACGTCACCGGTGTTGAGGCCATAGCGAGCCGCCTGCGCGCGGTCGATAGAGATCGTGATGTTCGGCTGCCCCAGGGAGGAGAAGAGCCCGACGTCCTTGATGCCGCGCACATCGGAGAGCACGTCGGAGACGGAATCCGCGATCTCGTGATTCGTGTGAAGATCGGGCCCGACGATCTTTACGCTGTTCTCGCCTTTCACTCCGGAAACCGCCTCCTCCACGTTGTCGGAGATCATCTGGGAGAAGCCGAATACGACGCCCGGGAATGCCTGGCTCAGCTCCTGGGAGAGTTGATCGGTGAGCTTCTCCTTGGTGAGACCCGCCGGCCAGGTGTTGAAGGGCTTGAGCGGCGCAAAGAGCTCGATGTTGTCGAACCCCGAAACATCGGTTCCATCGTCCGGGCGCCCCAGCTGGGACACCACGGTTTCCACCTCGGGATGCCGCCGAATGATCTGCCGGATCCGTCCCACATACTGTGACGACTGCTCGAGCGACACCGACTTCGGCAAGGTGGCACGGATCCAGAAATTCCCCTCCTCGAGCTTCGGCATGAACTCACGTCCCAGCATCGAAAAGAAGACGACGCACAGGACGATCGGTCCCAGAGTAAAGACGACTGCACCTTTCGGGTGCCGAAGGGCCAGGTCGAACATCGGATCGTAGATGCGATGGAGAAAGCGCATCAGGGCGTTCTCGGATTCCTCCGCATCGATGGGAATGAAGCGGACCGCGAGCACCGGGGTCAGCATGAGAGCGAGCACCGCCGCTCCTCCGATGGCAAACGCATAGGTGTGCGCCATGGGAGCAAAGATCACGCCCGAAACTCCCGTCATGGTGAAGAGCGGAAGGAAGGTCACGAAGATGATCAACCTCGAGAAGCCAAGAGGCCTCCCGACTTCTCCCACCGCGGCAAGGACCCGTTCCTTCATTCCGCCCGTACCATGGGAACCGAGGTGTCGAAAGATGTTTTCGACGACGATCACCGTCGAGTCCACGATGATCCCGAAATCGACCGCCCCCAGAGAGATCAGGTTGGCTGGAGTACCCGTTGCAACCATCCCGCAGAACGCTACGAGGAGCGAAAGCGGGATGTTCACGGCGGCGATGAGCGCACCCCGGGTATTGCCCAGAAAGAACACAAGCACGATCGAGACCAACAGCATACCGAGGAGGAGGTTCTCCATGACCGTCTGTGTCGTGAGCCGCACCAGTTCGCCGCGGTCGTAGAAGGGCTCGATGTCCATCCCGGGAGGGAGCAGGTGATTCTCTCGAATGAATTGGATGCGCTGATGGATGCCCTCGAGCGTCGGGCCGGTTTCACCGCCGTAGCGCATGAGGACGATGCCTTGCACCACGTCGGGCTCGTCGTCGTGGCCGACGATGCCCAGGCGCGGCCGTGCCCCTTCGCTCACGCTTGCGACATCGCGGATCCGAACCGGAACTCCCTTTAGGGTCTGCACCACCGTTTGCCCGATGTCGTGGATCGAGCGGAAGAGACCCACCCCGCGCACGTCATAGGACTGTTCTCCGAGCGTGACCCGCTGCCCGCCCACATTCTGGTTCGCGTTTTGAAGGGCCGTCGTCACCTGTCCGAGCGTGACGCCCTGTCCGCGCAGGCGGTAAGGATCCACTTCGACGTGATACTCTTTGGTCTCACCGCCGTAACTCGTCACATCGATCACGCCGGGGACCCGGCGAAACTCGCGTTCGAGAATCCAGTCCTGAGCGGTCTTGAGATCGCGGAGGGTGTACCCCTTGCCGCGCACGATGTATCGGAAGACCTCCCCGATCGCGTTCCAGGGCGAGATCTGTGCCTGAAGTCCGTTCGGGAGCGTCACGAACTGGAGTCGATTGATGACCTCCTGGCGGGCATCCTTGTAGTCGGTTCCCCACCCGAAGTAGCACTTCACGTCTGAGAGACCGAACAGGGACTGGGAGCGGATGTGCTCGAGCCCAGGCATTCCGGCGAGGGCGACCTCCAGCGGGATCGTGATCTGCCGCTCGACCTCTTCCGCACTCCAGCCCTGCGGCTGCGTAATGAGCTCCACGAGCGGCGGAACCGGGTTCGGATACGCCTCGATGTCAAGCCGTTGGTAGGAGATGAGTCCCGCGAGGATCAGGGCGAAAACGGCTACCACCACTGCGGACGGCGAATTGAGCGCAGTCGTGACAAGGCGGCGAATCATGGGTCACAGCATTCCGAGGACCAGGATGGCCCCCGACGTCACGACCTCGTCGCCTTCCTCGAGACCGTGCAGGATTTCCAGGGTGCTGTCGCTGCCTTCTTCATCGACCTGGACGGGGCGCCGCACCAGACGGAGCGATCCATCCGGCGTCTGACCGCTGTGCACCAGGACCACGGTTTGGTCGCCCTGGCGCAGAACCGCGCTGCGCGGTACGGCCAGCCCCTTGTGACCGGGTGCCGAAATGTCGACCGAGACAAACATCTCGGGCCGCAGTGCCCGGTCCTCGTTGTCGATCACCACGCGTACTTTGGCGGTGCGCGATGCGGGATCGACCGCCCCCGAGATCCAGTCGACGTTGCCCGTGAAGGTGCGATCGGGGAAGCTCACGACGCGCACCGTGGCCGGCGCGCCGACGTGGATGCGGGGGAGATCCATTTCGAAGACGTCGGCCAGGACCCACACCTGGTCGAGCGCTCCAATCGTATAGAGCTCTGGAGCGGAACCGCCGCTGTACTGGCCCTGCACCTCGAAGCCGGGATTTACGCTGCGGGCAATCACTTCACCGTTGATCGGTGCGGGAAGGATGTAGTCCTGCGTCAACTGATTGTCGGGTCCCTTGTGGAGAAGCTTTGTCTTTTGCTCCGCTCGTTCGAGTTCCGCCTTGGCCTTGAGGTACGCGCTCTGGGCCGCCTCGAAGTCCCGCTGTGAGCCGGCGTGCGCCTCGTAGAGCTCGCCTTGACGTTCATATTCTCGTTTGGATTGCGCGAGATCGGCTTGGGCTTTGAGCAGGTCCGAGAAGGCACTTCCCAGATCGGGGGATGCGATCACCGCCAAGGGGTCCCCCTTGGTGACCTGTTGTCCAAGCTCGGCCATGAAACGAATCACCCGCCCGGTCACCGGCGAGAACACGTGTGCGACCCTTCGATCGTCGAAGGTCACCCTGCCCGCCGCCGCGACCGACCTGCCCAGCTCCTCATACCCGACGGGCGCGAAGGTGATTCCTGCTTCCTTCGCCTGCTCGGCCGGAAGCCACGCCTCTCCGGCGGGCGGGGTCGCGGGAGCCTTGGCCCTGGTGTTCGAATGACACGCGCTGCAGACGGCCGCGAGAAGAACCATCGAGATCGGCAACCTCCGCGCTCTCATGGTCGCAGCTCCGTTCCGGTCGCTTGCTCCACCTGGTATACCGCCGTCCAGTAGTCGGCGAGGTTTTGGCGGTACTCGACGTTGGTGGCAATAAAGGTGCGCTCGGCATCCAGCAGTTCGAGGAGAGAGGCAGCGCCCTTTTTGTACTGGAACTCGACCAGATCGCGCGCGCGTCGCGCGCGATCGAGCAGCCGCCCCTCCATTCGCTCCACCCGGCTGCGTGCCGCCTGGAAGGTGGCAAAGGCGGTCGCGACGTCCGAACCGACTTGCGCCTCGATCTTGTCACGGCGCACGCTCTGAGCACGCAGGTCGGCCTCGGCCTTCGCGATCTCGCCCTGGTATTGATAGAGCAGAGGAAGGGTGAACGAGAGGCTCAAGACCAGCGCGGGGGGCGACACGGAAGCCTGCCCGTAGCCGATCTGCGTGTAGCCCGCGCCGACGGAAATATCGGGGATCCGCTGTCGTTTGGCGAGGTCGAGGCTTGCCGTGGAGCTCTCCACCTGCGCCGCTTGAGCCGCAAGGTCGGGGCGGTGCTGAAGCGCCACGGCGAGGAGCGACTCGGGAGTCGCCTGCCGCAGAGATTCAGGCACTTCGTAACGCAGTGCACTGGCGTCGAGATCGAACTCCTGAATCGGGGAGCGCACGCCAATCAGGAACACAAGATTCGCTTTGGCCTGGGCGAGAGCCTGCTCCGCCGCATTCACGGCCTGCTGCGCCTCGAGCATGTCCGTTTCGGCGCGCGCCACATCGGCCTCGGATACAGCACCGGCCTTGTAACGCAGGTCGATCAGCTGGAAGGTCTGCGCGGTCTTCGCGGCGGTTTCCCGAGCGAAGTCGAGCGCCAGTGCCGAAACCGCACCCTGCGCGTACTGCTGCTTCAGCTGGAAGAGAAGCGTGCGCTCCGCGTCGCTCCGCGAGAGTCGGGCAGACTCGAGCGCCGCTTTTGCCGCGCGCACCCTAAGACGCCGCTTCCCGATCACCTGATCGAACAAGAGTCCCTGGTCGGAGACCGACCCCGCGACAGACACGTCCGAGCAGCCCGGCCGGTCGCACAGATTCGGGTTGTAGGTGAAGACCGGTCCGGCCCCCCCTGAGATCGCCGGGTTCTGATACGCCCGGGCGATCGCGAGGTCGCCATGCGCACTCGCCACCGCCGCATCGGCAATCAAGAGATCAAACCCGCGCTCGCGAAAGATCCGGACAGCGTCGCCGAGGGTCAGCGGATTCGGAAGGGTCTCTTCGGCCTCCGGGTGCGCAGAGCTCTGGGCCGCGGAAGCGGGAAGCGGATCGGCTCTGCCGCTTTGGCCGCTGAGGATCGCCCCGAGCAGGCACAAGAACACGATCTGGCGAATGGATCGCTGCATTTCTCATCCACAAAATACAAGAAGAGCCACCCGACGACGTCGGCCGGCCCCGCAGGATCGATCTCGTGGAGAGGATCGCGCAATTCTCATGAAGACGTCACAAAGAACGCGGCGTTCTGCACAAAGAAATTACAAAGATCCCCTCGGGCGCCGGGGCAGGAGTAGCGAACGTAATCCGTCGCAACGCTGGGCGTTTCAGGCCCTGAGGAGCGAGGCCCTCAGGGGTTCGAATCTCTTGCATGGACGCTCCGGAACGAGACATCGATCGACACCGACTTATGTCAGACGGAACCCCTTCTCGACCCGAGAATTTCGGGCTCGCCCTCGCCCTCGCACCCGCGTCTCTCGAAGAGGGAGCGGGGGATGATGAAGGGCCTTCCCATCCGGGATACGACGAGGTGAAAGCGGCGGGGGGTTAAACACCCACCGCCCTTCGCCTTGCATCGTGGGATCAATCCCCAGAGGTCGAGAGAAATCCCGCCGAAATCGGATTTCCGAGCGTGCAGCTCTCGCTCAAGCGTTGGTCCCGGGCTTCCGATTTTGGGGCGATGTCGTGGAGCGCAGATACCGCCCGCCGCCGTCGGGCGAATCTTCTTGGCTTCGCACTTGCGGCCACAATTTGCGTAGGTCTGGCTGGGCCGTCGTTTGGGGCGGTCGCTGTGGGCAGCTATTGCGTGGTGGGCACCGGCGCCACGAGCGGCGGCGCAACCGATGGCTGGGTCGGCGTTGTGACGCCCGCCGGCGCGGTGACCATCCTCGTGAACGGAGCTCCGTTCGTCAATCCAAACGACTGTGCGATCGACGCGAATGGCGACATCGTGGTCGTGGACCGAGGCGATAATGGTGCGAATCTCGCCGGCGCCGTCTATCGGGTGAGCACGGTCGGGCCGACCGTCACAACGGTCGTCGCCGCAGGCACCATGCAACATCCGAGGGGCGTCGCAGTTGGCCCCGACGGGAACTACTACATCGCCGACCCGGGCAAGACTTTTGGGAGTGGCAGCGCCGACGGGTCAATCTTCATGGTCACCCCGGCGGGAGTTGTAACCACCCTCGCGACAGGCGCTCCCTTGGATGATCCGACGGATGTCGACATCGACCCCCGGCCCTTCGCCGCCCCAAGCGCTGGCGTCAATCTCATCATCACCGATGCAGAGGGAGGAAATGCAAATGCCTCGGCTCTCCGTCGTGTCCCGATGGCGGGAGGAGCCGTCCAGACGATCGCGAACGGCATCGGAACGAACTTCAACAAGCTCGAGGTGGGGCCTTTCGGCAACTACTTCATCGTGAACGCGGGTGCGAACTCGGTCCTGCGCTACGACCGCCTCTCCGGAGCGCGGACCACGATTCAGACCGGAGCCCCTCTCGTAACCGCGCTTGGCATCACGGTCGACTACTACACGGCCGACCTCGTGGTCGCCGACTCCGGAGCGGGCGTCGTGAACGTCCCGCCCAATGCACCGCTCGCCGCCCCAGCCGTTGTGGCCGCAGCGGCTGCCTTCCCCGCAAACCTCGCGGGCATCGGGTTTTCTCCTCCGCTCGCGAGTACGAACCCCAGCACGAACTGGGGGGTGCCGACGCGGCGCGCGCAAATTCCGGGTGGGACTCCGGAAGTCACGGGCACCACAGTGACCTCGGACAACGGCGACGTAGAACATGAGGCGGACTTTTTCATCGAGGTCACGAGCACGGCGAATCCCCTCATGGTGCGCATCTTCGATGCAGACACAAGCCATGGCTATGACTACAACTTCGGCGGCGCCTTCAACACCTCCATCACCTACACCCTGTTCGACCCTTCGGGCGCGACCGTGAGCTCTGTCGTTGTCGGTGCGGGGGCACGCACCGACCTCGATCAGCGGATTGCCACCCTGAATTCCGGCAACACACTCACGGTCCGCGGGGGCGGCATCAATCTCGCCGCGGGACGTACGGGGCTGTACCGCGTGCAAGTCCTCGCCACGAACGGCTCGGACGTGAACGCCTTCGGGGTCTGGGTCGACGGCTTCCACACCTACACGTTCAACGCGATCTTTGGTCCCCTGTACACGGACGGCGGCCCCCCTAATGTCACCAACCTTGACTCCGCCCGCGTGTATCCCTACTTCGATCGCGGCTGCGAGTACACATCGTCCGCGTTTGACGATGACACGCAGGCCTGGCCTGGAATTTCCGGAACCATCACCACGCGCCTCGGCCAAGCCTTCGCCTTGACGCTTTCGCCGAACAATGAGCATCTCGAGACGCTGATCGCCCCCACACCGGGGGGCAGCGCGCTGTCGAACGTCGAGACCGACTACGGCCTCCAGACGCTTTCGTCGATTCTCGCACCGGTGGGGGACGAGAACAATCTTGTGACGTGGCGCGCGCCAGACTTTCAAGGCTGGGTGGATGGGGGAACGACCGCTCCTCCGGTCCCGGTTCCGCCGGGGAACCCTGCCGTGAATCCCACGCCCACTCTGCGAACCA
>Ga0187780_10002685_pt1 | contig 13347 bp, 12 predicted proteins | sample 1015_Q2_SP10_20__FD_132429 | JGI IMG/M metagenome (GOLD analysis project Ga0187780, IMG submission 132429) | Tropical peat soil microbial communities from peatlands in Department of Meta, Colombia - 1015_Q2_SP10_20_MG | ecosystem: Environmental > Terrestrial > Soil > Wetlands > Peat | place...
CCCGATGTGATTATTGTCGGAGCAGCCCTGCGGCTTGACGTCGGGTTCGATCGGGATTTTGACGGAGAACGCGCCGTAGACTTCGCTCTCGGCGCGCTCGTGGCTTTCCCAGGCCCAGTTGTCGACATGAATGCCGGCAGCTTCCCAGGAAGCGGCCTGGGTGCGGAATTTTTCGTCGAGTTCGTCGGCGAAACGGTGCGGATTGGAGATTTCCATGTCGCGCTCGACGATTTCGGTGTCCCAGATTTGGTGGAGATTGGGTGAGTAGTCTTCGCGCTCGGGATGGGCGGGATTCGGGAGCGCGTCGTGGTGCAAGTATTTGACCGGGACGCAGTTGCCGCCGTTGTCGCCATTGTTGGTGGCGTGCAGGGGCTGGTGCAAATCCCCGACAAAGTGAATGAGGTAGCGGATGGCCTCGGCGCGCTGGAGGGGCGGCGCGGATTTGTCTTTCAGGATGGCGCGCTGCTCTTCGATGGCGCGGGTGACGCATCCTTCGGCGCCGCAGAATTCTTCGAGCGAGCCTTTTTGCTTGCCGCGGGGAATGTTGATGTAGTGCCAGGGGCCGTTGTGGCGCTCGTTGCGCACGTCATCGGGCCAGGTGGAGGCGTCTACCAAGAGATCGGGCGTGGCATTGCCGCAGTAGCGCTTGAGTTTCGGGTCGATGGGGTTGTCGCCGAGGATTTTGTCTACCATCTGGCGGGCTTCCTGAGAAAGATGCTTTTCCGCAATGAGCGAAACGGTCTGATGGCCTTTGCACCCCCAGGCGTGGGCGGGACTCGGGAAGAGAGCCAAGAGCAGAAGAAGCACAGAAGTGACGAGAAGGTTGGAACGTCGCAGGGTATGGGCACTGGCGGGGTGCCCCCCTAGGCTTTTTGCGCAAGAATGTGATTCTAAAGGGCTTAAGCGCCTGCAGGTTGCTAAGAATATCATTTTAAAGGAGTTATTTGGCTTTTGGGGTGGGGCTGGGGAACGACTACGGGATTCTTGAGGGACCGCGTGGCGGGCGAGCATGGTAGAAGTGGCACGAAACCGTGTCCGAACAACAAAATAAGTATAGCATATGAGTAAATTTGGTCAAGCAGAAAATAAGTCGTGTGGATGCTGTGGGTTAGCCCGCATAGCCACATCGAGGACACTGAGCGGGCGGATTTTCAAGTGCCAGAATGTAATTCCAGCTCCTAAGCCCACAACGCCGACAATGCCACTGGCCATCGTAAAGATCCAGTCGCACGATCTCACACCAGTCACGGTGAGCCGTTTTTCGCTCGGGCAGTTGGGCAGGACCTGTCTCGCCTGTGGGCCTGTTGAAGCTAGCGGCGACTTCACCAGTCATCGGGAGCCGATTCACTGCCGGAAGAGCGATAATGCTCTGGGCCCATTCGATGAGCCTTGCAGCGAGTTCATCAGTGGGTTGGTCCTCACCGGATCTACCAATCTCCATTACGCGTCTTGGATCATCGTCCCTTATGAATTCAATAGCTGGTCGTTCCCTCCACATGCCCCTTCCTTCGGTCTGGTGCGATACTTTTGCGTGAGGACTCAAAACAACGATGACTCCACGAGCGGACAGCAGATGCTCCAAGAAAGTTGCTTGCCAGTTCTGAGGTTCCTCCTGCCAGTCGAACTGTCCACCAGCATGGTCCTGCCAGGGGCGTTGTTTCCTCGTAACAGTCTCAAGATACCAGCAACCTATTCCCTGGTCTTGTAGCAGCAATGCAAGCTTACGTACAAAGCCGATATCCGAATCATAGTGGTAGCTTACAGCGATATAAGGAGGCATAATTCCACTTCTCTTGGAGCCGTTCGCACGCCCAACAAAATATGGGGACAGAAGGGAGCCCTTGTGTTTCTTCTGAGCGCGAGGCGACAAAATACCAGAAAACGTCCCGTCTGGAACATGTAAAAAAATTGAAAATCGGGTTTTTCGGGGTGGGGAAAATCGCTAAGTGGGGCCGAACAATCGCTCATATTGTTTCTAGTTGCGAAATTTTTTCGACCGAAAATTGGGCAGCCGATTTTTTCACAGGTTCCTGTCCCCGGGTTTCCTCTCATAAGTACGCTCGGCAGTGTGGATAGCGGACCATCAGTCACCGAATTTGAAGAAAAGTGAGCATTAGTCCCCCATGAATGACTCTCAGGCTGCGGAGGAAGCTTTCAGGGTGTGTGTTAAGGACTTGAAAGAGTGGCCTGCCCAATGAAGCGGAAAACAGCCCGAGTCTTTGTCTGCTCGACGTTTGACGACATGGCAGCCGAGAGGGAAATCCTCGTAAGACAGGTCTTCCCTAGCCTACGGCGGGCGCTTGACGAACAAAACATTCACCTGGTCGATGTGGACTTGAATTGGGGTCTTGGGGCCGACCCGACAGATACTAGGGCGATGCTTCACATTGTCGATGACGAACTCAATCGGGCGTCGCATATCATCGCATTATTGGGCAAGAGGTACGGTGCCATCGTTCCGGGCGAACTCGACTCCTGGACGGCATTGAGCATCTACGCGGCCCTTGCTAGTAGGACAGCTAAACTGCTGGTCTTCCACGGTTCATTCGATCTTGCCGAGGCGGAACTCGAACAACAGAAGCTTCTTCGACGGCTTGTCTGGCTAAAGGTTCCGCTGAACGTCTACCGAGATATCGAGGAATTCGGTGGAATGGTGACGCGACGGCTACACCAGGCCATTGACAGGGAGATATTCCAAAGGGATAAGGGACTCATATTTATCAGCTATTCGCGCAAAAATATCGAGCAAGCAAATCAAATGCAACAGATGCTCGAAGCCGCGGGCTTCACCGTATGGCTCGACACCAAAGGCATCGCTCTCGGCGACGAGTGGATAGAGGAAATCACATCGGCTATAGACGAAAGCGACGCCGTGTTAATGCTCGTCTCAAATGAATCGGTCCAGTCGGAGTATGCCGTTCGCGAGGTTAAATATGCTATCGAGGAAAGGAAGCCCGTTCTTGCCTACCACCTGGATGACGTACGACTTCCCAAGGGCCTCAGATTTCTGCTAGGACCAGTGCAGCACATCGAGGCCGCCGCGTTTAAGAACTTCGAAGAAGCATTCGGGGCGATTGTTTCGGGATTGAAACGGCGAGGATTATGACCCGCGACTAGCTGCGCTCCAGGATGGGACAGAATGAGTCGTGAAGAAAACGCGCCCAGAGAAAAGCTGTCTCTCAAGGTAGTGCATCTCAAAGCCGAAACGGAATCGCGTCTCCAGGAGCTTGCGGCGACCACTGGCCGTGCACCGGACGAGTTAGTCGAGGACGCCATGGCCGGCTATTTGGCAGAGCCAGCACAACTGCGCAGCACGCTCGATACACGCTACGATGAAATCAAGAGCGGCCGCGTAAAGCCTCTTGACGGCGAAGAAGCGTTCAACCGCCTCCGCAGCAAGGGCGAGGACCGTCGCCGCTCATGAGCGGCTTTGTCCTCCACCCGGAAGCATTTGCAGACCTTGTAGAAATCTGGGAATTCATCGCGACCGACAATTTGGGCGCCGCGGATCGTGTCCTAGAAGAAATCTATGGAGCGATTCGCAGCCTCGTTGCCTTTCCGTAGCAGGGTCACCGCCGCACGGACCTGACCTCCCGACCGATCCGATTTCAGCCGGTGAGAGATTTTCTTATTGCCTATGCTCCGGATGAGGAACCCCTCCTGGTCATAGCCGTGCTACATGGCCGCCGCAATGCCCGGGTCATCGCTGCTTTGCTGCGAGAAAGAGGGACGGGCTGAAGCCCGCCCCTACAGTTGCAGAAGGGAGAGAAGAGCCGGCTGGAAGCCGGCGGTACGAAAAGCGCGAAGAACGAAGAGAAAGCGGCGGCAAGCCGCCGCAGTCCAAAAGGACGCAGCAGGGCGGCGCCCCTACACGGAGAAAGAAAGACGGGCACGGCATGCCGTGCCCCTACTGAGAAAAGGTCAGTCGCTGAGCCAGCGGCCGACGGGGCGCCAGGATTCGGTGTGATCGCAGATGACGCGGAGCGAGGCAGTGATGGGAATGGCGAGGACGAGGCCCATGCCGCCCCAGACCCAGCCCCAGAACAGCAGCGCGACGGTGATGGCCACGGCGTTCAAGCGAACGCGGCGGCCAACCAGTTGGGGAGCGACGAAGTTCAGCGCGAGGACGTGAACCGCAGTGAGCACGGCGGCGATCAGGACGAACTGGCCCACGGTTTTCCATTTGGCGAGGGCGATGAGAAACGGCGGGAGCCAGGCGAGCACGGCGCCGATGTAGGGCACCATGTTGAGCAGGCCCGAAGCGATGCCGGTGAGGATGGGATAGTCCATGCCGAGAATCCAGAAAAAGAGGCTGCTGGCGGCGATGACCATGAGGGTGACGATAGTCATGCCGGCAAGATAGTCGCGCAAAACGTCGCGCAAGTCTTCCAGAGTTTCCTTGACCTGGGTGCGGCGGGACGCAGGGAAAAGCTGCAAGGTGCCGTGCCAGACCTGGCGCTTCTCCGCGAGCATGAAGAAGACCAGGAAGGGCATGAAGGTGACTTCCAGAAAAAGGGCGTAGAGCGAGCCGATGCCGCGCATGATGAGGTTGTGGATGACGCTGGGCTCGGCGGGAGCGGCAGGGGCGGAGCTGACGCCTGGCTCGGGCGCGATCTGCGAGACCTGGCCTTCCAATCCCTGGATTTTGCCTTGCACGGCGACAGCGGCTTGCCGCAAGACGGTGCTGTACTTCGGCCAGTTGGCGGCGAAGTCGGAAGTGCGGGTCCACAAGCCGTAACCCACGCCGGCCAAGGTGGCGATGAGGATGAGCACCATGACCATGGCGCCGAGAGTGCGAGGCACGCTTAGCTTCTCGAGGAGTTCGACGGCGGGATCGAGGAAATAGGCCAGGAGAATCGAGAGCAACAGAGTGATGACCACGCCGGCGGCGTAGTAGAGAAAAAGCAGAATAATGGCGGCGGCGACGACGCGCGCGCTGAAACTGGAAACGTTCAGACGAACGACGGATGGAGGCGTTTGCGTAACGGACACGAGAGGCTCCGGCCTCCAAGGTAGCACACTCTCGAAGACTGCACGGCGCGGGATGCGGAGGAGTTTCGATGGGTCGCATTCAGCGAATTTGTTTTTTGGCCGGGGCGTTAGGCCGGTAATGTAAAGGGCATGCGTATTGGTGCGCGGAAATTCGTAAATTTTTTGGTGTGCTAGACTTTTCGAGGCCGTGCCCCAAGAACGCCGCAGCCGGTTTGCTTGCTGAAAGAGACGGTATTTTCCTAATGGCCAAAGAGCTTTTCGGAACCGATGGCATACGCGGCGTACCCGGCACGCCGCCGCTGGACGACGCGACGTTGTATGCGGTGGGCCGCGCGCTGGGAGCGTACCTCAAGCGGGAGCACGGCACTGCGCATGTGCTGATTGGCATGGACACGCGCGAATCGGGTCCGCACATTGCGGCGCTTTTGGCGGGGGGAATCGCCAAAGCGGGGGGAACCGCCGCCTTTGCCGGCGTGATTACCACTCCCGGCGTGGCGTGCCTGGTCCGGCAAAATGATTTTCAGGCGGGCGTGGTTATTTCCGCGTCGCACAATCCTTTTGAGGACAACGGCGTAAAGCTTTTTTCGCACGCGGGGATGAAATTTCCCGACGCGGTCGAAGAGGAGCTGGAAGCTGACATCTCGAAGCATAGCGGAGAGGTGGCGCCAAAGAATCTGCCGCGGCTGACCGCGGATGAAACGCTGGACGCCGAGTACCTGGAATTTCTTGAGAAGCGATTTATTCCCGGGGCAAAGTTAACGGGCTTCCGAATGGTTCTCGATTGCGCCAACGGAGCAGCGTATAAGCTGGGACCGGAATTGTTTCGTTCGCTGGGGGCGGACGTCGTGGCGATGAGCGTTTCTCCGGACGGGCGCAACATCAATGCAAACTGCGGCTCGCTTCATCTCGAAGGCCTGCAGAAACGCGTGGTGGCGGAAAAGGCGCAGCTCGGCGTGGCGTTTGACGGCGACGCGGACCGCGCGCTTTTCGTGTGCGAGAACGGGAGAATCGTGAACGGGGACGGCGTGCTGCTCGCGGCTGCGCGCTTTCTGAAGTCGCAGGGGAAGCTGAAAGGCAATCGCGTGGTGGCGACGTCGATGTCCAACCTCGGACTGGAACGCGCGCTGGCCCGGGAAGATATTTCGATGGCACGCGCCGCGGTGGGCGACCGCTATGTTCTCGAAGAGATGCTGCGCAGCGGGAACGTGCTGGGAGGCGAACAGTCAGGCCATATTATTTTCCTGGAGGACAGCCCGGCGGGCGACGGGTTGCTGACGGCGGTGAAGATTGCGTCGCTGGTGTCGATGCACGGAAAAATCGAATCGCTCGTTGAGGGGTTGAAGAATTATCCGCAGCTCATTGTCAATGTGAAGGTGCGTTCGAAGCCGCCGCTCGATACGCTGCCAGAAGTTTCGCGCGCGCTTGCGGAGGCGCAATCCGTTCTGGGCGAGAATGGGCGCGTGGTGTTGCGGTACTCCGGCACGGAACAATTGGCCCGGGTGATGGTCGAAGCCGAGCGGGAAGCGGATGTGAAACGGTTCAGCCAGTCGCTGGCGAATGCTCTGAGGTCCTCGATCGGGGCGTAGGGAAGTTTTGGGGAGCCCAAATCCCCTTGCCCGTCATCTCAAACGCGTAGTTTGTCACCGAATCTGCATTACTTTCGTACTACTTCCAACGTGCAAGGAAAGACAGCCTCCCCGTTCTAAGAACTGAACGGCACGGAACGAACTGGAGGCATCGCAATGAAACCTTCGTGGCTATCGGAAATTCCTGGTTTTCGCTCGCTTTCCGCGGCCCAGCGGCAGATTTTTCTTGCGGCAGTGTCTTTGCTGGGGCTGGTTCTGCTGACATTTCACGCGGCAACGACGAGCAATAAGGGGCACCAATCCGGTCCAGCGGAAACGTCCAACACAGGAACAGCGGTGATTTCTTCACCTGGTTTACCTGCCCCGCTGGATGCAAGGACCAACGTGCTCAAGGAGGCTGCGGCCGTTCCGATGTCGCCGATGGCTTACGAAGCGCGGATCGGCGATGTCGCCGGGGTGGCAGGCGGGCCTCGCATCACGTATTCGGCGGAGCTCTCTGTGGTGACCAAAGAATTTGCGCGCGCGCGATCCTCGATGGAAGACGTGCTGGAACGGCACCGGGGGTATACGGCAAAGCTCCGAATGGTGGGCCAGCCATCAGGCAGCACTCTCTCGGCGACATTGCGCGTTCCGGCGACGGAGTATCGCAACGCGCTCGCGGAGCTGAAAGGCCTGGGTGACTTGGAACGCGACGAAGAAGCCGCGGACGAAATCGTCCAGCAGCACGGCGACCTCGAAGCGCGTTTGCAGAACGCACAGAACAACGAGCGCCGGCTCCAGCAATGGCTGAAAGATTCCCCCGACAAAGGCGCCGCACTTGACTCGATCGAACAGCAACTCTCCCAGTTACGCGGCGAAATCGGGAGGCTGGAAGCGGAGCGGCGCGCGTACGATGACCGCGCGGTTTTCTCGAATATTTATTTTTCGATGCGCGAAGAAAAGATTGCGCCCGCCGTGACGTTCGGCGCGGAACTGCGCGGCGCCGCGATTTCAGGTTTGTCCGACGCGTTTCACGCCCTTGCGGGTGTCCTGTTGTTTTGCGTGAACTATGGCCCGTCGCTGCTGCTTTGGGCGGCGTTTCTGTACTTCCCTGGGCGGATGTTGTGGCGGCGGTTCCGGCCGGCCAATCCGATGCCTACGCCAACTGGAGCCTAGGTCATTTCAGACTATTGAAATGAGTCGAAAGCAGCGATGGATAGAACGCTGAATGCTGGCTGTCAGGTGTAGGGATTCCCCACACGCTCCAGCGAAAGGGATCAATTAACAGGAAATCAAAATAACGATATTGCGAGTGTTCGGATCCATTTGGTTGATTCGATTTTGTGGTTGGCCTAGGGCAAAAATCGGCTCGGCCCGAGAACGGACTCCCAAAGAATGGATAGGGCGGGGGAATGTTCTGTGAGATTTTGTAGGCTGCAGTGCCGGGCACGCGGTTTACTGGTCACATTTTTTGCGTAACCGCTTTTATTTTCAGCAGGCTTGCGCTTGTTCGCCAGCTGGCGCAGTCCTGGCACCCCAGTTGCTCCAATATGAGTAACTTACAAGATTGGCTTCCCGGGGTGGCCGGAACCGATCCTCGACTCGGTTACCGGTTTGGGGCGTCAATTGAGAAAGAGGGGGCTTGCACCGGCCCCCTTTTTCATTTCCAGCCCTTAGTTTTAAGTTCTTAGTACTAAGTCAAAGAACGAAGGGGACGGGGTTCAGCTGTGGCCTTTATTCTCCCCGTCATGGGCCGTCTTAGTCTTAGCGGCCAGCCCCGCCTGTTGCAATGTCTGATTCCCCTGAATCTGGTCTCGTCTTACAAAATCAGGACGCTCTCGGTTCCCAGAGGAGTGGCTCTCCAGAAGAGCGGCAAACTTCCTCTGTAATTCCGGTCAACATGGTCCGCACCAGACTGCTCGCCACGTCTTTCTTGTTCCCCCTAGTGCTGAGAACTCAAAACTGTGGACTAAAAAAGTGAGCGGCCGGTGGGGGGACCGGCCGCTCGGGCGTGGGGGATGGAGGGTACCGTAATCCAGAGTGAATCGGGCCTTTCCGTCCGTTCCGCTGCGCTCGCGAGCAGCGATTCCGCACACAGGAGGTGCAGCGCCAGTAGCCCTGCCTTGCTCCAGAAGGTCCAAAGCACTCTCGACTACTCTGTGAGTTTCGCTTTGTGGAGATTTTCCGTCGATAGTCCGCGAGGCACATTCTTCCAGTACTTCCCCGCGAAACAAATGTACTTGCTTCCGGTACGGAAGTACTTTGGCTAAATGTGGTTCAGGATGATGCGCTTCAGTTCCTTGATGCGGGCTTCATCGCGCCGGAAAAATGTCCACTGCTTGATGCGCTTGCCCTTCACCAGGCCGGCGAGGAGAAGAATCTTGAGGTGTTCGCTGGCGGTGGGCTGGCTGACACGGAGTTTTTCGGCGATCAGCACGCCGCAGACGCCATCCTTGACCAGATCACCGTACACCTGGGGAGGGAAATGCTTGCGCGGATGCTTTAGCCAGTCCAGGATTTGCAGCCGGCGGTCGTTCGCCAAAGCGCGCAGGACCAGTTCGACTTTCATATAGACAATTAGCCAACTCCCTAAGTACAATAACACTTGCCGGACGGAGAGGAAAGCGATTTTTGCCGGCAACTGGAATAGGCGCAGAGCCTCAACAGTCTTTGTCAGCGAATCTTGGCCGCCATGACCATGAATACGATCACGCCAGAGCATATCACCGCCGCTTATCAAAAGATTCGCGGCTGCATTCGCCGCACTCCGGTCGTGGAAGTGGCCGGAGCCGATTTCGGCCTGGGTGTGTCCGACCTTATTTTCAAGCTGGAACTCCTCCAGCACTCGGGCTCGTTCAAGGCGCGCGGGGCATTCACGAATTTGCTGACGCTCGAGGTTCCTCCCACCGGAGTCGTGGCAGCCAGCGGCGGCAACCACGGCGCCGCGGTTGCCTATGCTGCGGGGAAGCTCGGCAAGCGCGCGCGGATTTTTGTCCCTACCGTGTGTTCGCCGGAGAAAATCGAACGCATTCGGAGTTATGGCGCGGAACTTGTGGTCACTGGAGAGCGTTACGCGGACGCACTTGCGGCGAGCGAGGCGTGGGCTTCCGAGTCAGGCGCGCTGCGAATTCATGCCTATGACCAAATCGAAACGTTGCGCGGCCAGGGCACGGTTGGCTTGGAATTCGAAGAGCAATTTCCTCAGCTTGACGCCTTACTTGTTGCGGTGGGGGGAGGCGGACTGATCGGGGGCATTGCTTCGTGGTATGGAAAGCGCATCAAGATTGTTGGCGTGGAGCCGGAGCTAGCTCCCTCTCTTACGTATGCGCTCAAGGCGGGGCGTCCCGTTGACAGCCCGGCAGGCGGAATTGCCGCGGACTCGCTGGCCCCGAAAAGCGTCGGCGAACTGATGTTCCCGATCGCGCAAACGTATGTGCAAAGCGTTCTCCTCGTTTCGGATCAGGCTATTCAGGAGGCGCAAGCGAGGCTTTGGAAAGTCCTGCGGATCGTGACCGAGCCCGGCGGCGCGGCGGCGTTCGCTGCACTGCTCTCCCGGCAATATGTTCCGAAGGTGGGCGAGCGCGTGGGCGTGCTGCTTTGCGGAGGTAATACGACGGCGGTGGATTTCAGCCGCTCTGTAGCCGCTGGGGAGAATGGTCCAGCTCCTGCTGTCACGATGCACAACGCCGCAAAATCCAGTTGAGGAGCCGCAATGTCTGTCTACGAACGGCTGAAAGCGATGAACATTTCTCTTCCCACGGTCGCGCCGCCCGCTGCCGCTTTTGTTCCCGCGGTACGCACCGGCAATCTTCTCTTCGTCTCCGGCCACATCGCCAAGAAAGACGGCAAGCCGTGGGCCGGGAAACTGGGAGAAAATCTGTCCACGGCGGAAGGGAAGGAAGCTGCTCGCGGCATCGCCATTGAACTTCTGGCCACTCTTCATGCGGCCTTGGGCGATCTCAATAAAATCAGCCGCATCGTCAAGCTGCTGGTTCTGGTAAACAGCGCGCCCGGATTTACGGAACAGCACCTCGTGGCAAACGGGGCTTCCGAGTTTTTGATCGAGGTTTTTGGCGAGAGGGGTCCGCACGCGCGCAGCGCGTTTGGAGTGGCTCAGATTCCGTTCGGATCTTGCGTCGAGATCGAGCTGATCGCGGAAATCAGCTGAGAGCTAGTCGCTGCAGGAAGCGACGAGGAATGTGCTTCTTTCTTGAATTTTCGGAAAAAGCGGATCCCTCACTTGGCTCGGGATGACGATCATGGGCATTTTCTCAAAAGGACTCTAAAGCCTGCGGATTAACTGCTGAAGAAGCGGAGTGAGTTCCTCGAGCTGCCGTTGCTCCTCTTCCGGGAGTGACGCCAGCGATTTTGCCAGCGACTCCACCCGACGCTTACGCCCTTCCCATAAGATCTTTGCGCCTTTGGCAGTCGCTTCCAGGCTGACGCGACGTCCGTCTTCCGTCGCGTGACGCTTTATCAGCCCGGCGCGTTCCAATCCTGAGACTATGCGGCTCATGGTTGGCGGGCGCACCTGTTCGGCTTCCGCCAATTCGCCAAGGGACTTGGCGCCGCCGAAAACAAGTACGGACAATGCCGAGAGTTGGGCCGGGCCGATGCCGCTCTCGCGGTCGCGCACGCGCAGGCGCCGAAGCAGGTGGATAGCCGCCGAGTGCAGCTTGTCGGCGGTCTCCAGCAGCTCGGGGGGTCCCTTACTTTTTTGCTTGACAGGCGTCATAGAATATAGTTAGCTATGCTAACTAATTTCCTTTTGGAGGGCAATGCCATGAACGCAGCCGCGACACATCCGGGAATGAGCAATCCGGGAATCACCGGCCTCGGCCAAATCTCCATCATCGCGCACGACCTGCCCCGCGCCACGGCATTCTACCGCGACGTGCTGGGTCTGCCGTTGCTATTCACTGCAGGCAACATGGCGTTCTTCGACTGCGGCGGAGTGCGCTTGATGCTGGGCCCGGCAAGTTCGCCCGAGCTCGACCATCCCAGCTCTATCCTTTATTTCCGTGTTCCAGACATCCAGGCCGCCCATCAGAGGCTCGTCGAAGCGGGCGTCAAGATCGAAGCGCCACCACGGCTGATTGCTCCGATGAAGACTTACGATCTGTGGATGGTGGCTTTTCGCGATTCGGAGGGGAATATTATGCAATTGATGAGTGAGGTGCCGCGGTCTTCCTGAATCCTACAGAACAACGCAGGCACTGAAGAAGCAAGCTCAAGTTAGCTACGCTTTGTCACCCGGAGGTATCTCGGCATGAACGCTCAAGACAATACCGCGCTCACACGGGTCGGGCAGATCGCCATCAACGCCCACGACGTGGACCGCGCCACCGCATTTTATCGCGATGTCCTGGGCCTCCAGCACCTGTTCCGCGCGGGCCAATTGTCGTTTTTTGATTGCGGCGGCGTCCGTCTGATGCTGGACAAGGCGGAGAAGCCCGAGTTCGATCACCCGAGCTCGATTATTTATTTTCAGGTCGGCGACATTCGGGCCGCGCACCAGCGGATTAAAGATGCCGGCGCCAAATTCGAGGACGAGCCGCACGTTATCGCGCAAATGCCTAGGTACGATCTTTGGATGACTTTTTTCCGCGACAGTGAAGGGAATTTGCTGGCGTTGATGAGTGAAGTGCCGCGCCCCGCCTAACCGCGCCCGACTGGCCTAGCGCGTTGCGGCATTGTCATCCTGAGCAGAGCGAAGGATCTCAACTGATCCATGCGCGCGCGACAGTCGGATAGGTTGAGATTCTTCGCGCATCCTCATCGGATGCGCTCAGAATGACAAGATGCCTCCTATGCCCGCTACAAGCTGCGTCGGGATTACGGTATCCTTCTGATGTCATGCACGACCTTAACTACTTTCGGGATCATCTCGATGTGTTCGCCGAAATGGCGAAGAAGCGCGGCATCACACTCGACCTCGATGGCTTCCGTGAGCTGGATAAGAAACGGCGGGAACTGATCACAGAGACTGAGGCTCTAAGAGCACAGCGAAACAAAGCCAGCGAAGAAATTGGACGACTCAAGAAAGAAAACCAGAATGCGGACACGCTCATTGCTCAGATGAAGTCCTTAGCGGAACCGATCAAGGACAAGAGCCTCCAAGCCGTTGAACTGACTAAGCAGGAGGAAGACTTTCTGTTCAGGGTTCCGAACCTGCCGCATTCTTCCGTTCCTGTCGGAGCGAGTGCGGCCGACAACAAGGAGGTCCGGCGCTGGGGCGCTCCGCCAAAGTTTGATTTTCAACCGAAGCCGCACTGGGAAGTCGGCGAGCAGGCCGGAATCCTCGATCTGGAAGCCGCGGCCAAAATCACCGGCGCCCGCTTTGCGGTCTACAAAGGATGGGGCGCACGGCTCGAACGCGCTCTGGCTAATTTTTTCCTCGATGTCCACACGCGCGCGCACGGTTACACGGAGATTCTGCCGCCTTTCGTAATCAACAGTGCGTCGCTTACGGGCGCCGGCCAGTTGCCCAAGTTTGCCGCCGATCTTTTCCACCTTGAAGGCACGGATTTCTGGCTTACGCCAACCGCCGAAGTCGAACTGCACAATCTTTATCGCGACGAAACGATTCCCGAAGAAAAGCTCCCCATCAACGTCACGGCCTGGACCGCGTGTTTCCGTTCCGAGGCCGGCGCCGCGGGAAAGGACACGCGCGGCATCCTGCGCCAGCATCAATTTCAAAAAGTCGAGCTTTTCAAGTTCACGCACCCGGAAAAAAGTTACGAGGAGCATGAAAAGCTCACGCGAAATGCGGAAACTATTTTGCAAAAGC
>Ga0187780_10002686_pt1 | contig 13346 bp, 10 predicted proteins | sample 1015_Q2_SP10_20__FD_132429 | JGI IMG/M metagenome (GOLD analysis project Ga0187780, IMG submission 132429) | Tropical peat soil microbial communities from peatlands in Department of Meta, Colombia - 1015_Q2_SP10_20_MG | ecosystem: Environmental > Terrestrial > Soil > Wetlands > Peat | place...
CCGCGAACGGTGCGCAATTGCTAATCAACATCTCGAACGATGGATGGTTTGGGCGTTCGGCAGCCGCGGAGCAGCATGTGCACATGATGCGGGTGCGCGCGGTTGAGAACCGGCGGTGGATTGTGCGCTCGACGAACAACGGATTCACGGTGTCGGTGGATCCCTATGGAAGAATTTTCGAGTCGCTTCCTCCCGATGTGCGCGCGTCGACGGATTTGCCGTACGATTTTCGGACCGATGAGACGATTTACACGAAGTACGGAGACTGGTTTGCTTGGCTGTGCATCATAGTTTCGGGTATTCTGCTAATGATCTCCTTGAAAATGGGAAGCCAAGGAAGTTAAGGAAATAAAGGAAGTAGAGGAAAGAATCCTCCGAGACTGGCGACAAGAATGATTCTAGAAGATCTGCAATATCGCTATGAAGAATTAAAGCAGCGCATCACGCTTGTGCGGAGCTATCTTTGACGCCGCAAGCGCCCGCGAACGGCTGAAGGCGCTCGAAGGGCGCGTCGCCGATCCCAATTTCTGGAACAATCAGGAAGCCGCGCAAGGCGTTCTGCGCGAGCGCAAGCGCGCCGAAGAGCAAATTGCCTCCGAAGAAAGGCTTACGGCGATGAGCGGCGACCTGGAAACGTACATCCATCTGGCCAAGGAAGAGACGAATCCGTCGCAAAAAGAAGATTTGCTGAAAGAGTTGGATCGCGAGCTCGGCTCGGCGGACGTGTACATTTCCGGCCTGGAAACCAAGACGCTGCTCTCCGGAGAAAAGGACCACCTCAACGCCATTATGACCATCAAGTCCGGCGCGGGCGGGACGGAGTCCCAGGACTGGGCGTCCATGCTGGTGCGCATGTACCTGCGCTGGGCGGAGCGCAAAGGCATGAGTGCTTCGGTGCTCGATGAGATGCCGGGGGAAGAGGCGGGCATCAAGGCTGCGACGATTCAGTTTGCCGGCGAAAACGCGTTTGGGTTGCTGACGGGAGAAACTGGCGTGCATCGGCTGGTGCGCATTTCTCCGTTTGACCAAGCGGCGCGGCGGCACACCTCGTTCGCGTCGGTGTTCGTGATTCCGGAAATCGACGACAAGATTGAAATCAACATCCGGCCGGACGACTTGAAGGTGGATACATTTCGGTCGGGCGGCAAAGGCGGGCAAAACGTCAACAAAGTGGAGACGGCGGTGCGCATCACGCACCTACCGAGCGGCGTTGTCGTAGCTTGCCAGGCGGAACGCAGCCAGGGCAAAAACCGCGAGCTCGCCATGAAGATGCTCCGCTCGCGCCTCTACGACCTCGAATTGCAAAAGCGCCAGGCGGAAACCGACAAGCTCGACGAAACCAAAAAAGACATTTCGTTCGGCAGCCAGATTCGCTCGTATGTCCTGCAGCCGTACCGCATGATCAAGGATTTGCGCACGCGGTACGAAGTCGGCGACGTGGACCGCGTCCTCGACGGCGACCTCGACCCCTTCATCCATGCCTACCTCATCGCCAAGAAAACGAAAGGCAAGCTCGACGTCCAGCCCGAGGATGACGGGAACGGAAGTGGCGAGTGACGAGTGGCGAGTAGCGAGTGGAGAAAAAGCAGATCCCTCGCTACCCCACCCCAACAAGCCAAAACCGGACTCGCTGGAGGCCCCGGTTCGCTCGGGATGGCGTTGCCCGGCTGAGTGTGTTCCAAAACGGGAAGAATCCAGGTACACCCCCCTGTTTTTCGTAAGAGTGGCAAACAAAGGACTTACGGCATACGCAAAATGGAAGAGTGCGTAAGGTGTTAAAAACACAGGAACAGGAGCGGGACAAAACAGAGGTGAAGAGAGCGGGGAATTTAGCTGAGGGGGGTACGCCACCCGGCAGTTTTGCGTAAGAGCGGATTCTAAAGGGTTTACAGCGTCACATTGTGTAAGAGCAGAAGCTAAAGGACTTAGGAGAACTCCGGTCTTGGCAGGCTTGGGCTGGCGAGGGTGCAGTCGAACATTCACGACCCATGCTAGTCTAAAATAGTTACTTTGTCAACTATTTTTATAGTACTAGTATTTGAAAAATGAGCGCAGCGGTTCGAAGGTTCGGCGCGTAAGAGAAAGAAAACGCAGGGGTAGAGTTCACAGGGGGGCGTGCCACCCTTTGTAAAGACCGCAAAGGGTAGGTCACCCGCCGCCCGCGCTGGAGATGGGAATCCATCAGAACGGTTAGATGAACTTGCCTAGAGGTCGAGTCGGGCTACAAAGGCATCTATGTCCTCTGGTTTGACTCGCCTGAAAAAGCTCGCGTCCTCTTCATCGAGTAGCCACTGGTCTGTCCGTAGCTCACTTTTGAGATCGTTGAGTTCGTTTAGGAGAGTCGCGTCGTACGACTCGGCCTTAGGCTCGATTTCTTGCTGCTTGGCGAAGTATTGTGCTTGAAATTCTCTGAGCGCGTGAATTGAGTGGACGAGAACTTGACCTTCCCCCAACTTTAAGGCCACGGTTCCAATTCTCGCGATGAAGGCGGCGATTCTCGCGGCGGGGCGAAGGTTTTGAATCGGGGTTTTGACAGTCTTCAGTGATATCGATTTTAGCTCGTTGATGGCTGACTCTGCGAGAGATGGTTGTTTCGCCGCCAACGCCTGAATCCCAATGTGCGATAGTGTTGGAAAGAAGTCCCAAACGCTGTTGATGTTTATCGGGAGTTCCAATGCATCGAATATTCGCCAGTAAGTGGCCCCCACAATCCAATTGAGCTCACGTAGAGTCTCATTCGCAAATCTCGTCTGCAACCAAGCTTCGTGTGCGGAGGCCTCATCGACTTCTTCGGGCTTTGTCCTATCCAAGAACCCGAGCAACCAGAGACAATGCTTCACAATCTCCGCAATATTAGTGTTGATCTCGAAAAGCGCGAATGATTGTGTCTTCGCTGCTGCTTTCCCGATTTCAACAAGCCGGCTCCATAGGCCGTCGTTGACGTGCTCAATGGCTTGGCGGTATTCACGCGCCCTATCTTTGTTGCTTTCTTGGGTGGCAGCCTCCAGACCCTGGATCGCGTATGCTTCCAAAATTGAGAGTGCGGTAGGCTGGGTAATATCGAGAAACGGTCCTATCGCAAATCGCAGACCTTGATCAAGAGGCGGAGATTTGAATTGAAGCTCTGCTACGCAGATCCGCTGTAGGGCATCGAGCGCAGCGTGAATGGTATTTCTATGGGCGATTGGTCGGGACACTGCTAGCTCTAAAATTTCCGCAACGCCCCTTACGGGCGTGCCTGTTACGTGCGCCTTTCGTTGCATGATGCTGATGAGGGCGAGTTTTTCGAGGTCTTCAATTGCTCCCCGGGCTGTTAGATACTGGTGTCTCTTAAGCAATGCCTTTGCTATGTTTGTTTGCGATCTTGCCCCGCTCGTCGTTACGTCATCTAGGCCTCGGAGTGCAGCGTCTTGGAGAGGAGCGAACATATAAGCCCTAATGAGAGCGGTCGTGGGGTTCTCGTCGGGACGAGCGAAGAGAGATTTTGTGTCAATACTCTGGAGCGCCATGTACTCAAGAGCGTTGATAATTTGCAGTGAAAGCTGCGCATCGCCTCCACGGATCGAAACTTTCTGCAACGCGGTCCTCGAGGACTTCTTTGAGGACTGTGTCGAATTGGAGGTCGGTCGGACCATACATGGCGTGATAGGATGACGGTATAACTAAATCACCGTCTCGCACATTGAGATATCCGACTAGCAACTTCGCGATTCCTGTCAGCGCATTCAGGGTGACCTCATATTTTTGGAGAGCTGCGAAAGTACGGGCAATGCTTTGCAGTTCGGAGAGTGTGCCCCTCAATCCGTCGAATAACTCTGGCCTATCCCGGTAAACCGCCGCACGCAATTGCTCTGCGGTGTAGGCCGATTCCTGGTCAGGCATACTTTACTTCCCTGTGCCGCCGCTCTTCGGCACGATGCTGTTTCTTAGTTTCCGCAAGAAGCTTAATTGGTTCTGCCCGCGGTTGTAGATTCGCCACACTGTGTATCGTGGGTCCGAGAACTTAGCCACCCGCCTAAAATGAAAATACAGAAGAATAAAGCTGAGGACCAATGACGCAAGTCCGATAGTTACGGCTGCGCCACGATAGTTCGCCTCAACCTTCAAGAGAGCAGCGGTGAAGGAGATTGAAGCAAGTACAGCGAGAGCCCAGTAAACTAGTGCCAATACCCGATCACGTGCGTACTCCTGAACTGTGGCAGGCGTACCTCGGTCAGCTACCTGTTGAATCGCAAATAGGCTAAGAGAAAATGCGATTGCAATTATTCCCGTGATCGCAGCGCCGATACCGATGACCATTCCTGGAATGACGGATTTTTCAAGACCGGACAAATGAGTGTCCAAAGCTGACCACCGGCGAGAAAGAGCAAGGATGAAGGCTAGAGCAATAAATACGGAAGAAAGCTTTAGTGCCCGCAGACGGTGTTTGTACCACCATGTGAGAAGAGTGATCTTTGACCAAATAACGGCGGCCTTGAGGCGACGTGAGACCTCCTCTCCGCCGCGTCTTGCTTTAAGCTTGGTCTGCGCAATTCCCTTCTTGCACTTCATCAGGAGGGAGCGCTTGTAGGTTTCGAAGCGCTCCCAAAGGGAGTTGGCGAATCGTGCTAGGGTCGTCATGCTTTGTGAATTCAACCAGAGTATAGCTTATAGATTAGTGCGGGATTCGGAAATGGGCAAAGCGGCGTCGAAGCACCAGCTCTAAATGCTGGGCAGAAGGCGGCGCTACTAAATGCGGATGTGCAAGAGGGTTACAGGGAGCGGGAGAAGGGAAGATGGCGGGGGCGATGGCGCGGGGGGCGCTTGCGAGGGCGGGCGGAGCGGACTTCGAAGCGCACGCCTTCGGCGCGCTGCAAGTAGGCAACGATCTGAAAGAGATTGCTGGCGGTGGGATTACCGCGCGGGCCAAACATCTGGTGCAGCGTCTTTACGTGGATTTTCGTGTCGCGGGCGAGGCGGGGAAAACCGACAGCGGCGTTGATGTAATCGCGCAAAAGCTCCTTGCCAAGGGACATTTCGCCGGAGAGAAGGCTTTCGAGAGCTTCGGTAAGGAGCCCCTGGCGAAAAGCTGGATCGCGCTTGACGCGGGCTTGAACGGTTTCGCGAAAATCTCTGGTGAGAGCCATGGTAATTTATAATGTACCATTGAACGGGCGAAGGCCCAGAGGGGACGGGCTGAAGCCCGCCCCTACAAGAACAGAAAGATGCCGCCCTGAAGGGCGGCGCTACATAAAACCGTGTTGCGGCACGGGCAGGCCAAGGGCCGCCCCTACAAAGAGACTACTTTGGCAGGGAGGCGAGGTGCGTGGCTAATTCTTGGGGGGCTGGACGAGGGGCGGGTTGGGGTCGGGATGGTCGCGCAAATACTGCTCCAAAGGTTCGTCGCGCCTGACGAAACGGAATCCCCGGCGTGTGTTCACATCGATGGTTTTTTGCAAATCCAATTCGTCGACGCCAATGACCTGCTCGCCGGATTCCGCGCCTTCTTCCTCGGGGAGGATGAAGTGGAGCTGGTCGTTGACGAACCAATAATCGGTGACGCTGTAAACGCTGCCATCTTTCAGATAGAGGCGCACCAGCTCGCTTTGCGCCGGCGGGTACAGATACACGGGAGGCTGGTAAGGAGGAAGCGCGACATAGTTTTCAGGGACATGCTCATAGAGGAGAAAATTGTTGCAGGTGTACTCCCAGTCCCAGAAAGCGCCGCAGTTCAGCCACCAAGAGGAATAGAAGGGTTGGCGATACCAGAAAAACGGGGCGCGAAGGAAAACGCGGCGGCGAATTAAAATGGGGCGGCGCGCAAAGGCGGCTGGGGCGTGTCCAAGCGTGGCATTCGTAGCACGGGACGCCGTCGGCGGAGCTACATGCGGCACGGCCACTCGTCCTCCACTGCGGAAGTGCCCGCCGCCAGCATGGCCGCCGTGTTGCGCCAAGGCCAGAGGGGACTGAAACGAGGCGAAAGCCAGGACGCAGGCGGCTGCCATCAGAATTTTTCTTGGGATCGAACCAGAAGGGACGAAGAGGGGCATGGAGTTACCCTCCTTGCAGCCCGAACGGAAGCCGCGAGGAATCGCGCAAATGCTGCCTCTGATAATTCTACTACCAATATTGTCTTGACGCGCGCGTAAGCGGGGGAGTCAAGCGCTTAGCTCGCCCGCTGGTCTTTTGCGTTCACGGAGGCGGGTGCAAAGTGGCAATTGGGTTCCGGTGGCGGTGAAGAGATGCCCGTTCGGAGCGGGAAAGCGACCATTTAACCCGCCGCTAACGCATTTGGATTCAATGCGTTGACTCTCCCTGGGGCGGATGTTAACTTTGGAAGGTTACGAGCATACATCTTTGGGGGACTAGTGTGCGGAGGGCTCCTCCGCAATTCAAGAAGGAGAACTTGTTTTGAGCGACAGTTTAAGGAATTTTTTGTTTACGTCGGAATCGGTGACGGAAGGGCATCCCGACAAAATTGCCGACCAGATTTCCGACGCAGTGCTGGATGAAGTGATGAAGCAGGACCCGCACGGGCGGGTGGCCTGCGAGACGCTGGTAACGACGGGATTGGCAGTGGTGGCCGGAGAAATCACCACGACAGCGCATGTGAATTACGATGAACTGGTGCGCGAGACGGTGCGCGCCGTAGGGTATGATCGCGCGAAATACGGATTCGACGCCGACACTTGCGCGGTCATGTGCACGGTGAAGCGGCAGTCGCCGGACATCGCCATGGGCGTGGATACCGGCGGCGCGGGCGATCAGGGCTTGATGTTCGGGTTCGCCTGCGACGAAACGGCAGAGCTGATGCCCATGCCCATCCAACTGGCCCACCGCTTGACGCAACGCCTCTCGGAAGTCCGCAAAGCCAAGACCATTCCTTTTCTCCGTCCTGATGGAAAATCCCAAGTCACCGTGGAGTACCGCGACGGCAAACCGGCGCGCGTGGATTGCGTGGTGATTTCGACCCAGCACAGCGACAAGGTGACGCAGGGCGAGTTGCGCGAGGCCGTGACGGAGCACGTCATCCGGCCCATCATCCCGGCGCGAATGCTCGATGTGGACACGAAGTACCACATCAATCCGACAGGCCGCTTTGTGATTGGCGGGCCGATGGGCGACGCGGGCGTAACCGGGCGAAAAATTATCGTGGATACGTACGGCGGGTACAGCCGGCACGGCGGCGGCGCGTTTTCGGGGAAGGATCCGTCGAAGGTGGACCGCTCGGCGTGCTACATGGCGCGGTACATCGCGAAGAATATTGTCGCGGCGGGCTTGGCGCGCAAGGCGGAAGTGCAATTGGCGTATGCGATTGGCGTTGCCGATCCCGTGTCGGTGATGGCCGATACGTTCGGGACGGCGGCGATCCCGGAAGAAAGAATCACGGAACTGATTCGCGAACACTTCAAGCTGACGCCGAAGGGCATTATCGAGACGCTCGATCTGCGGCGGCCGATTTACAAGGCGACCGCGGCGTACGGGCACTTCGGACGCAGCGGCCCCGGATTCACTTGGGAGCGCACGGATCGCGCTGACGCGTTGCGCAAGGCCGCAGGGCTGGGAGCAGCGGCCGTCGCCGAAGTGGCGGCGCGGCGATAATCACTCTGCTGAAAGACACTCTTGAGTGTCATCCCGAACCCGGTCGCGTCGCCCGCATTGAGCGGGCGAAAGGAAACTGTCGCGAACGGCGGTGAGGGATCTGCTTCTGGCGATTATTGGTACAACACGATTTCTATTTGTCCTTTGTCGAAATTCAAATTAGGAGCAAGAACTTGGCAATCGCAGAACTGAAAAAAGGGGACGTGAAAGATATCAGGCTGGCCGACGCCGGAAAGCGCAAGATCGAGTGGGCGGCGCAGCAGATGCCGGTGCTGGAGTCGATTCGCAAGCGCTTTGCGAAAGAGCAGCCGCTGAAAGGCATGCGGGTTTCGGCTTGCCTGCACGTGACCAGCGAAACCGCGAACCTGATGATTACGCTGCGCGATGGTGGCGCGGACGCCGTGCTGTGCGCTTCCAATCCGCTCTCGACGCAGGATGAAGTGGCGGCGTCGCTGAATCGCGATTTCAATATTCCGACGTACGCGATCAAGGGCGAAGACAACGAGACGTATTACACGCACTTGAGCGCGGCGCTCGAGCACAAGCCGCAGTTCACCATGGACGATGGCGCGGACCTCGTGACCATGCTGCTGACAAAGCGCACCGACCTGGTGCCCAACGTAATTGCGGGAACCGAAGAGACGACCACGGGCGTGATTCGTTTGCGCGCCATGGCCAAGGACGGAACGCTGAAATATCCCATCATCGCGGTGAATGACGCGATGACGAAGCATTTCTTCGACAATCGCTACGGGACCGGGCAATCCACGCTGGATGGCGTGATTCGCGCGACCAACGTGCTGCTCGCCGGGCAGAAAGTGGTGATCGCAGGCTATGGCTGGTGCGGGCGCGGCGTGGCGATGCGCGCGAAGGGGCTGGGCGCGGACGTGATTGTCACGGAAATCGATCCGGTGAAGGGCATCGAAGCGGTGATGGACGGGTTCCGCGTGATGCCGATGGCCGAAGCGGTGAAAGAAGGCGACGTGTACATCACCGTGACCGGCAATAAGAGCGTGATTCGCGCCGAGCATTTCGAAAAGATGAAGAGCGGAGCGATTGTCTGCAATTCGGGGCACTTCAACGTGGAAATTGACATTCCGGCGCTGGAGAAGATGTCCACCGGGAAAAAAGAAGTGCGGCCGCTGGTCGACGAATTTCAATTGAAAGACGGGCGCAAGGTTTATCTGATTGGCGAAGGGCGGCTGGTGAATCTGGCGAGCGCCGAAGGGCACCCGGCAGCCGTGATGGATATGAGCTTCGCCAACCAGGCGCTTTCGCTGGAATATTTGCGCGCCAATGCAAAGACCTTGAAGCCGCACGTGTACGTCGTGCCGGAGCATCTGGACAAGGAGATCGCCCGGCTGAAGCTGGAAACGATGGGGCACAAACTGGATAAGCTGACGCCGGAGCAAGAGCATTACCTGGCGTCGTGGCAGGAAGGCACGTAGTCGGAAGGCCTTCTGCAGAAGTTGATCGTGTTATCTTTGTGGGGCGCAGCATTCCCTCGCGTTTGGCTCGGGATAAAGCTGCGCCCTCAACGTTTTTGAGCAGACTTTTTGCCGGGATGAAATTGCATGTGGGACCTTTGCACAAACGCACTGGAGACTGCCCGCTTGCGCGGAGCGACGTACGGCGACGTGCGCGTGATGCATTTGCGGCAGCGCGACCTGACCACAAAAAACGGGCAAGTGGGGACGCTGGCGCAGAGTGAATCGATTGGTCTCGGGATTCGCGTGCTCGCGAATGGGGCGTGGGGGTTTGCATCGACGGACCGGCTGACGCGCGAGGGCGTGGCGGCGTGCGCGGCAAAAGCGGTTGCGATTGCGAAGGCGTCGGCGCTGGCCAAGCGAAGCGACGTGGTGCTGGCGCCGGAGAAAGCGTACGTCGATAGCTGGCAGAGTCCGTTCCGCAAAGATCCGTTGGAGATCCCGCTCGAAACGCAACTGGCGCTGCTGCTGGCGGCGGATGCCGAGATGCACAAAGTCAAAGGCGTGACACTGACGGAAACGAGCATGCAGTTCCGCAAGATTGACTCGTGGCTTGCGTCGAGCATCGGCTCGCGCATCCACCAGCGCAAAGTGATTTCCGGCTGTGGCATCGGCGCGACTTCGTTTCAAGGGGGAGAGATTCAAAAGCGCTCGTATCCGAACAGCTTTGGCGGGCAACACGCGCTGGAAGGCTACGAACTCGTCGAATCGCTGGATTTGCTGAAGCATGCGCCGATCATCGCGGAGGAAGCCGCAGCATTGCATGCGGCAGCGCAGTGCCCGGAAAAGTACGGCACGTTGATTTTGGCGGGGAATCAACTGGGACTGCAGATTCATGAGTCTATCGGGCATCCGATTGAGCTCGACCGCGTGCTCGGGCAGGAAGCAAATTTCGCGGGCACCAGCTTTTTGACGCTCGATCAACTGAACAGGCTGAAATACGCCTCGCCCATCGTAAATGTGGTCGCCGACGCGCGGCTGGACCACGGGCCGGGCCTCGGCACGTTTGCTTACGACGACGAGGGCGTGCCGGCGCAGTGCACGGATATCATCAAGGAAGGAAAATTTCGCGGGTATCTGTCGAACCGCGAAACGGCGCACCTGGTGGGCTTGGAACGGTCTTCCGGAACGATGCGCACGGAAAGCTGGAACCGCTTGCCGATCATCCGGATGACGAACGTGAGCCTGCTGCCGGGAATGTGGGACTACGAAGATTTGCTTGCCGATACTTCTGACGGAATCTTGATGGACACGAATCGCTCCTGGTCCATCGACGACCGGCGATATCAATTTCAATTTTCCACGGAAATTGGCTGGGAGATCAAGGGCGGGAAAAAAGTTCGCATGTTGAAGAATCCCAGTTACAGCGGAATCACGACGGAGTTTTGGAATTCGTGCGACGCGATCTGCAAGTTCGACCATTGGACGCTGTGGGGCACGCCGAACTGCGGCAAGGGACAGCCGATGCAAACCATGGGAACGGGACACGGGGCGGCGCCGGCGCGGTTCCGAAACGTGCGCATCGGCGCGGCCTTCGCGAAAGAATGATGAAGTCGGCCGGGGAAGATCTTATTGAAGCTTGCGAAATATAGAGCAAAGCTGGCGGGGAAGAAAAGCGGCAGCAAGGCTGCCGCGCTCCAAATGACTATGCCCAAACGTCGTGCGAGACTTAGTGGACCAACGAGGAGCGCGGGGGCGGAGCTTCGTTCGGAGCGCGAGCTGCGCGGCACCATCGAAACGGTGCTGCACCTGGCGAAAACCGCCGGAGCGGAAGAAACAGAAGTTCACGTGGACGAAGTCGCGGATGCACTGACGCGCTTCGCAAACAACGGGATTCACCAAAACGTTTCCGAACATGTGCTGACCGTTTCGGTCCGAACGGTGATCGAAGGGCGCACGGCGCGAGCGACGACGAATCGTTTGGATGAGGATTCGCTTCGCGGAGTGGTGGAAGCGTCGCTTTCGCTGGCGCACAGCCAGCCGACAGATCCGCGGCTGCTGTCGATGCCGGGAAAACTACGCTATGGGCGGGTGAACCGGTTTATCAAAGCAACTGCCAAGTTGGGTCCGGAGGACCGGGCGCGAGCGGTGCGGAGGGCGTGCGACCTTGCGGTGAAAAAAGGCCAAGTTGCCGCGGGGATTTTTTCCAGCGGGCAGCGACAGACCGCGGTGGGCAATTCGCGCGGCCTGTTCGCAGCGTACCGCGAAACGCATTCGCAATTTTCCGTCACGATGCAGGAAGAGGCTGCGGCAAGCTGGGCAAAAGCAAATGCCGCGGACGTACGCGCCTACGATCCACAGAAACTGGCGGAGCGGGCCAGCGAAAAGGCGCATCTCGCGGTGAACGCGAAGGAGCTGGCGCCCGGACGTTATACGGTGATCCTTGAGCCGGCAGCCGTGCTTGACCTGGTGGGATTTCTTTTTTATGACTTTGCGGCGACAGCCCTGCAAGACAAGCGTTCTTGCCTGAATGAACGCATGGGCAAGCCGCTTTTCGGACAGAACATCAGCATTACCGACGACGTGTTTCATCCGCTTCAACAAGGTGCGCCGTTCGACGGCGAAGGGATGCCGAGGCAACGGGTGCCGTTGGTCGAGCGCGGCGTGCCCAAGAATCTTGTGTATTCGCGTGTGGCGGCCAAAGCGGCAGGTAAGAAGCCAACCGGCCACGGGTTTGCGTTGCCGAATGAATTTGGGGAGGCGCCAATGAACTTGGTGTTTGGTGGCGGGGAGGCGTCCTTGGAAGAAATGGTGGCATCAACGGACCGAGGTTTACTCGTCACACGGCTTTGGTACATCCGCGAAGTCGACCCCTACGAAAAGGTGATGACCGGAATGACTCGGGACGGCCTGTTTCTGGTCGAGAAGGGGCGGGTGGCGGGAGCAGTTCGCAATTTCCGGTTTAACCAGTCGCTTATCGAAATGCTGAAAAACGTGGAAATGCTTGGGCCTGCCGTGCGGGCGACCGGCGAAGAGGCGTTTGAAATGGTCGTGCCGGCCATGAAAGTGAGCGGGTTTCACTTCTCGGAAGTCACGAAGTTTTAGCAAATCCGCAGGTTTCCCCAAGCTCACCACTCCTTTCAAGAAATCAATTCAGCGAATCGAAATTCTGCGTTGTACAACGATGGCCTTGCCGTTCGATAAACAAGTATGTGGGATTGGGGCGGTCGAGGCTTGAGCGGTCACCAGGTTGCGCGCCCCCGGCACGTCCGGGGACGGCATCCGAATTGGGGCCACCCCGACCATGATGCCTGCGGTACGGGTTTCATTGCCCGCCTGGGTGGCGCGCCCAGCCACGAAATCATCCAATTTGCGCTCACAGCACTGGAACGGTTGACACACCGCGGCGGCGTCGACGCCGACGGCGCCAGTGGTGATGGCGCCGGCTTGCTGACATCACTTCCGCAGAACTTCTTTCGCGCTCGCGCTGAGGAATTAAAAATCGAATTGCCGGAATTGTTTGGGGTGGGTTTTGCGTTTTTTCCGGCCTCAGCAAGCGGGGAAGCCCGGACTGCGGTGGAAACTGCCGCGGATACCGAGCGGCTGCGGGTGATCGGGTGGCGGCGAGTCCCCGTCAATATTGACGCGCTGGGCCGCAAGGCATTGGAAACGATGCCGGAGATTTGGCAATTTTTTGTCGAGCCGTTTCATCCCACGCGGAAAGCGGCAAGGTTTGAGTGGCGGTTGGCGCTGCTGCGGAAGCGCGCGGAATCGCTCCTGCCGCCGCGCTGTTACATCTGCTCGCTGTCATCGCAAACCATCGTTTACAAAGGGCTGCTCACGCCGTGGCAATTTCCGCAATTTTATGAGGATTTGCGCGACGAGTCGTTTGCGACGACATTTGCCGTATTTCACCAACGATATTCGACCAACACGCAGCCTTCGTGGCACCTGGCACAGCCATTCCGGTACGTGGCGCACAACGGCGAAATCAACACGATTGTCTCGAACCGGCGGTGGCTGCGCGCCAAAGAACGAGAGATTCGCGCGCGACTGACCGTGGGCTCGTGGTTCCCGATTCTTGAGGACAACGTCAGCGACTCCGCGAGCTTCGACAATGCCTTCGAGTTGCGCCTGCTCGAAGGGTTTTCGTGTGAAGAAGCGATGCTGGCGATGGTGCCGCCCGCCTTTGAAAAAGATCCACTGCTTTCGCGTGACGTGCGGAGCACGCTGACCGGACTTTCGCAGCAGAGCGAGCCCTGGGATGGCCCCGCGGCGCTGGTGTTTTCCGACGGCGAGTTTGTCGGCGCAAAGCTCGACCGGAACGGCTTGCGGCCA
>Ga0187780_10002687_pt1 | contig 13344 bp, 10 predicted proteins | sample 1015_Q2_SP10_20__FD_132429 | JGI IMG/M metagenome (GOLD analysis project Ga0187780, IMG submission 132429) | Tropical peat soil microbial communities from peatlands in Department of Meta, Colombia - 1015_Q2_SP10_20_MG | ecosystem: Environmental > Terrestrial > Soil > Wetlands > Peat | place...
CCTTGCGATGGTGAAGATCCAAGCGTTGTTGTCGGATTTCGACGGAACGCTATCGCCCTTGGAGGTAAGACGAGAGGACGCATTCATCCCCCCTAGACTAAAGCGACTTCTTATGAAGGCTGGGAAAACAATCACTTTAGGTATAGTTACGACAAAGGATCTTGGCTTCATCAGCGAACGAGTGCCATTTGCACAAGGTATCTCCGCCACGTGCGGGTTAGAAATGCAAGTGGGCGATCGAACGATTCTAGATGACCGGGTTAGAGAACCAAACAAAAGGATGGGAACGGCTTACAAAGAGGCGCTTACGAAAATCCTGCCCATCCCCGATAACATAGTGATCGAGAGGAAAGAGACTGAAGATGGTAATTTGCTGGCTTTCTGCATAGACTGGAGATTATCAAAAGATTGGAATGAGGCTCGTCGAAAGACCGCTCCTCTACTAGCATTTTGCAAAGAGCAGGGATTATTCGTTGTTGAGTCAGATATTAGTCCCTATGCTAACGTCTTTCCGTTCGAAGTCGACAAGGGATCCGCATACCTGAAGCTGCGGACCGAGCTGAATGTGACAGGTCCAACAATGTACTTTGGTGATTCAGAGATTGATGATCCCGCTTTCGAAGTAGCCGACGTATCTGTTGGTATCAAACATCGAAGAGTCATGCCACGTCTCAAATGCAAGTATCGAGTAGAATTCCTAGAACTTGAAAGGTTCGTGTCGAACCTAATTGAGAATGATTTTGATTTTCAGGAAGATATGATCGAGAGAAACACTCAGGATTAGAACTTCCCTACGTGATTTCTACAATTTAGCTGCATTTTCTACTAAGTGGAATTATCCTTAACCTTCTTCTCTCCATTTTCGAGTCGAGGTTTACAGAAAGATGAATGGAGTTTCACCATTGAAGCATGGTTTGGTGGACCTAGCCGGGGTCCTGTTTGTGATTGGTGGCGTTGTGACTTTAGTGTTAACTCTTCTAACGATTCCAATTACCAGCTTGTATCCGATCAATCTTCCATCAAGTTTCAGCATGGTCTTCGCCGTAGGTCTAGTCATCAGTCTCGTATGTTCCCTCGGGGCGATCCATTGCTACACGCTTGTGACGAGACGTTTACTTTCTGAAGCGGGTATGAGAGGAATGATCTTCGGAGCATTACTACTGATTATGAGTCTTGGTGTATTCGGAGGATTGAATTCAGCCGGAAGTTTCGTTCAAGCCAGTACCGCCAACCTTCTTACGGAATTAAGCGCGCTACTAATCCTCGTCGGCGGAGTGATCTGCTTCTCGCTTCGACATACGAACGTATCCGCCTCCGCTATTGCTCAGCAGCGAATAATCTCGCAGCCAACCATGCACTAAGATCGGGGGAGGAGTAAGATTTTGATGGAATCAAAAAATTACGGAATTGTGCTGTTAGTATTCATTCTACTGACAGCGGTTGCCATCGGCGGAAGTAGCATTCCCGTATCGGCCGATTCCTGCGTGGCGCAACTTGGATATTCAACTATCACCACGCCTCAAAACTCCAATTCGAGCCTCGCAGTTACCGTTCCAGTATCCGCGATTTGTGCCTATGTGAGCAACCAGCTATATGCACTGGGTACTGCGTATGATACATCTACGAATGGGAGTGTAGGTTCAGCAAACACGATGCTCACAGAGGCTTCCGGATATGCGTACCCAGGCACGTTCTCAGGACAACTTATGTTCAACCTTCCCACTTCGATGCTTGGTCGAAAGGTACAGTTCAACGTCTCTATCTTCAGTGGTTACCCAAACGGGTCCAACGGGTATGGAGGAAACGGAGCACAGATAGCGACCACGAATGAGCTACAGCTATTGAACTTTAACAACTATCAGTACAGTTACGGCTATCACTACGGTACCTGCTATCAAGATCCGTATTGCTTGCTTCCAAGTTACTATAACGGCAATTACTATACTACTTGCCAACCTACAGGAAATGGCAACGCCGTACAGTGTTCAGGATACTTGTATCAACCTTTGACCGGCTGTGTCGAGTTGGCTGTGCCGGTGGGCAACGGCTACTGGTTTGAGTCCCCGGTCTTCCAATACTACACGTTGCGCAACCTTCCATCATCGTATGCGTCAGGCTGGCGATGGATCACAGTGACCGGGCAACTCTATCAAGGCTACAACGTGGCTTCAACAGGCGCATCATGCCCAGGGAACTACATCAATGTAAGCACACTAACACCGTAACAAAACCACTCGTTGCAGTTAGTGTAATTCAAGACTCGGTTCGACGAAAGTTGATGTAACCAATGAAGACTGGCGAGAAACTTTTTTGGTTAGACGATTGGTACGGCGGTTCGATAGCGGCGTCTACAGATGGTTCTTCAAGGTCAAGGCAGAATGTCTAGGAGAAAGGATGGCAAGCACTTCCTCTATCTCCCCAAGAGCGTGGTCGAGGACAGTGCTTTCCCATTCAGAGTGCAGTCATCAATGCCTGTGCGGGTGGTCATAGAGCCAAAGGAGGGAGGGATCTTGATTCTTCCAGATGATAAGCGAAAGAAGAAACTGCTGGATCAAGTTTCCGACCAACTGGGTATCATCAATCCGATTCATCGCGCGAGAATAAGGAAACAGAGGCAAGACGGTTAGGGTTTTAGTGTTGCGGGTGGTCTTTAGTATCCAAATTTCCTTATCCAGGTTGAAGCGCGTAGGATGAGTCGGCTCCAATTAATCCGACCATCTCGACAATATCGTAAATCAAGTCACGGTTCGATTTCTGTCATGCACATCATTAGCGGCTCACACATGAGCAAACAATAACTAAGCAATGTGCCAAAGCTTCCCAATTATGGTAGATAGAGTTTACAAAAATGGATTGCCAGAGATAAGAAGTACACTCGAGAAATTAAGTGCAGACTTCGCCACTCTAAATTCCAAGACAGACTGGACCAAGCTGAGAATTGAGCCATTGCTAAAACACTTGGAATTACTCGAGCAGTTATTGGGTTCAGAAGAGTTCTCACAAGAATTTTCACGATTGAGAAAAGGAGTGGAGATGTTCCATTCCGACTTGGTGTACTTCAGGACAAATGTGAAAGGTCTGAAGAAGATTCTTCAGTCTGAGAAAGTTACGAGACAGACACCCTAGTCAAAACAAGTGTGTAAGTAGATTGGTCCGCTCACATGAGAAGATGTGTACATTAATTCCATACAGGGTATTCATTGCGTTCTCAGTACTTTTCGATGTATGGTGGGATTGCCCACATTGGAGTTCCGATGCATATGGTTCTCTGGAACGGGTACGGTGGGAACGGTTGGGTTGGAGGCCAGTTGGGATAAACATATCCGTACACTTGATACGCTCCGTCCGGCACTGTCTCGGGGAGATTCCACAATACATAGGTTTGTCCTGATCCGACGTAGAGGGTTACACATTCTGTATCATTCGTAATCTGGCCGATAACCGTCACCGGCGGGCCCTCATTGCAGAGTAGCGGGTTGAATGGGAATCCGCAGTACTGTTGATTGAACCAGATCGGCGGCGGTCCAACAGCAGTGGTGGCTGATCCTACTGTCATCGTTGAAAACATTGTCATTGTGGCGCTGGATGTGAAGCTGACGCTGACGGTCGCAATCTGCATCTGTGTCACATAACTAGTATTCGTGATTATGGTCGGCCCCCGCACTGCCAATCCGATTGCGACAATTCCCATCAGGGCGAGCGCTATCATCGCAATATAGAAGACGGTTTTAGGCATCAAAATCTGATTGCTTTTTGAAGCCGGCTCTTCACGAGTTGATGCGCCGCAGACCTGACAGAAGGCTGCGACCTCAGGAATCTCCGCACCACAACTACGACAGGTCTTCATGACCGATCTTTATTTAATCACATACGTCTCGAGATTTGAGTTTACCTAGCGAAAACGTCTTTAGGAATGGTCAATCGGCGGAATCTCTCTCGCTTATAACCAGTCACCATGCTTAAGCGAAGTTTCCTTAAGCGAGAACTCTCCAAGTCCGAACGATTTCGATGAAATTCAACACGACCAATCCTACAACTGGAGAGCTGCTTGCAGAGTATGAGATGGCCACCGCCGAGCAGGTCAAAGAGTGTATTCGAAGGGCCAGGGAGGGCTTCGAAAAGTGGCGCGGCATATCGTATTCTGAACGCGCGAAGCTCCTTGCAAAGGTATCTCAGATTTTGAAAGATCGAAAACACGAACTCGCTGTTGCGATGACAAAGGAGATGGGCAAGATCATACGGGAGTCAGACGCTGAGGTGGTAAAAAGCGCTTGGGCCTTCGAATTTTACGCTGAGAATGCTGAACGTTTTCTTTCCTCTGAACCTGTTCAGACTGATGCGACTAAGAGTTATGTCGCCTTCGATCCACTTGGTGTAGTGGCTGCGATAATGCCTTGGAACTTTCCAATGTGGCAGCTCAGCAGGTTCGCGGCTCCCGCATTATCAGTTGGAAATACCACAATCTTCAAACCAGCAAGCGTAACGCCTCAAAGCGGACTTAACCTCGAGAAAGTGTTTGATGATTCAGGGGTCCCAGCAGGCTGCTTCAAGACCATACTTGGCGACTCTAGAATCGCTGACCAATTGATAGATGAGCCAGGGACAGATGCTGTCACCTTCACAGGCAGCGTAAATGTTGGCATGAAGGTGGCAGAACGGGCGGGAAGGAACCTGAAGAAGACTGTACTCGAACTGGGAGGAAGCGATCCGTTCATTGTCCTTGGTGATGCAGATCTCGATGCAGCAACCGCCGGAGCCGTTAAAGGTCGTTTCATCAACTGCGGACAGAGTTGTATAGCGGCAAAACGGTTCATCGTCGTGAAATCTGTCGCCAACCAATTCACAGAGGGATTCGTAAGCAAAGTCAAGAAGTTAAGAATTGGAGATCCAATGGAGGCAGACACGGACATCGGCCCCATGGTCCAGGAAAAGGCGCTAAATGAAATGGATGCGCAGATCAAAGCCTCTATCCAAATGGGAGCGAACGTGGAGACTGGAGGTGAAAGAATTGACCGCCCGGGCTTCTTCTACGCTCCAACTATCCTAACTAACGTTACAACAGAGATGCCAGTTATGAAGGAAGAAGTATTCGGGCCGGCAGCGCCAATCTATGTTGTAAGAGACACTGAAGAAGCTATCAACGTGGCGAACGGAACACCTTTCGGTTTAGGCGCATCAATCTGGACCCAGAATCTTAAAGACGCAGAGAAATATTGCCGAGAAATCCAAAGCGGAATCGTAACAGTGAATAATATTGTGATTTCTGATCCTCGAATCCCGTTCGGAGGAGTCAAAAAGAGCGGAATCGGGCGAGAGCTTGGACGTAACGGACTCTTGGAATTCGCTAACATCAAGGCAGTAAGAGTGTACTAAAGCAAAATTATTCTTCAACTACAAAACCAGTGTGCGAGATACCTAGTCAAGAGTGAAATTACCAGTGCCGGAGCTTCCTGAGATCGCAATCCTAGCCAAGCAAATGACCAGGCAACTCAAAGGCAAGCAAATCGCTGACGTTAATGTAACTCAACCTAAATGTCTCAACATTTCCCCTAAGAGATTCCGCAGAATTGTTGGCAAGAGAATCAAAGAAACGACCTCTAAAGGAAAATGGCTCTTCACTGACCTTCACCCAGACGTTCTCCTCCTAAACTTGGGTATGGGCGGTGACCTAATCTATCATAAGAATGAGGCTACGATTCCGCAGAAGTATCAATTCCGCGTCACATTCAAGGATGATAGCGCGTTAACGGCTTCTTTCTTCTGGTTCGGATACATTCACTTGGTACCCGAGAAAGATTTGCTCAAGCACAGTATGACCGGTAAGTTAGGGATCTCCGCTCTTGACAAGAATCTTACGGCTGAGAAGTTCGTCTCCCTCCTATCTGGTAGACGGGGGGCAATCAAGACTTTCCTATTGGATCAGGAGAATATCTCCGGAATCGGGAATGTGTACGTTCAAGACCCATTATTCAAAGCACGAATCCATCCTTTTCGATTAATTCCAACTCTCTCTCAAAATGAGATTCACGCTCTTCACAAGAGTATGCAAGAGGTTTTGAGCCAGAGTATTGGTTTGGGCGGGTTACGGTATGAAAGAGATCTGAATGGTCGCAATGGGCACTATGGTCCTGAGCATTTTCTTGTAGCGTACAAGACAGGCAAACCGTGTCCCGTGTGCAGGACGCGTATTGCGAAGATTCGTACAGGAAGCACCGCTAGTTACATTTGTCCGCATTGTCAGAAACTCTAACGACGAACAAAATGGGGCATTTCACGGTCTATACGATTTTTTCCTAGTGTGACTCATGAAGAGGAGTAGTGATGTAATTCCGAGGATTGATGTGACGACGCTGAACTCGAACGCGGATGCCGAGCTTTGCAATGTCCATAGGGCTCCGAAGATTGAATTTGCTATGAACGCGCAGAAACCTATCATCGTATAATACAGTGCATAGGCTGTTCCTTTCAGCTCAGGCTTTGTAAAGTCAGGGATGCTAGCTCGCTGGACCGTATCGGAAATTGCCATATAAGCTCCGAAAATGAATGCGATCAGAAATCCTGACGCAACATTTGGAGTCAGGAATATTCCAGTAATTGAGGTTACCATGAAGACGACGTAGCCTACGCCTAGCATGGGTAGCTTTCCCATTCTATCCGCTAGAATTCCAGCTGGGTATCCTACTATCACAGTTGCAAAGTTGAGGAAGGCGTAGACGAGGGGCACATAATCCGTTTGGACACCAAGCCTGCCTGCCTCGAGGAGGATGAAAGAAAAATTGTATGCGCCAGCAGAGAAAACTCCCAGTGCTAAGAGTAGTAAGACAAATTCTCGATTGCGGAGAACGTCTTTAGCGTTTTCGTAGAGTCTCCGTTGCTTGACTAAGCCTCGTGCGTCGCTAACAAAGAAAATGAGGATTATGAGAGAGACAACTGCCGGTGCGAACGATAGCCAGAATACTCCTCGAATTCCAATGAACGGGACCGCGAGAAAGGCGAGGATTGGTCCTAACACGGCGCCTACTTGATCTAGGGATTGGTGGGCTCCGAAGGCTTTGCCGGCTTGTGCTTTGGTTACGGAGTCACTGATGAGGGCGTCACGCGGGGAGGTACGGGTTCCTTTTCCGGCTCGGTCGATTACTCGAACGGTAAAGGCTTGTTGCCATGTTGAAGCTACGGCGAAGAGGGGCTTTGATACCGATGATAGGCCGTATCCGAGGATTACGAGTGGCTTTCGGCGGCCCAGCCTATCAGTTAAGACTCCTGTGAAGACTCTGAATATGTTGTTTATTGCTTCCGCGGATCCTTCAATGATTCCGAGAAGTTCCGCAGTTGCTCCTAGCTGTGTGACTATGAAGAATGGGAGTACGCCGAGAATCATCTCGGTTGAAATGTCTGTGAAGAGGCTAACATAGCCAAGTCTTACAACATTTTTGAATCCGAGCTCTTCCGACTTGCTTGCCAAACCTACGTTCGCCGTAACTTACGACTCGTCAGGTTCTTGCCGCGCGCACTTTCTCGCTCATTATGTCGGCAAGTTTCTCATTCATGAGTTGAAGTTCCGTTCGGGCAATTCGATCTTGCCAGTCAGCGAATGTTCCTATCTTTCGAAGGCTCTCCACAAGTCGGATGCTGTTCGCTAAATGGCCGTCGATATTTCCATCCTCGTACCCGGTGCCTGTGAATAATCTACTCTGCCTAGCCGACCAGTCGCCCGGTTGGTCGGCGCCGGGGATGAATTCGGGGAGGTACTCCAAGAAGGTTTTTCGGTCTACAAGCGCTCCGATTTTGTGGATTGACTGGTCTCTTTGCCATAATGATTCGTCTACGCCAAAGAGTGGCATATCGTAATTATTCGAGCACAGGGCTGTCAGGTTTCCAAGAGCAAAACATGTTAAGGGAATGCCGTAGCTCTGGGCGATGCGGTCCAACAATTTTAATCCCTCAAGAGATACAAAGCCGTAGACTACCCATTTACGAATGTGGGATCCAACCTTTTCACAATGGTGCAGTACCCGTTCGATGCTAATTACCGCGGAACGACTGCTGGCAACTGTATCCTGCATCATTAGGACAATGTTACTGTTCTTCTGTAAACTACTGAAATCCTCAAAGACGACCTCAAGCTGCTTCTGGACAAATCCGTCATGGTCCCGGTACGACGTGTGAGTGTAACGTGGCCTGATGTTAACGGTTCTGAACGCATTCGGGATCAACTGTTCCGCTGCGTTGTGTAGTTGATATCCAGGTCCTGCCCGTAGGATTTGCTCGAAGAGAACACCATCGCTTCTCGTGTCAACTTCTGCAAGCTCCAAGATCGCTTTGAGAGTCGCCTCGGCGCTCTCGAGCATCAATTTTTCAAGTTCTGCTCCCACAACATTCGGGTGACAAGCAATTCTACGAATTTGTGGAGTATCGACAATGTAGGCGTTGAGGGATGAATTTGTGACTTGGAAAATTCTAGCGTCGTTTAGCAGCCGCGTCTTCAATTTGGCTGGTACGGTTGCATCAACATTGACGCCATACTCCTGTATGAGCGAATCTCCTAGACTCGCTTCCACCTGCATCTCTGTCATATGAGACAACAGGGACCTGATGTTAACAAACACCTATTGAAATAGCTTCGCTTGCCTAACCTTATCAGAACATACGCTCGATAATTCGCGGTTTTGGCTGGCTCAGTGTTATTCAAGAGATCGGCAATTGTCGGTCTCGTAATCCCTCGTGCAACAAGATTGAAATAGCAACGAAAAAGACGAGTGTCAGATTGTTTTGCGTCCAACGAAACTCCTCGGGTTTCTAGTCATAGTGCTTGTCATTGGGTCTATGATGGGCGCATGTTCAGCGCTAAGTTCCCAGGACGCTATCTCAAGGCTTCACCCACTTCTCATAAACTATCTTAATGGTCAGAGGACTTCTAGACTCCACATTATCGGGGACTCAATCTACGTTTTCGTCGCCCTAAATTCTGGGAGTGGAGTTTCATCAATTCATGAAGTGATGACAAGCGAGTATCCATTCGGACGACCAAGTAATCCGCTCTTCGTGTACGGGGAAGTGAAGGGGAATCAACTTCTCTCACTAGCGGCACTCCAAGGAGTTGCATATGTTTACCCTGACGTGCGAATAGGCTTTGACCGAGTCAAGCCGGACGCCGACGTCTACACAGACCACCTCGCAGCTGATATGTACCGAGTCAGGGAGATAATTGGAGCGGACAAGGTCAATCAACTTGGAGTAACCGGCAAAGGCGTCACGATCGCTATTGTTGACACGGGAACCGACTTTGGTATCCCCGATCTTCAACAAGCTGTTGCCAGAGACAGTTCAGGTCAAGCGATTTCATTCGACCCTGACGGACAGGGATTAGCGATTACAAGCCTTGTAGTACATCGCGTCGGTAACCTTCTGAAAACCCAAAACCTTACCGTCGACGTCTGGAATGCGGCGAGTTATGTTAACATTGACACCGCACTCCCAACGGTGGAATCTGTCAAATTGCACTATGATTACGTTGCACCTCAAGTTCTGTCAAAATCCGGAAACTACCATTTCGGACTTCTCAGAGAACAAATTCAAGATGTCGTCTCCGGTGACACGGTCACGGTCAACTTCCCGATGGTCGTAGTAGACTCCACAATCCCAAACGTATACGATACTGTTGTAGTTGACATGTCAACTGGGTACTACAATTTCCTTAAACAATATGGATCGAAACTGAACAATGATGCCTCGCAATCGTTAGGGGTAGGCCTCCAGTGGCCTGATCCTGATCCGGCTTGGAACGATCACAGCTTCGCAGACGAAGCTCCTCACAAAGTAGGCAGCACGGACATAATCACATTCGACGGTGATCATGACGGTGTTCCGGATTTCAGTGCTGGCATTTTAGCCTTCGGAATGGACATAAGTGGGAGAACTGGGCATTACTTCTCTCTACTCCCACCCATAGACCCGAAGGGCAATTTTGTTAACGTCTTCTTCGATTCGGAAAGTCACGGAACGAGTACTGCATCAAACTCTGCCTCACGTGGTGTCATTAAACGTGATATCTACCAAAACGATACTCTCATTGCCCTACCGGGAGTCGCCCCAGGCGCGTCGATAATGGGAGTAAAAGCTCTCTGGCTTGGCGAAGTAACTTTTGGCTGGTACTATGCCGCAGGATTTGATTGGAATCCTATAGACTTCTCCTTCAAGTATACTGGGAACCATCGTGCGGACATAATCAGCAATAGTTGGGGAGACTCAGATCCAATTTGGGATCTCAGTTCCACCTTCGGAATCGACTACATGAGCCAACTCGCTGATGAATTCAGTCTCCCACACTACCTTGACCCCTCATACCCTGGGACAGTGATGGTGATGGCGGCAGGTAATGGTGGCTTCGGGTACGGAACAATCACTTCACCCGCAGCGTCAACCCTCGCAGTTACCGTTGGCGCTTCAACTAGTTACGCTTACCGTGCCCAGCCGCATCTGAAGGTGAAGAATGAGGTGGCGGGAAGTTATGATGAAGTCGTACCCTGGAGCGCGCGGGGGCCGACTACGATAGGTGAACCTAAACCTGACGTCGTGGATGTGGGAGCTTTCGGCTTCACGGACCAATCCTCCATCACTGGATACGGGAACGGCACGAAGGCATATGACGTGTTCGGCGGTACAAGCATGGCGACACCAGTGACCGCCGGTGCAATTGCGTTGCTAATTCAGGAATATCGGGATACGCACAGCGGACAGACGCCCAGACCTGACTTAGTCAAAACGATTCTGGCAAGTACCGCGAATGATTTGGGGTACGACCCATTCACGCAAGGCTCAGGCCGAGTCGACATTTACCAAGCAGTTGCGGCTTCTGCCGAAGGAAACGATTCCCGATTCCCGTCGAGATTCTACCTGGAATCTATGGCCACGTGGAATTCAACACGTCAGATCGTTGCGAACGCTTGGGAGGAGAACCTCCAACGAGCGATTCCCGAGGAGCAGATGGGATCAGCCAACTGGTTCGCTGGAATTGTGAATCCTGGAAGTTCCGTATCAACCTCGTTCAGTGTAAACTATGCCACTAATCCTGAGGTAGAATCATATGTCTTCCAATTGATCGGCTCAAGATCGTACCTGAACTCAACGTCGGGTCATGTGACCTGGCTGACGTTGCCCAAGAGTGACATTCCAGCAAATACGGATTTGATGAAAGTTACTCTCATCTTGCATTTCAAAGATTTCGCAAACGTAACCTCATTTGAAGTTAAGAATTTCTTGACTGCACAATTATACGATGTGAATAGTACTGGTTCACTCTCTAGAATTACCAATGGTGCTCCCGAAAGTACGACGTGTGAACTCGTTGTCAGCAAACCATTAGACAAGTTCCCCGATACTATGAAAGTGCGCATAGTTCAGACCAAAGGCAACGAAACGGTGCCCTTCGAATTAGCTGTACGTTACTATAGCAGAGCCTCTTGGAGCTGGATCACTGATCTGAACATTAATAATCAAACCTTGACAGCTACACTACAAATTCCGAACTCTACTTCTCCAGGAGTATATGCAGGGTTCATAGGAGTTAAGGATGGGAGATGGGAAACTGTTGTCCCTGTCTCCGTTATGGTTCCTATCCTGGCGGCTGGCAAATATCAGGAAACAGCTCTCGGGCGTCCTTATGACAACTATGGAGTTTACGGTGCGTTCGACTGGGGCTGGCGGTATGAGTCCGGGGACTGGCGCACATTCGCTATGATAATTCCTGAAGGAGTCCAAAAGATCGGGATTGATGTTAGCTGGCTTGATTCAAGGACTGATATCCAAATTCACGTGGTTAGTCCGTTAGGTTACTTAGTGGCTTCCTCTGAATATCCCAAGACAACTTACCAAGGAAGTGGCAAGTTCAACTGGAGCACGAGTACAAATGGACCTCGAGAGATTCTTTACGTTGGCGACCTGACACCGGGCCTATACCTAATAGTGCTTCATAATACCCTCTTCGGAGCATCATCCTTCGCCGTATATCCTGAAGCGTTCACGCTTGACGTGACCCTCTCTTGAGGTCTCACAATTGAAGCGGATCTACCTCATAGCAACCGGCTTGCTGCTAATCATACTGATCTCGACGTTAACGGTCTTTTGGCTCAGTGGTCCACAAGTTCCAGACAGTGTCATTCTTAGGTCATATGGCTCCCTTCCTGACGCCATCAAAGGCATTTTGTCGGGTCAGGTGGATATGCTTCCGATCGTAAAGGTCAGCCTTGAAGCGTTGCAACCTCTTGAAAACACAACACAAGTTAAACTGGTCAGTATTCCCACTTACGATTTCGCTTACATTGGGCTAAATTTGAGAAATGCCCCTCTGAACGATCCCAAATTCCGACGGGCTATGATGTTCGCGTTCAATCGACCCAGAATGTTGAATCAATCCGTTGGCAATTTCGGAAGAAGTCTGGGTCCGGGTCTTTTTTCTTCAGCTTACTCATCTGTCGGCTGGCCGACCGTGAATGATCAGTATGCTTACGATCCAGCGAAGGCGAGGAGTCTCCTTGATAGTGAGGGATTCAACGAAACTTCTTCCTCACCATTCAGAATAGATCCTTCAACGAACGAGAGTTTGCGGTTTATGACGATCATAAGTCGGCTGACGCAACCTCAAGAGGCGGCTGCAGCAGCCTCGTTCGCGAAGGATATGCAGAGTATTGGTCTTCCAATCGTAAGCCTTCCAATGTCTGATATCGATTTCAATGAGGCGCTGAGAACATATACGTTCGATATCTTCGTTGATTCACAATCAGCTAATAATGCGCCGACGTGGCTTTACACTCTTTTTGACAGCAAGAACGATCTCAATCCAGCTCCGCTCTCGACCAACTTGGTCGGCTATAGCAACTCAACTTACGATAAGTATGCAGCTCAACTGTTGGCGTCAAATAGTCCAGAAGAAGTCAGAGCTGCTGCGGAGAAATGTCAAGAAATCTTGGCTGCTGACTTACCAGTACTTCCCTTGTTTTCTGAAGATTTAGTCATAGCTGCAAACTCGCGATTGCCAATTAACCAAGTGGTTGGAAGTATTACTGAGACTGTCCGCAGTTCTGTCATTGATATCCTAAAGAATCCAGCATCATCTCTTCCTCTAAATATTGGAGTCACTTCAGACTTCGATACTTTGGATCCGACGTTGACTTCAGATCAGGCTGATTGGATTGCCCTTGATCTACTTGTGGAACCGTTAGTCTCACTGGATCAGCAAGGGAACTTGAGTCCAGCCCTTGCACAAAGTTGGACTGTCAGCGCGGACGGGACAGTTGTCACCATGGTGCTCCGACAAAATGCAACATTTTACAATGGTCAGGTTATTAC
>Ga0187780_10002688_pt1 | contig 13340 bp, 8 predicted proteins | sample 1015_Q2_SP10_20__FD_132429 | JGI IMG/M metagenome (GOLD analysis project Ga0187780, IMG submission 132429) | Tropical peat soil microbial communities from peatlands in Department of Meta, Colombia - 1015_Q2_SP10_20_MG | ecosystem: Environmental > Terrestrial > Soil > Wetlands > Peat | place...
ACGAGCCTCAACAGAGTTTCTTCCTTTTCATTTTCCATGTCTTCAACTGAATCTTTCAGACTGTATTTCTCTATGAGCTTAGCGAACATGAAACGCGCTGTGGATCCTGTATACTTGTGCAGTTCTTCGTTGGAAATTCTTATTCCCCGTTTTAGCATTATCTGCTTTTCAGCTTCAATGTGAGCGTCCTCGCTTTCAACAATAACCCCGTCCATGTCAAATATGACAGCTTTCTTCACGAAGTCACCTTAATATTCAGAATCAGATCTAACGAGCGTTTTCCTGTTCAAAAATCATGGCTGCATGACTCAGAATGTTTTTTATGGGCAGTTGCTGAGGGCAAAGCCGTTCACAAGTTCCACATCTCTGGCAACGTTTAGCCTGACTCTCAGGAGTGATGTGTTCCCAATATTTGGTTTTGACGGCGTCGTCTCGGTCCTTAACGAAGAACTCGTTGTAAAGCGACATTATCTCAGGAATATTCACACCTTGAGGACAAGGCTGGCAGTATCTGCAGCCCGTGCATGCGATAAAGCCTAGTCGCTTGTATTCGGCTGCAACACGGTTGATGAGTTTTAGCTCTCTCTTAGTCAGCACACCGGGGCCTGAATGGTCAGCGCTATTTAGATTTTCAATAACTTGATCCATAGTACTCATACCGCTGAGAGCCACTGACACTTCGGGTTGATTCCAGACCCACATGAGCGCCCATTCGGCTGGAGTTCTCTTTACTTCTGCTCCTTCCCAAATATCTTGGACAGGTTTTGGCGGTTTTATTGCAAGGCGTCCGCCTGCGATCGGTTCCATTATTATAACCGCAAGTCCTTTAGAAGCTGCAAACTTCAATCCTTCTGTCCCAGCTTGGTAATCAGCATCCATGAAATTATACTGAATCTGCGAGAGAGTCCATCCGTCATAGCTGTTTATGATGTCCTTAAAAGCATCTAGGCTATCGTGGAAACTGAAGCCCAAGTGGTTAAACTTCCCTTCGTCCATTTTCTTCTCAGCCCACTTCAAGACGTTGAGCTCAGCCAGTTTTTGATACCGCTCTTTTGTAAGGCCATGAAGCAAATAAAAGTCCAAGTGATCGGTTTGGAGTCTGGCGAGCTGCTCGTCCAAGCGTTTATCCATATCCTGTTGAGAGTTGACGAGCCACGTTGGCATCTTCGACGTGAGCTTTATTTTTTCTCTGTAGCCATGCTTCAATACTTTGCCGAGAAAAGTTTCGCTATTTCCTCTGTGATATACGTAGGCAGTGTCAACATAGTTAAGACCTCGGTCAATAGCATACCTCACCATCTTTGCAGCTTCAGGCTCGTCTATTTTGGAAGCATCATTTCCAATTATAGGGAATCTCATGGCGCCAAAACCTAAAGCTGAAACTTGCCAGTCGAATTTGCCGAACCGCCTATACTTCACTAGCCATCACTGAATGTCTAGAAAAGGAAGATTCCCTTATAGAGATTCTGTTTCACTTCGCCAACCAGCGTGCGTCAGACCGAAAGTATTAAGTGGAATCAGTGGGACTAAATTAAAGAAGGGATAGAAAATGCAGAAACATGATTTTGATATAATGAGCTACCGTGGATTAATAGTGATAGGTGGTTTGCTCCTGACTCTTGGCGTGATAACATACAACTATTTTGAAATGAGTAGCATTCTGAGTCACCCGTACATAACTTACCCATATCAACAATATTCCGGAGCCTTGCTGATCGTTGGAGCCATCTCGCTATTCATAGGCTTAGCCTTACGCTGGAGATTAAAGCAATAGCCAGCTGTTTGAAAGCTCAACCCCACATTGTTTAACAAAGCATTTATTCTTCGACAGGCAAACTCAAACTCGCAGCGCGATTTAAATGTGCGGAATCTTTGGGCTAGTTCTAGCGGAACCTATCAAAATAGCCAAAGTATTCAAAGTTCTTGAAAAGCTGGAGGTTCACCAATACCCAGGCGAACCAAGCCCTGTTGGAGGATATGGTGCAGGCATCGCCGTCTTGATGGAGGATGGGAGCGTTCTTGTTGAGAAAGTTGGAAGCGGAGGATCGCCTTCGAAGCGTTTAGCTGAAGCTGTTGAAGTTAGTTGGGGTTCAGTCGTGTTGGGACATGTACGGATGCCTAGCCCGGAGTATATGGAGACTGCCAAGTTCAAGGAAACGGCTCAACCTTACGTTGTCGAGAGAGAACCTGGATTAACCGTCGTTTCCGTACATAATGGGAAACTCGAGAATTACCAAGAGATTAAAAAGAACCTTAGCAAAGGGCATGCTTTCGAGTCGCAAAAAGTGGGATTGATAGATTCTGAGGTTGTTCCGCATCTTCTTGAGGAGATTCTAAGCGAGAAAATCGATGCGGACGAAGCCTTGTATGAATTTCTTCACACAGCCAAAGGCTCGAACGCGGTGGGAATGCTACAAGTCGGAGAAGAGGACACTTTCCTTCACGTTGTCCATAAAGGCAAAACGAGGGGCTTATCAGTGTGGACAAATGATAAGGATGAAGTCGCCTTTTGCTCTAGAAGAGAACCACTGATCGAAGAGCTTCATGATTTTCTCTTGGAGAAGAAATTCAAAGAAAAAGTCTACATAAAATACCGCGAAGATGCAGGGTTGAAACTATCTTTTTCAGCTGATTTTAAAGCAAGAAGATAAACACTTCTTCTCGTGCGCATAATAATTAGTGATCATAAAAAAGACTTTATTTTGGTTCTGTCCAGTAAAATAAGAGCAAAATGAGTATTCTCAGAGGTGGGTTCAAGAATTTGTTAGAGAACAGCACAACGACTTCAAATGCTATTCCTATGTCAATTAATAGCCATCACTTTATCAATCATTGCCGCATTTATTCCATTGTAACTGGCACAAACACTTCTGGTTTCTTCTAACTCTTGAATATAAGATGAAAAAGGATAAGCCTGACGTTTTCAATCTCCTTGCTGAGCCTCTACGCGTTGCCCTAGCAAAGTCCAATATCTCTTCACCGACACCTCCACAGTCGATGGCGATCCCTGCTATTTTAGATGGAGAGAACGTGTTGCTAATTGCTCCAACTGGAAGCGGGAAAACAGAGGCTGTCTTGCTTCCGATTTTTTCCAAATTGGTTCAAATGCACGAGGAAAAGGGCATTTCTGCAATCTATATCACACCATTGAGAGCATTAAACAGGGACCTGTTGAAGCGGCTGGACTTTTGGGCAAAAAATCTAGGGATCACTATCGAGGTGAGGCATGGAGACACCGAAATGAGGTTTCGCAGAAGGCAAGCCGTATCACCTCCAAACATGCTTGTCACCACACCCGAGACTTTGCAGGCAATTCTTTCAGGTGCACGCATGAGAAAGCATCTTTCAAGCGTCAAATGGGTGGTCATAGATGAAGTCCATGAGCTGGCAGAAAGCAAACGTGGAGTCCAGCTTACCGTGGCTCTTGAACGCCTTTACGAGGTTGCTGGCTGCGAGTTTCAGAGGATTGGCCTGTCAGCCACTGTAGGCAACCCGGATGAAGTCGCGAAGTTTGTGGCGGGCGTTGACCGGCCTATCAAGATCGTTCAAGTTGCTCTACCCAAAGGTTACAGTTACCGAGTCGAGACCCCAAACCCTACAGACGAGGATTACGATTTAGCTTCAAAGCTTAACACTTCTCCTGAAGCAGCTGCAAGAATTAGCAGAATTTTAAGGTTGGTTGACAGTCACAAATCCACGCTAATTTTCGTGAACAGCAGAGAGAACGCTGAAGTCCTTGGACACAAGTTTACCCAGCTAGGCAGAGCTGACATTGCAGTTCATCACGGTTCTTTGTCAAGAGAAGAGCGCGCTCAGATAGAAGACGAATTCAAGACAGGTGTTCTGAAAGCGATTGTATGCACAAGCACACTAGAGCTAGGCATTGATGTTGGACAAGTTGATCTCGTCATCCAATATCTCTCCCCAAGACAAGTTGGAAGCCTTATCCAGAGAGTGGGACGCAGTGGGCACCGGCTTGACATGCTTTCGCAAGGCATCATAATCACGGCATATCCAGACGACACATTGGAATCCATTGCAGCAGTGAAGAACGCCTATCAAGGCAAGATTGAGTCTGTACTCATCCATGAAGAAGCCCTAGACGTTTTGGCTCATCAAATAGTCGGGATAATAATTGATAAGGAAAGCGCAACCGCCGAAGAACTCCTCATACTGTTTCGCCGAACCTACCCTTACCGCAACTTATCTAAAGAGAAACTCTTAGACGTGATCTTCTTCCTAGATAGTCTGAACGAGCTTAAAGCAGAACAGGACGGCGAGATCGTTAGGAAGGCGAGAAGAACTCGACCGTATTATTATGAGAATTTGTCGATGATTCCAGACGAAAAACGCTACCCAATGATAAACGTGATCTCTGACAGAAAAATAGGCACATTGGGAGACGAGTTCATGGCTCTCAGAGCGAGAATTGGCCTGAATTTTATCGTTAGAGGAAAAGTGTGGAGAATTGTGCAGATAGAAGAAGAAACAGGCACGGTTTATGTTGTGCCCTCAGAAGACCCGCTTGCAGCAGCCCCTGGCTGGGACGGCGAGATCTTACCAGTTCCATTTGAGCTTGCAAGCAAAACCGGTGAAATGCGTGACGAAATCGGAAAAGCTCTAAGTGAAACTGAAGACCCAGAGGATGCAGCGGAGCGCCTTGCTGAAGGGTTTGATGCTGACAAGGCATCCATACTTGAATCAGTCAAAGAGGTTGCTGAACAGATTAAGCAGGGAGCACCTGTTCCAACTAGCAAACACGTTTTGTTAGAGTTGTTTGACAAGTATTTGATAGTGCACGCGTCGTTTGGTGAAATGGTTAACCGCACGTTGGGAGGCGTGTTCGACGCGTTGCTTTCGGATCGGGAAGTAATTACTGGATGGTGGAATGACGGTTACCGAATACTCATCGAGGCTCCGAGAAAGCTGAACGAAAGTGATTTGAAGCAATTGCCTGAGACCCTGTTTCATTTGTCTGATGAACAAGTAGACAGAGCTTTTGAGGAGTATTTGGAGTCCAAATTTCCATTTTCATACAAAATGAAGTTCGTGGCAGACCGATTTGGCGCCTTGCAACGCGGAAAGACGATGAGCTACGAGAGACTGAGCCAACTTCCAAACCGGTTCAAGGACACGCCCATTTACGATGAGACACTTCGCGAAGCGATGCTAGAAAAGGTAGACATTAAACGAGTCAAGCAAATAATGCACGACATTTCTGAAGGCAATTTGAAGGTGAGTACGCTGTACCGTTCGGAGAAGCCAACGCCTTTGGCACTGCATATCCTCGCAAAATACTCAGACTTGGCTGAGTTGATGTCTCCTGAGGAAATGTTGACCAGCAACTTGGACAAGATGAAGAAGGCAATAGACGCACAAACCGTAAGGTTACTATGCATATCTTGCATGAACTGGACGACGGAGGAAAAAGTTCGGGATTTGCCCAACCAGCCCCAGTGTGAGAGATGCAGTTCAAAGCTTCTGGCTATACTCTATCGAAGCCAAGACCCGGAAGTGATTTTTGGCCTTTTGAAGAAAAGAGTAGCAGGAAAGGAGTTAACCGAGGAAGAATTGAAGACTTTAACCCATGCAAGAAGAACTGCTGACTTAATATTAAGCTATGGCAAGGAGGCAGTGACCGCGTTGAAGGTTAAGGGTGTTGGGCCGGAAACGGCTTCCAGAATCCTAGGCAAAATGCATCAGACTGAAGAAGACTTTTTCATGGATTTGTTGAAAGCAAAAATCAATTACATCAAACACAAGCCTTTTTGGGATCGCAAAAGAGGAAGAGAACAAAACGCATGAAATGAGCGAGCGAGCGCGTTTGTGTTATTTATATCAACACGAGCGTGGATTACCGGCGCTCTAGGTTTATTAGTAGGCGCCATTTACTACGCTGCTAATCGCAGAGCCCACTAAGAAAACAATAGTTCGTGAGATTGACATGCTGGAACTGCTTCTGCTGATTGTGTTCGGCTTCTTAATCGGCATTGTTGTATCCATGGCTGGAGTAGGAGGAGGCATCTTTATAGTGCCAATACTCACCTTCTTCTATGCTTTCAAAGTCGACAATGCTACAGCAACAAGCCTAACAACGATTATTTTTACAGCACTAGCCTCAACTTATAACTACTCCAGACAGAAAAGGATCTACTATAAGACTGGACTGGTTCTAGCAGCAACCTCAGCGCCGGGAGCCTATTTCGGGAGTTGGGTAGCGGGTCACATAAGCGAAAAACTGCTGGGCCTTGTTTTCGGAACCTTTCTGGTTATAGTTGCCTGCCGCATGGCAGTGAGCTTCGTTCGAAGAAGAACCAAAGAGAAAACCGCTCAAGTGAAGACAGACTCAGAGCTAGTGAAGGCCAGAAGAACGATCATCATCTGCACGATCTTAGGATTTTTCGCGGGTTTTGCTTCTGGACTGCTCGGAATCGGCGGTGGAATCCTGATCGTACCTGTAATGACCTTTGCATTAGGCCTACCTATTCATTTGGCAACGGCCACTTCATTGTTCACAATCGTGTTTACCGCAACGTCCGGATCTGCAGAATACTTTCAGGAAGGTCTGATAAACTTTACATTTGCTTTGCTCTTGGCTGCTGGAACAGTCGTTGGCGCACAAGTAGGAGCTAGCTTATCCAAGAAGATCTCTGGCAGACACCTAGGATTAATCTTTAGCCTAATTCTCTTAGTCGCTGGCGTAAACATGATCATGAAATACGTTTGAACAATATGCTTCTTGTTTTGATAACATCGCTTAGTTGTCAAGCAGCTAAAAAAAGCAGAGAAATATTAGCACACTGGCGAAAAAATCACTGTTTCTTAGGAGCTTCTTGCAAAGCCTCTTTAAACAGCTTCCTTACCGCAGTGATCCTAGCCTTCTGCGCTAACATGTCGCTAGTAACCAATTCAAGCGCCTCCTCAGGACACCACTTAATGCATTGTGGCTCTCCTTTCTCCTTGCACAAGTCGCATACATGCACGATCTTCTTTTCTGGGTGAACCATTATCGCTCCGTAATCGCAAGCCTCAATGCACCAGCCGCATCCATTGCATTTGTCTTTATCCACAGAAATAGATCCTGTGTCTTCAGACTGCGTCAAAGCACGTCTCGGACAAGCTGCAACACAGGGCGGACTCTCACAAAGCCTGCATGTGACGGCAAGGTTGACGATCTGGTTTATCCTGACTACACGAATTCTCGACTTCAATGGGTTGAAAGCTTTTTCCTTGTTCCAAGCACAAATATACTCGCACACCTGACAACCTACGCACTTGTCAGGATCAGCTGAAACAAACTTCCTATCGTGCACTTTTACCATGCCTTGTTCTTCCACCTTTACTTTTCAATTATCTGAGGCAAGTCCTCCATTCCCAGCTCTTTCAATTTTTCTTCCGTAGGCACTCCTTTCATCGTCCACCCGCGAGACTCGTAATAATCGTCTAAGAGCAGGTCAAGCTCCGCCTGAGAAACAAACGCGCCTTTAGACGGACCCTCATCAGGGATAGGCTCATTCATAACTTTGTAAGGCAAATTGTCATCTTTCCTGCCTAGACCTTCCCTTACATTGAAGAGTCTTGCTATATTGTTGATTCTTTCGCCAGCTGTTTTCAGCAGCGACGGAGTCATTTCAAACCCCGTTACTAATGTGTAAAGCTTTGCCATGTCTTCAAGCTCTTTGTAGTACGTTCCTCTTGAAAACTTGCACACAATGAACGAGTCAATAAGATTGTAAACGTCTTCCATGTCTCTCACGAGCTTACCTCTTCCTCTCTCGGCGATGAGACGATTCACTTTTCCTTTGACGTCAAAAGCGTAAGCTCCATGTCTGTTATGATCTGCCCCTCGGAACGAGACCGCGAAACCTAACGCTGCAGTCTTTAAACATCTCAAGTCATAACCGGTAACTTCCACTCCCTTAATTGCCAACGCCAGTTTCTCGGAGCCTTTTCCAATCCTCTCAGCAGCGAATTTTACGCCGTTTGCGAGAACATCTCCAATGCCTTCCCGTTTCCCGATTTTCTCTACAAGCTTCACCATTGCTTCTGCATTGCCAAAATTTGCATCGATTCCATCCATATCCTTCTTTGTCAGAATACCGCTCTCGTAGCAATCCATTGCAAACCCCGCAATCACGCCGGCACTAATCGAATCAATGCCATAATAGTTGCACAAATCCATGGCTTTTATTATGGCATCAAGGCGGTCAACACCGCAGAAGGGTCCGAGAGCCCAAAGCGACTCATACTCCATCCGCGTCATCGTGTTCGTGTACGGACCTTCTGTAACCGCAACGACATGCTCACACCGCATTGCACAAGAACTACAGCCAATAATCTTCGTGACATACTTCTCATTCAACACTTCCCCGCTTACCTTCTCAGCACCCTCAAAACGAGAGTTACGATAGTTTCTCGTGGGCATACACGACAAGGAGTTATGCACCAAAATATTCTCAGATGTTCCTAGAGTGCGATATTTTTGCGTAGCCGGACCTTTCATCCTCTCGTGAAACTCCTTAACGTACTCCAAAAACTCGTCAGGCTTCGCAACGGTGACATCGCGGGTTCCACGAACAGCAATTGCCTTTAGGTTCTTTGAACCCATAACCGCTCCGAGCCCAGTCCGCCCTGCTGCACGCGTTTTATCGTTGACGATACACGCGATTCTAGAAAGCTTCTCTCCCGCCAATCCTATTGCTGCAACACGAATGTAATAATCGCCTAACTCTTCCTTTATCATGTCCTCAGTTTCACAGGGCGACTTGCCAACTAACTTCAACGCATCTACCAGCTGGACAGAGTCATCGTCAATCCACAAGTAAACAGGCCGCTCAGCTTTGCCAGAGATAATCACCGCGTCATATCCTGCTCTCTTCAGCTCAGTTCCGAAAGACCCATGCGCTTTAGATTCGCCAATGCCGAAGGTTTGTGGCGACTTCGATACAAACGCATGTCCGTTTCCCCCTGTTGGCCACATCGTCCCGGATATAGGTCCTGTAGTCAAAATAAGGGGATTGTCAGGACTAAAAGGGTCTGCTCCCGGTTTAGAATAATCGAAAAGCAGGCGCATTCCAAGGCCTATTCCGCCAATGTATTTCTTGGCGTAATCCTCGTTTAGCGGTTCAACGGTGGTTTTGCCCGTTGTCAAGTCGACAATAAGCATTCGCCCTGCATAACCGTACAAGTCCTTTCCTCCAAGCTTCTTGATTCTAGAAGACCTTTTCCACAATATATATAGCTAATGCATTTAAAGAACAAGGTCAGATGCGAGGGTGCAGTCACTGTTTTAACGATCAGATCACCGCTTCGGTTCCTTTCTTTTCAACATGTTCTCTAACAAAGGATGCATCTTCGCGTTTTCGGCTCTAATCTTCTCCTTACCAAGCGCTTGCATCTGAGCTGTTATTTCCTTAACGATTTCTGCAAACTTTATGCCTTCTGCAGCCGAAATGTATTCAACTCTCAATCTTTCGGGACTCATTCCTAGTTTTTGCAACATAGGCGCTAAAGCGTCCATTCTGGCCTTCATCTTGTAATTTCCGCTGATATAATGACAGTCATATGGCAAGTGACATGCACCAACTATGACCATTCCTGCCCCGAGCCTGAAGGCTTCAAGCACAAAGTCACGATCGACTCTCCCTGAACACATCACCCGAATAGGCCTGATAACTGGCGGATACTCAAACCGGCTAGTTCCTGCAAGATCAGCCCCAGCGTAACTGCACCAGTTGCACAGAAAAGCCAGAATTTTGTCTTCAGGATTGTCTTCTAGGGCTGCCTTTATCTGAGAAGTTATCTGCAAGTCAGTGAAATGCTTCTGTGTTATTGCATCAGCCGGGCATTCAGCCACGCATGTGCCGCAACCATGACACATTGCGCTTATCGCTTCTGCAACCTGACTGTCGGGAGCGCGAATCGCTCCGTAAGGGCAAGCCTTTGCGCAAATTCCGCACTTAGCCTTCGTGTTACGACATCTTGTGGGATCAACGATCGCGACGATCGGTTGTATCTTCCACTTTGGTTTAGATAGTATTGTCGCTGCTCTGGCAGCTGCGCCCATGCCCTGTGAAACGCTGTAAGGAACATCCTTCGGTGCTTGGCAACCTCCCGCGAGGAATACTCCATCTGCGGGCGTGTCGATGGGCTTAAGCTTCGGGTGACTTTCCATGAAAAACCCGTCAGCCCCTCGACTAATATTGAAAACACGAGCCACTTCTTCTGAACCTTGGCTCGGAATTGCTGCTGTGGCCAGCACAACCATGTCGCTTTCGACTTCGACTTTTTCGCCGTCCTCCTTTTCAGCGTGAACAACAAGCCTCTTCTCAAGGTTTTCGGTTACACTTCTGTCCTTCAACTTGACTCTTGTGAAACTAACACCTAAACGCTCGGCTTTCCTGAAAAGTTCCTCGTACCCTTTCCTGTTGGCACGCATGTCAGTGTACAACACGTTAATGGCAAGTTTGTCGCCATATTTTTCCTTCAAAAATGTTGCTGTCTTCAAAGTGAGCATGCAACAGAAGCCCGAACAATATTCAAACTTTTTGATATCCCTTGACCCAACGCACTGAATGTAAGTCAAGCTCTCAGGCATTTTGCCGTTCGAAGGCTTACACAACGAACCTAAAACCTGTGTTCCAGAATCTAGAATTCGCTCAAACTGCAACGCTGTTACGACGTCTCTATGTTTTCCAAACCCGTAATCTGACAGGTCATAAGGTTCGTATATATCGTAGCCAGTGGCCACGATAAGGCAACCCACATCGAACTGTTCCTCGACAGGTTTCTGCTCGAAATCAACTGCATCTACGGGGCATTTTTCCTTACATTTGCGGCAGCTGTCATTCTTGAAATGTAAGCAGTTTTCTTTGTCAATCGTATAAGTGCTAGGCGTGGCGTTTGGAAATGGCAAGTAGATTGCTTTCCGCTTGCTCATGCCTGCCTCAAACTTGTTAGGCGTTTCTACGGGACAGACCTCTGCGCATTTACCACAGCTTATGCATTTGTCTTCATCAACAAATCGAGGCTTACGGACAACGCTCGCCTTGTAGTTGCCAATGACGCCTTCCACTCCTTTAACTTCCGAGTAGGCAAGCAGTCTTATGTTTGGATGCACTGCCGCTGTTCCTATCCGAGTTGCAACACACGAAAACCTAGGACAATGAATCTGTTGAGGACAGTTAGAACATTCGAAGATTGGAAACGTCTTGCCCAACTGAGCCATGTGACCACCAATGTTTTCAGCGCGATCGACCAAATACACCTGATAACCCATCTCTGCGAGATCAACAGCCGCGCTTGCACCTGCAACACCGGCGCCCACGACCATGGCCTTGTTAGTGACAGGAACCTCGATCACATCTAACGGTTCAAGCAATCGCACCTTCGCGACGGCCATCTTCACCAGTTCCTTGGCTTTCTCAGTCGCATCTTTAGGAGTTCCCTGATGACACCACGAAGAGAATTCGCGGATATTCGCCATCTCGAAAAGAAATGGGTTCAGACCTGCTTCTGAAACAGTTCGCCGAAAGGTCGGTTCATGCATTCTCGGCGAACACGCAGCAACGACGACGCGGTTCAGCCTGTGCCCTGTTATTCCTTTCCTGATTTCCTCCTGCCCAGGATCAGCGCATGTATAACGATTCGTTTTTACAAAGACTACATTCGGCAGTTTGCGAGCATACTCTGCAACTTCTTCAACATCAACTGTGCCAGCGATGTTCAGACCACAATAGCAAACGAAGACTCCGACGCGAGGCTCCTCTAGTTTAGGCGCAGATTGCTGTTCATTCATGTCGTCTTCTCCTTTTCCATTACAGCACGAACCTGAGCAACAATCTGCACGTCAGAGTAATTGGGCATCGTTATTGCATCCATCGGACATGCAGAACTGCATATTCCGCATCCGCGACACAGTCCCTCAGTCACCTTGGCAACTGCCTTGTCCCCTGTTTTCTGAACGTTTATTGCATGATAGCCGCAAGCAGACTCGCACACTCTGCAACCACCGCACAAATCTTCGTTAACCTTGGCAATAAAAGGCTCAACTGCCCATCCTTCTTTGCTTAAGACTGACGCTGCTTGAGCGGCTGCAGCGCTGCCGTGTGCGACACTGTAGGGGATATCTTTTAATCCTTGGCAGGCGCCAGCCAGAAAGATTCCAGGGACTTCCGTGTCGTTAGGTCTTATTTTTGGTTGGCATTCTACGAAGAAGCCGTCTTTGTTTAGCGGGATGCCAAGTATCTTTGCAAGTTCAGGTGCAGTCGGTTGTGGGATGGCGGCGTTTGCTAAGACAACCATTTCTGCCTCAGCTTCGACAGATTGGCCTTCTTCATTTTCGCCTAAAACACTAAGGCTCTTAGCATGCTTATTTTCAGTTATTCTCCTGTTTTCAAGCTTTACTCGGATGAATTTGACGCCCGAATTTTGAGCTCTGTTAAAGAATTCCTCGTACCCTTTGAAGTTGCTACGCATGTCATTGTAAAAAACGTAGACCGTCATAGCATCTTTGTATTTCTCTTTCAACATGACTGCATGTTTCAGAGTGTACATGCAACAGAAACTCGAACAATACTCATAATTATTAACGTCACGCGACCCTACGCATTGTACAAAGGCTATTGAATGTGGCTTCTGGCCGTCTGACGCGCGAACTACCTTGCCACCAGTAGGTCCAGCCGCAAGAATAAGTCTCTCAAACTCAAGAGCAGTGAAAACGTTGTCGAACCTGCCATAACCGGTCCATTCTAAGTCTTCAGGATTGTACATGCCGTAGCCGATGGAAACTACTATTGCTCCTACGTTAAGGATGACTTCTTCAGGCTTCTGATCGAAATCAATTGCCTGTCTTGCACCGCATGCGTCGATACATTTGTAGCACTCTATGCAGTAGTCGCGGTTTATCGTGTGCGTCAATGGGACTGCCTGGCCGAACGGGACAGAAATGGCTTTTCTAACTCCCAAGTTCATATCTGCATAATTCGGATACTCAATTGGACAAGCGTCTCTGCATTCCCCACATCCTGTGCATTTTGCTGCTATCACGTACCGCGGATTCTTGCGCAACGTGACATTGAAGTTGCCAACGTAGCCATCTACTTTTAAGACATCCGCAAAGGAGAGTATTTCAATGTTCGGGTGCCTGCTCACATCCACCATTTTTGGGCCTTCAATGCAAATGCTACGATCCAATGTCGGAAACGTCTTATCCAGCAAAGCCATGTAACCGCCGATAGTCTCAGTTTTCTCAACCATGTACGCCTTGAAGCCCATGTCAGCAAGATCCAATGCAGCGTTGATACCAGCTATTCCTCCTCCGATAACCAAGACCTTCTTGG
>Ga0187780_10002689_pt1 | contig 13339 bp, 11 predicted proteins | sample 1015_Q2_SP10_20__FD_132429 | JGI IMG/M metagenome (GOLD analysis project Ga0187780, IMG submission 132429) | Tropical peat soil microbial communities from peatlands in Department of Meta, Colombia - 1015_Q2_SP10_20_MG | ecosystem: Environmental > Terrestrial > Soil > Wetlands > Peat | place...
ACCTTTTTGCGCTCGGGCCGCGCGGGCGGATACAGCGAGGTGCGTTCGTCGCGTATCACCTGCCAGGCGCCGGCGAGGATCAGCACGGCGCCGCCGAGCGCCAGCCACACGCCGAAGCACGTGCTGGTGGCCTGGTCCGGTAGCACGAGCGCTCTGACGAGCGCGGCGATCACGGCGATGAAGCCGAACAGCACGCACCACACGCCGCTCGCGACCGGCAGCGCGGCGCTGCGCTCGGTGAGCGCGGTGAGCACGACCGCGAGCGCCGCGCACACGGCGATCAGCAGCAGCACGACGCCGAAGCCGAAGGTTTCCCAGGCGTCGAGCGTGCCGGAGGGCGCCTCGTATGAACGCACGAACAGCGACACCACCACGCAGATCGCGCCCGCGAGCGCGAGCAGCTCGCCGGCGCGCATGTTCTTGAGCTTCATGCGGCCCCGCTCCCGACGCTCGTCATGCACCCTCGCCCTCCCCCGCCGGGGACGATGCGACCTCCGCGAGCAGGCTGCGTAGCTCCGCGTGGTAGCGCGCGGCCTGCAGCGTGTTGCGCAGCAGCAGCGCGATAGTCATTGGACCGACGCCGCCTGGCACGGGCGTGATCGCCGAGGCGACCTCGCTGGCGGCGGCGAAGTCGACGTCGCCGACGAGCCCGCTCTTGTTGCCCGCCTGCTCGGGCGTAAGGCGGTTCATGCCGACGTCGATCACGACCGCGCCCGGGCGGATGAAGTCTCCGCCGACCAGACGCGCGCGCCCGACCGCGACGATCAGCACCTCCGCGCGCGAGCACACCTCGCGCAGGTCGCGCGTGCGCGAGTGACAGACGGTGACGGTCGCGTTCTGCGCGAGCAGCAGCTGCGCCATCGGCTTGCCGAACAGGTTCGAGCGGCCGACGACGACCGCTTCGGCGCCTTCGAGCTGTACGCCGGCCTCCCCCTCCCCCTCCGGGGACGATGCCGGAGACGCATCGTCATCCGAGATGGATGCGGCGAGCAGCTCCATCACGCCGAGCGGCGTGCACGGCCGCAGGCCGGGGCGCCCGAGCGAGAGCAGCCCGGCGTTGACGGGCGTGAGCCCGTCGACGTCCTTGTCGGGGCTGATGATCGCGGTGAGCGCGGGCCCGTTGAGATGCGCGGGCACCGGCAGCTGCAACAGGATGCCGCTGACCGCGCGGTCGGCGTTGAGCCGTTCGAGCTCATCGGCGACCTGCTCGAAGGACGCGTCCGCGGGCAGCCGCCGGTCGAACGGCACCATGCCGACCTCGGCGCACGCGCGCTGCTTGCCGCCGACGTACACCGCCGAGGCGGGATCGTCACCGACGAGCACCGTCGCGAGGCCCGGCACACGGCCGGTCTGCGCGGTGAACTCCGCGACCTCCCTGGCGACCTGCTCGCGCACGCGCGCGGCGATCGCCTTGCCGTCGATGATCGTGGCGCTCATGCGCCAGATGCTATGCCCTCAGGCCGCTTGAACCTGCGCTTCAGCGCTTGCTGACAGGTGCATACTCGGCCATGAGCTTGCGCTCAGAGCCGTCGCCGGCGAAGCGCACGACGATCACGCCGCCCGGCTCCACAGCGGTTACGACGCCGTCGCCGAAGGCCGCGTGCACGACGTCCTCGCCGAGGCGAAACTGAGCGGCGGCCGCCGCGCCGCTGTCCGCGCGCTCACTCGCCGAGGGCCAACTGCCCCCGACCGCCCGTCCCGCGCGCGCGCCGACGGAGGAGCCGTGACCGATGGTGGCGCCGGCGGAGGCGAAGCTCGAGGAGAGCGCGCTGGCGCGGAAGACGCTCTGCACCGGCTCATCAAGCAGCTCAGCCGGGATCTCATCGAGGAAGCGGCTGCGTAGCCCGTAGGTCTGGGCGCCGAAGACCGCGCGCCGGCGCGCGTGGGTCAGGTAGAGCTTGCGCATCGCGCGCGTGACGCCGACGTAGAACAGGCGCCGCTCCTCCTCCAGCCCGCCCTCGTCGAGCGCGCGCGAGTGCGGGAACACGCCGTCCTCGCAGCCGGTGATGAACACGACGGGGTACTCCAGGCCCTTGGCGTTGTGCAGCGTCATCAGCGTCACCAGGCCCTCGTCGCTGCGCGTGTCCGCGTCGGCGACGAGCGCGATCTGCTGCAGGAACACGTCGAGCGTGTCCGCGGGTGGGTGGGCATCCCGTTCCGAGCTGGCGTCGAACTCACGGCCGACCTCGACCAGTTGCTCGAGGTTCTCGATGCGCCCCTGCGCCTCGATCGTGCGTTCGGCTTCGAGCGCCTCGACGTAGCCGCTCTGCGCGAGCAGCGCTTCGAGCAGGTCGCCCACGGGCACAGCGTGTGATGCAGGCGGCGCCGGCTCGTTCGCCCCAAGTTCAGCCGCCGACTGGTCGCCGCGATCCTCCGGCACGCCGCCGCCGGCCATCGCGCGCAGGTCCGCCATCGTGTCCATGAAGCGCCGCAGCGCCTTGACCGCCGCCGCGCCCAGGCCCGGCACCTGCTCGGGCTTGGCCGCCGCTTCCCACACCGAGATCCCGACGCTCGCGGCATGCGTGGTCACGCGCGTGACCGAGGTCTGGCCGATGCCGCGTCTGGGCGAGTTGACGACGCGCGTGAAGCTGACCACGTCGAACGGGTTGGCCAGCAGCGACAGATAGGAGATCGCGTCCTTGATCTCCGCGCGTTCGTAGAACTTGGTGCCGCCGATCACCTGGTAGGCGATCTCGTTGCGCACGAGCGTGTCCTCGATCACGCGCGACATCGCGTTCGTGCGGTACAGCACCGCGATCTCCGAGCGCCCCACCTGCTCGTCGTCGAGCAGCCGCTGGATCTCGCCGCCGACGAAGCGCGCCTCCGCGTGCTCGTCATCGAGCACCCGCAGCTGGATCGGCTCGCCCTCCCCCAGTTCGCTCCACAGCCGCTTGGCGATGCCGCCGCGGTTGTTGGCGATCACCGCGTTGGCGGCGGAGAGGATCGTCTCGGTCGAGCGGTAGTTCTGCTCGAGCTTGACCACACGCGCGTCGGGGAAGTCATCTGAGAAATCCAAGATGTTTCTAATGTCAGCCCCCCGGAAGCCGTAGACCGCCTGTGAGTCGTCGCCTACGACTGCCAGATTGCGATGCCCGACCGGCCCGACATACGTGGGTCGGTCGTCTGGCTGTGGCGCGCCGCGCTGGGGCGCGCGGCCGCCGCCGACGAGCAACTGCAGCAGCCGGTACTGCGCATGGTTGGTGTCCTGGTACTCGTCGACGAGCACGTGGCGGAACCTCTCACGATAGTTCTCGCGCACCTCCTCGAACAGCTCCAGCAGATTGACCGTTCTGAAAAGCAGGTCGTCAAAATCCATCGCGTTCATGCGGTGCAGGTCGCGCTCGTAGATGTCGTAGACGTCGGCGATCGTTTCCTCGAACGGCGAGGCGATCTGCTGGCGGTAAGAGGCCGCGTCGAGCAGCCGGTTCTTGGCGGCGGAGATCTGGTTGTGGACGGCCGCGGGCGTGAAGCGCTTGGGGTCCAAGCCCACCGCGTCACCCGAGCGCTTGGCCAGACGCCGCGCGTCCGCCTGGTCGTAGATCGTGAACTGGCGTGTGTAGCCCAGGCGCTGCGCCTCCGCGCGCAGGATGCGCGCACAAGCGGCGTGGAAGGTCATCACCCACATCCCGCGCGTGCCGTGGCCAAGCAGTTGCTCGACGCGCTCGCGCATCTCCGCCGCGGCCTTGTTGGTGAATGTGATCGCGAGGATCTCTCCCGCCTGCGCTTGGTCTGTGTAGATCAGGAACGCGATCCGGTGCGTGAGCACGCGCGTCTTGCCGCTGCCCGCGCCGGCGAGGATCAGCAGCGGCCCCTCACCGTGCGTGACCGCCTCACGCTGGGGCTCGTTCAAGCCCTCGAGCAGCTCCTGCAGGTGTTCGGCATGGGGGTTCGCGGCCATCAAATCCCCAGCATAGATGCGCGCTCGGCGGGCGATCGCGGTGCGAGCTGCGCCCCTCGGCCGATCAGCCGCCCGCCGGATTCGGGCCACGCACACTGCGCAGCGGCCGGACCTCGGCGGTCGGCCGCGGCTCAGCGTCGGAGAGCTCTGCGAGCTGCGCTTCGAGCGTCACGATGCGACTCGAGAGCGCCTGGATCGCCTCGGCGATCGGGTCGGGCAGATGGATCCAGTCGGCGTCCGGCCCCTCGACGCGCCGCCCTTCCACGCGCACCGGATGCCCGGGGTTGCCGACGACCGTCGAGTTCGGCGGCACGTCGGTGATGACCACGCTGTTGGCGCCGATCTTGGCGCCGTGTCCAATCGTGATCGGGCCGAGCAGCTTCGCGCCCGAGCCGATCGTCACGTTGTCTTGCACGGTCGGGTGGCGCTTGCCGGTCGCAAAGCCGGTGCCGCCGAGCGTCACGCCCTGGTAGAGCGTCACGTCTTTGCCTATGTCCGCTGTCTCGCCGATCACCACGCCCGCGCCGTGGTCGATGAACAGCCCGCAGTCGATGCGCGCTGAGGGGTGGATCTCGATGCCCGTCACCGCGCGCGTGAACATCGAGATCAGCCGCGGCAGCAGCGGCACGCCCGCGAGCTGCATGGCGTGCGCGACGCGGTAGGCGAGCAGCGCGTGGATGCCCGGCCAGGCCGCCAAGATCTCCATCGGCGCGACGCCGCGCGCCGCGGGATCGCGTTCGCGCGCGGCGCGCACATCGCAGCGCACCTCGCCGATCACCCGCGCCACCTTCCCGAAACCGGGCATGTCAACAGCGTAGCGAGCGAACAGTCAAAGTTGACCGTGCAACTGAATGTCAGGGTGCGAAGAACGCCTGCGAGACGTAGCGCTCGCCCGAGTCGGGCACGATCACGACGATCCGCCTGCCCTTCGCCTCCGGGCGCGATGCGACCTGCAGCGCGGCCCACAGCGCCGCTCCGCCTGAGATGCCCGCGAGCAGACCCACGCGCTTGGCGCAGTTCCACGCGGTCTGGATCGCGTCGTCGTCGCTCACCGGGATGACCTCGTCGAGCAGCGCACGGTTGAGCACCGGCGGCACGAAGCCCGCGCCGATGCCCTGAATGCGGTGCGGACCGGGCCGCCCGCCCGAGAGCACCTGCGAGCCGCGCGGCTCGACCGCGACCACACGCAGCTGTGGGTTGGCGTGCTCGCGCAGGTACTCGCCGACACCCGTGATCGTCCCGCCCGTGCCGACGCCCGCGACGAGCACGTCCACGCGGCCGTCGAGCGCCCGCTCGATCTCCGGGCCGGTCGTGCGACGGTGGGCCTCAGGGTTGGCGGGGTTGGAGAACTGGTCGGGCAGGAACACGTCCGGCTCGCGCGCGAGCGCCTGTGCGGCCGCGACCGCCTCGTTCATACCACCCAGCGACTCGGTGATCTGCACGCGCGCGCCGTAGAGCGCCAGCAGGCTCTCGCGCTCGCGGCTCATCCCCTGCGGCAGCGTCAGCACCAGCTCATAGCCCTTGGCCGCGCACACGAACGCGAGCGCGATGCCGGTGTTGCCGCTCGTGGCCTCGACGATCGTCGTGCGGCCCGGCTCGATCCGGCCCTCGGCCTCGGCGGCCTCGATCATCGACACGCCGATGCGATCCTTCACGCTGCCGCCCGGGTTGAACGCCTCCAGCTTCGCGAACAGCTCCACCTGGTTCTCAGCCGCCGGCGTGCCTTCGAGCAACCTGGGCAAACCCACCAGCGGCGTGCCGCCGACCAATTGCGCAATGTTGATCGGAATTCGGGGCATCGACGCCCCGACAATAGTGCAGCGGCTAGAAATCCAGCCAGTGAGCCAGCCTGGCGAGCGCTCCCGCGAGCGTCGGGCGTTTCGGCTTCGGACTCTGCTGCTGGCGTAGACGCACGCTAGCCGTGCGCGCCAGCGACGGGGCCGGCGAGATCTTCACGATCAGCAGGCTCGCGTTCAGACGCCCGTGATCCGCAGCCAGCAGCGCGCGCCCGACCGCGTTCAGCTTGACCTTCACCGTGAGCGTCCTGCCCGAGGTGATCGAGAAGATCGCGGTGCCGATCGTCTCGAGCTTTGGCGGGTTACCCCTGTGCGCCAGGTTCACGCGCAGCCGCAGCTTGCCGGCGCAGTTGCCCGTGCCGGTGCCGCGGAGCTTCAGCAGCGCGCGAGCGTGCGCCTGCACCGAGATCGTCTTGCTGCGCAGCGACGCGCCGCACGCGGGTCCGCCGATCGGTCCGGCGGCGAGCACCGCCGAGCTGGCCACGACGCTCGGCGAGCCGCCGCTCGACGATCCGGCCCCGCTGCCGCCGGTGGGGCCTCCCGGTTTCGCGCCTTCTTCCCTTCGGTCGCCGATTTCACCTTCTGGCGCATAGCTGAACAGGTCAGCCGTGTTCGCCCTGCTCGTGCCGAACGGCGTTTCGACGGTGACCGCGACCGTGCCCGTACCCGGCGGTGACACCGCCTGTATCACTTCTTCGGAGATCGCTTCGAAGTGCGTAGCCGCGGCCGCTCCAAAGCGCACCGCGGTCGCGCTCAGCAGATGATCGCCTGTGATCGTCACGGGTTCGCCGCCCGCTTCGCGACCGACTTTGGGCGCGACCGAATCGACTGATGGCGCAGGTCCGAACACCAGCGCGGCTCCGCCCTTTTCAGCGCCTCCGACCGTGCTCGCGTGCGGACCGCCGACCAGCACGATGCTCGCATCCGAGGACACTGCGACGCTCGCGCCGAAGCGCCCCCTGCCTTCCACTTCCTCGCCGTCCAGCCGGTGGACCTTGGCCCAGGTCGTGCCGGAGCGTTCGAACAACCACGCGACTCCGAGTGCGTCTTCGTAGCGCGGCGCGCCCAGCACCAGCTTGTTTCCGCTTGCCGACAGCGCCGCGCTGTAGCCGAACCCTTCTTTTCCTTCACCCACGCTGAGCTTCGGTCCCTGTTCGCTCCAGGCCGAGCCGGACCGTGTGAACACCCACGCGGCGCCGACGTTTTCGGCGTCGTCGCGCGCCCCGACCACCGCCGTGCTGCCGTCCTGTGAGAGCGCGACGCTGTCACCGAAACGGCCTTTCCCCACCTCTGCGGCGCCTGTCAGCTCGGTGCCTTCTTCACTCCATCCCGCTTGCGATCTCTGGAACGCCCAAGCCGCACCTACGGAGTCGCTGGTGGCGGGAGCTCCGATGAGCGCGACTTCGCCGTCGCCGCTCAGCGCGACGCGCACGCCGAAGCGTCCTTCGCCCACCTCATCGGCGCCGCCGAGCAGATCGGCGCGCTCCGCCCAGCCTGACCCGGAGCCTTCGAACACCCATGCCTCGCCCTTGGCCGCAATGTCAGCGGGGGCGCCCACGAGCGCCGTTTCACCGTCGGAGGAGAGCGCAACGCTGAGCCCGAAGTTGCCGGTCTGGCCGGCCTTGGGGTTGGTCAGTTCCGCGCGCTCGGTCCACGTCGATCCTTCGCGCGTGTAGATCCACGCGGCGCCCTTCTCCGAGTTCTCTCGTGGCGCGCCGATCAAGGCCGTGTTGCCGTCGGCCGAGAGCGCGACGCTGCGGCCGAAGCCGCATTCGCCTTCTTCGACGCCCGATTCTCCAAAGCAGCCGCGCGGCCCGGATTCCGGCTTGGGCGCAAGCAGCTCTGCCTGCTCCGTCCAGCTCGAGCCCGAGCGTACGAACACCCACACCGCGCCGCCGGCCGTTTCCTCACCCGGCGCTCCAACCAACGCAGTGGTCCCATCCGCGGAGAGCGCGACGCTCACGCCGGCGCGTTCTCCTTCTTCACCCGATGAAGGCGTGAGTCTCGTTTCGGGTGTGTCAACAATCGGGTCAATGTGAACTGGAAAGCGCGCGCCGCGGGTGTCCACACGCAACAGCAACGTTCCATCCTGCAAGGCCAGCCAGCTGCGCAGCGCGCGCCCGTCCGCATCGTTCGCGCTGAGTCCTCCATATCTCAGTGTTGGGCCGTGCGCGCCGCTGAACGTCACGCTCTGGCCCCCAGAAGCGAGCGATGCGCGGCCGTCGCCCGTGGTGGCAAGCGCGAGTGTCAACGGACCCCGCGCGTGCGCCACGGGAGCGCGCGCGAGCGTGAAACCCTGCTCGAGGCCCAGCGGACCGTTCACATACCACTCGCTGATCGCGGCGCGCGCGTAGGTGACGCGGTTGGCCTCGCCCTGTGGCTTGACCGCGGGCAGCGTGCGTAGCGCGTCCCCGTAGCCGAGCGCACGCAGGCCCAGCCCGAGCCGCGCGCCGCGCGCGTCGAGCTGGGCGCCGGAGCGATCGAAGCTGATGCGCATATGTTGGGCAGAGTTGAATCCGCGGAGGCGATCGCGTGAAACGGCGGTGAGGTGATATGCGGTCTCACGCGCGCCGAGCGCAGCGGAGATCGCCGCTCGCGCGGCCGGCGCAAGGCTCAGCGGGCTCACGCCCGCGGTCGTCCGCGCGCTCACGCGTGGGCTCGCCGGGGCGCTCGCGGGCTGCCGTTGGAGTATGAACAGCGCCGCGCCCACGAGCAGCGACAGCAGCGCGGCCAGTGCCAACTGCCACGAGCGCAGGCGCCCACCGGTCGTGAGCTCGAGTCGTTCGCTCATGTGGACGCCGCTTGCATGCTTTGAGTGACGCCGGCCATGCCGAGCACTGCAACCTTCCATAGTCGCGACTGCTAGCCCGCTCTGACCCCCGCGCGGACCGACCGTCTAATTCTCCACCACGTTTGCTCGCATCAAGGCTACAGACGGCCCGCGCAAAGTCAAATCTAGAGCGAAATATTGGCCGATTGACCAGTCAACCCCCGGGTCGGTTTGGTCAGCTGTCGCGCCGCTCTAGATGTGGTACACGGGGGCACATTGGCTCTACGCAGCCACTCCCTCGGAGCGTGCGACAGTCGGCGCGACAGTGGAGCCTCCGACCTGCCGCGCGAAGTAGGCATCGAGCAGACCCGCGGCCTCCGTCTCCGAGCCCGGAAACAGGTGGCCGTAGAGGTTCAGCGTGATCCCGATGTTCGCGTGGCCCATGTAGACGGAGAGCGTCTTGGCGTTGAGCCCAGCGGCGATCCCGTACGACGCGTACGAGTGGCGCGCCTCGTGCAACGTGAGCACCGGCAGGCCGCGCTCCTTCCAGCGCTCACGGGCTCGATCATTGGTCCTGGCGATCCAGCGCGGAGTCCCGAACAGCGGCCGGTCGCTCTCGATCGTTAGGAGCTGCTGGTCAAGGTGGTCCCTCAGCACGGCGGCGATCGGCACCCGCCGCCGACCCTGCCGGCTCTTGGGTGGGATCTCGCCCTCAAGCATGTCCCAGCCGCGTTCCACGCGGATCACTCCGACCCCCAGGTCGATGTCGCCTGGACGAAGCCCGATCAGCTCGCCGCGGCGCAACCCCGCGTAAAGCGCGGTGGCCCACAGCGCTCGTTCGTCAGGCTCAAGCGCAGCAATCATGGCCTCCGCCTCGTTGGGCGGGACAACGCGCCGCGCGCTGTACCGAACCGCGGGCTTCTCGATCCCGACCGTGGGATTGACGGCAGCGTCGCCGCGAGCGACAGCGCGACGATACAGCGCACGAAGCGGCGTGAGCGCAGCGTCGATTGTCGCCGGCGCCAAGTCCTTGCGCACGAGATCATCCATGAGCCGCTGCACGTCCCTTGTCGTGACGTCGCGGAGCCGGAGATGGCCCAACGCCGGCAGCGCACGCAATCGCAGGTTCCGCTCGTAATCACGGATCGCAGCCGGCTTGTACGGGTCGCCCGAGCGGTTCGTGACGTGCCCGCTCCGCAGATCATCGAGCCACCGATCGACAGCCACGGAGAGCAGCGGGCCGCGTTCGCCTGAGAGCTCGCCGCGACGCAGGGCAGCGATCGCATCGTAGCGCCATTGCTTCGCGGCGCTGCGCGTTGGGAACGTCTTGCGCAGCCGGCGGTGCGTCTTGGCGTCCCACACGTTCGCCTGATAGGCGGGAGCGCAGGTGCAGCGGCCACCGCCGTTGCCCTTCCGTGCGAGACAGGACCGGCGGTGGCGTGCTTCGATACCGGTGCTCATGAGGCTTCCTCCTCGTGGGCCACGGCCGGGGCGGGTGCAACCGCGCCCGGCCACTTATACGTTGCAGCCAAGGGTACAGGCGGACGGACCTTCACGGGAGCGCCCTCTCTGCTTCCTCCTCCGCCCAACGTTCCAGCTCAGCCACGGGCACCAGCCGCAGACGACCCCGACGGATCATGCGCAGGGATGGCTGCACGTGGCGCTCGAACGAATCCACGCTGACGCCGACCGAAGCCGCAGCCTCCTCCCGCGTGAGCGCGACGCGAGGAACGGGTGCCGTCACCACACGATCGACCTCGCTCACAGCGACGCACCGCCCCGTCTAGCGCTCTCGCCGCGCGCGAGCTGGCGGGCTTCATGCCTCGTGCTTGCTCTGGGCCGCCGACCGTGTTCGGCCGGCTCGGGTTCGTCAGGGTCGCCGCTGGAGCCGCCGCCCGCCGATCGACTGACGGTTCGGCGAACGCCCGGCCGCCGTCGGCTGCCGCAGGGAGCGCGACGACCGCGCTCGACGCCGACGGTCAGCACCGGACGACGACCTATGGGAAGCGAGCTAACTCGCTGCGCAGCTCGAAGGACAAGCGGCCAGTCATACTCAGGCACTTGGGCCTGCTGGGACGCCCGCACCGCGGTGCCCGCCGGTCCAAACGCAACCAGCGCCGCGAGGCTGCTGATCTTGTGGAGCCGCTGGGCGTCACGCTTCACGCGCCACCGGACGGAGAACTCCTCCGAACGCTTGCCTTCGGCCTCGACGCGCTGCCGATCCAAACGGACGAGATCCTCGTCCGTAACCGGCGCGATCTGCGCGATGGCTGCCTCGTTTTCGCGTTCCCATGCCTCAAACGACCAGCCTGCCACGGCACGGTGTTCGGCAGCGGTTCGCTGTGCGCCGATGGCGTCAGGCTCGTGGTCTGGTACGTGTGCCGTGCCGTTTGCTTCGGGCTCGTCCATGCGATCTCCTGCGTTGTGTGCGAGGCGAACAGGCGCCTATCCAAAGAGTGACAACGCGCCCGGACGCTCCCTCAACGCACGACGCCCTCGCAGGCCGAAACCCCGAGGGCGCCACGTCCGCAGGAGAGGACGATGATCGACAGTATCCCGGCACGAACGGACGTATCGGCCGTCAGCGCTCATCCTCGACGCCTATGCGGCCAGGTAGCTCGCCACCGTGTACGTCGCCGCGCGATCGAGCGAGTGCCGGCCGCGATCGTAGCGGCGCGTCGTGCGTGGGTCAGCGTGCCCGGCCGCGTCCTGCACGTCTCTGAGCGGCACACCAGCGTCGAGAGCGGCCGTGACGAAGCCGTGGCGCAGCGAGTGAGGCGAGATGGCGTGCTCGAGCCCTGCCGTGCGCGCCAAGCGCCGCACGATCTTGAGCGCGGCGTGACGGTCCACGCGCCGGCCGCTGCGCGTTGCGAACAACGGCCCGGCACTCCTGCCGTCAAGCATCACGTCGAGCGCGGCGGCGGTGCGCGGCGCGAGCGCGACCGTCTGCCGCTTGCCGCCCTTGCGGCGCAGCCTGAGCGTACGGTGCCCGCGTTCCTGCGCAAGGTCTGACACGTCCGCCGCAAGCGTCTCGGAGACGCGCAGGCCATTGAGCGCCAGCAGACAGGCGAGCGCGTGGTCACGCACCCCGGATGCTTGCGCGGCGTCGAGCAGCGCGCGCATCCCTGCGCGATCCACGCCAAGGCGCGGCGACTCATCGCTCACGCGCGGCCGACGCACCCGCGCCACCGGGGAACGTGCGATCAGTCCCTCATCCAGCGCATAGGAGTAGAAGCCTGCTAGCGCCGACAGACGCCGCGCGAGCGTCGCCGGCGCCGCGCCGTCCTGCTCGGCCTGCCGTGACCACGCATCGACGTGAACACGGTGAGCGGCAAGCACTTCGACACCCAGCGGCGCCAGGTAGTCGCCCCAGGCGCGTAGGTCACGTGCGTATGCCTCGCGCGTTGCCGGCCCGTAGCCCGCCAGGAACGCCGCCGCCACATCGTCAGCGCTGCGCAGCGGCGACGCCGCCTCGCCGGCTGGCGTGACGAGCGCCAGCGCCGCCCCTATCGCGTGCTCGGATGCACCCTCGATCGGATACCCCGTAATGCCTGTTCTGCGGTACGCGACCGCGGCCGTGGCGGGCATTACGCGCCACCGCCGTTCGCAATGTCGTCGGTGTGGCCCACAAGCTCGGCGGCTTTGACGCCGAGCGCGTCAGCGAGCGCGAGTAGCACGTCGAAGGGTGGGTCGAACCGGCCGGCTTCGATCGAGTCCAGTCGCCGCACCCTCAGTCCAGCCGTGCCGGCAAGCTCCCCCTCGCTCATGTTCCGCTGCTCGCGCAGCCGGCGGACCCTCTGACCGAGCGCGCTCAACAGCCTGTCATGCTCGACCATTTTCGCTACCTGCGCCGCGGTCATCGCGATGCTGGCGCTGCGCGGGACGACCTCCACGTTCAGCCCCAACGCCTCAACCAAGCGGAGTGCGATCCCCAGCTGCATGTTTGCCTCGCCGCGCTCCAGCTTGGCGACCGATCCGCGGCCCACCCGGCACACGTCGGCGAGGTTCTGCTGCGTCTCGCGTAGTTCGCGCCGGCGCAAACGCACCAGCCGGCCAAGGTCCGCGGCATCGCTGACGCGCGTCATCGTCAAGCCGCCTTCTTGTCGGCCGGTGTGACCTCGCGCAGCGCGGCCAGCAGCGAGCACATCGCCTGCACGCTGTCGCGGTGCTCGCGGCGCACACGCAGCGCCTTTGCTTCCGGCAGCCATCCCTCGACCAATGGGAGGTAGCCCTCGATAGCCTCGCGCAGCAGCTCCGCGTGCTCGCCGCCGACCTCCACCTTGCGCGGCGGGTCGGCCGCGTCCCAACCGATCGAGTCGAGCAGGCGACAGACCTGCTCGAACTGGCGCCGGTCGTCCTCGAACCACTCCGGGTGCAGCTCGCGCTCGGGCACTGAGAGCGTGTGCGAGATCGCTTCCACCGGCTCGTTGAGCAGGCACAGCAGCGCTTCGCGCATGTCGCCGATCCCGGCTGCCGGGATCGTTAGGGTGGTGGTCATCTTCGGTCCTCCTTGGTCGGGAGGCACCGAAGACCGCTCGTTTCGGCGGGGAGCCGTGATGACCTTGCGGGTATCGTGGCCTGCGCGCCGAAGTCCTTGGCTTCGGTGCCACGCCCCCGGCCGCTACCAACGGTGCGGGGGCACTTGATTTGCGTAACGTGAGACTAGCGCAATTAGACCAAAAGTGCCATACCCGAAAAGGACCGGCGCCGACCGATGAACGACGACACCCCGGACTCCACTGACGCGCTGCGCGATCAGGTGATCCTCGGCCGCGCGCTGCGCGAGCTACGCGACCGGGCAGAACTCACGCAGGATCAGTTGGCCGAGCGCATCGGCATCGACCTCACCTACGTCTCGCGCGTCGAGCGAGGCAA
>Ga0187780_10002690_pt1 | contig 13337 bp, 14 predicted proteins | sample 1015_Q2_SP10_20__FD_132429 | JGI IMG/M metagenome (GOLD analysis project Ga0187780, IMG submission 132429) | Tropical peat soil microbial communities from peatlands in Department of Meta, Colombia - 1015_Q2_SP10_20_MG | ecosystem: Environmental > Terrestrial > Soil > Wetlands > Peat | place...
CTCCTGCCGGTCGTCTCTATTAACCGCTTCAGCGCCGACACCGAGGCGGAGATGGCGCTGGTTAAGGCCGGCTGCGCCAGGCTCGGGGTAGAGGCGCTGATGGCCGATCACTGGGCCTTGGGCAGCAGGGGCGCGGCCGACGTGGCGCGCGCGGTTGTCAAGGTCGCCGAGGCCGGCAAGAGCAAGCTCACGCTGCTCTACCCCGATGACATGCCGCTCATGGAAAAGATCCGCACCATCGCCAAGGAGATCTACCGCGCAAAGGATATCGTGGTGGAAAGGCCGGTGCGCGATCAGCTCGCGCAGTTCGAGCAGATGGGCTATGGAAACTTTCCCGTCTGCATTGCCAAGACCCAATACAGCTTCTCGACCAATTCGGATGTCAAAGGCGCTCCTTTCGATCACGTGATTCCGGTGCGGGAAGTGCGGCTTTCTGCTGGCGCCGAGTTCGTGGTGGCGATCTGCGGGGAGATTATGACCATGCCTGGGCTGCCGAAGGTTCCTGCCGCCAACTCGATCGACCTTAGCGAGGACGGGCGTATTGTTGGATTGTTCTGATGCATAGCATGGCGCCGGCCGCCGCACGCGTCCAAAGGCTGCCAAGTCGAGCCGCAGACGCTCAATGAGGTGCGCAGCTTGCTGAGCGAGCGCGAGCGAACGTCGCGTGAACCTCATTCCTGACCTCGTGAGCCAAAGAAAAGCGGCTGGGTTATCGCGGGAAAGCCGCGGGAGTGCTTTCAGGCTCTACGCGGTTACAGTCCCTCGCTTCAGCTCACTCGTTTGCTCACCTGTGTTCTTGGCCGCAAACGGCAATGCAGGCAGCTGCAGCACCGTAGCATGCTGACCTTCACACAAACGCGTGAGCAGCACGATTTGTCCGCTGGCGAACTCGACCGCATCGTGGTGCACGTTGGGTTGGTCCAGGTGGATTTGCCGGAAACGAGCCAGCTTCTCGTTCAGCTTGACGTTCGGGAGAGTATTGAATTCGCCACTGTACCCGACTTCGTTCTCGAATGCGATCTCTGTGCCGGGAAGGAGGCACACTGCACACTTCGGCTCTCCGACGGCTGAGAACCCTCGCGTGAGCGAGTTTGCGAACTTTGTGGTCACGAGCTTGTCTCCGACCTTTGCCGGGCGGGAGGTGACAAAATCCAGGCTGTAGTCACACATTGCCGAGTTCTCCTCTTCTGTAGAGCAGACCGCGCATTCTTGTTAGCGAGCGCGGCGGCTACGATGTTGGGATGCCTGCGCTCGCGCATTTTACCCAACCAAAGGCTTCTCGGCCACTATGCGCTGTTCACACTCGACTCAGAAGCCTCGGCCACTTTGAGCCACCAGCTCATGGCCGAAGTCACGGATATTAGCTCCGCCGAAGAAGCCGCAAATTTATGAGAATAACTCACGCGATTGATCGACGGCCGCGGTCAGCTCTAGGGTAACTGGGGTCGTCAGACAGGTGTCTTATTTCCCGACCTGTGTATTTGGCCGTTCCGACGGTTATTCTGTACCGCTCAATTAGCCCTCTCCTGTTCGAGCGCGCGCATGCGTACTCTACTAACTCTTTGAGCGTTCCATCCATCACGTGCATGTAAGAGCCAGGGCGGGTCAGCCCAGTGAACTTCTCCAAATATCCCTTTGCGTAGAAATCTATCGGCACAACGACCCCCTGTGGGTCGCGCCAGCATAGCAAAGCCCCAGTTCACCGTCGTCTCGTTCTAGGACTTTCGCAACAAATCCGACAGCTTGGCGAAGTTGACAGCGATCCAACGTGCTCCGTCGCGGGCTGGACCTGTGATCCGGAAGTACGACCTGCAAACAATAATTGATGAAATTCAGGCCACTCTATCCACAAAAAAGAACCCCAAGCTCGGTACGCACTCGGTACGCACTTGGGGTTGGGAGAGTTTGTTACCTCAGCTTAGGCTTCTAAGGTTGAGCGGCCAGGGAGTGTCATTGGGAAGGGATGACCGCTCAACCTGGCCTAATGCACAATATCTAGTAACGCGCCGGCAAATTTAAACGAGTACCCGACCCGCAGGCCGGCCGGATGATGTTTCATACATTAAGTAAACATCCGTATTTGATCACCACATAGAACAATCCAAGTTCAAGCCCTCATGACAACCTTCATCTATCGGTGTCCGGCGACCGGATACAACGTCCCAGGCGTTTGTAGCGGACGATCCAATCGAATGCGAGGAAGACGCCTTCCGATCGGTGACCTGCACAGTCTGTACGCGGGTTCACTTGGTCAATCCGGAAACCGGAAAAGTTGTCGGAGATCGGCCGCTCGCTGGAAAGTAAGCGAGCTTTTCGCCTTTGGACGTCTTTTGCTAATGAACATTGCGGGTGGAATTCATGCTCAAAATCATGATCCGTTGCCCGACACTTGGAAAAAAAGTGTCAACGGGGCTGACCACCGAAATGATTATGTTCGACTCATTAGGGGCTGATCTCGAGGTCCCGCTGCGCTGCCCTGCCTGCATGAAGATCCACACATGAGGACGAAAAGATGCATGGATCGATAAAGCGGATGCAAACCCAGAGACGGGCGTCGACATCTGACGCCGCGTCGGAGGTTCGCTGAGCATTGAGTAACGACAGGGCCGTGGCAAACGCCTGAAGTACTCGATGCTGAATGGGAGGTCGGACGTGTCGAACGAGAGAGCCAACGATCTCGCACAGTACTGCACGCTGTTGGTACGCAAGGGAAATGATTTTCCGACTATTTGGTCCACTTTTCTCAAAACTCATAGCCTTGTTGGGGGCGTTCCGCGGCAACGACTTGATCGGAGCCGGAGCCTCTTGGACATTCCTTTGATCACAGGTGAACAACTGGTGTTTGATGCGGAGATCAAAGAATTCCGCGTCCAATGATCAATTAAAATAGAGGCAAGTTGGCAAGTGCAATGCGATGGGGAACGACAAGTATATTTGGTGACATGCGCCAGAGCTGCTCGTTGAGCTCATCCGCAAAAGTTTCATGCGTGGAAGGGCGTTTGATCAATTCGAGGAAGTAGGACTTGAAAGGAGCATGACATGTCGGGAACTCTTATCAACCTCATCATTCAGATAATTGCCGGTATCGCGGGCGGCCACGCCGCCGGAGCAGCGCTCAAGAACTACACGCTCGGCGTGATCGGCAACACAATTGCGGGAGCTATCGGTGGAGTCGCCGGCGGTCAGCTTCTTCAGGGATTGGTACCTGCGCTGGCGAACGCAGCTAGCAATGTTGATATTGGAGCACTCGTTGGTCAGATCGTTGGCGGGGGCGTCGGAGGTGCTATTCTGGCTATCCTCGCTGGTGCAACGAAATGGATGCTGGAGCCTCCGAAGTCACGACCATGACTGACGAGGTGCACAGGAAGCCTAGCCGTGGTCACTAGGCGTCTTTGTATTTCTGGTAAGTCGCAATCAAGTTATCGGCCCTGGCAAGCCGGCGCCTTAGCTCTGCAATCCTGTTCTGACTGTCATCATGGTGCAATCCGTTACGCAGCAGGCCGGACGTGCGGCGTCCCGTCTCATACTCTTCAAGGTCGGAAGCGAGCTGATCGCGAAACTCACACAGATAGACCTCGGTTTCTCTGACGATGCGCATAATCATTGTGCAGCACCCTCATGTAAACTCGACCGAGAATACACTCTCCTCGACACTGAGTTCAGATTGTGACGGAGTGGGAAATTCCGGGGTCAGGTGAGCCGGAACCGAGAGCGCGCGGCCGGCTCGCTTGCCGCGCGTATCCCTGTGATCCGAGCGGTTGGTTCTTGCAGCTTTACGCAAAATCGCTAGGGGCAAGAAACCGCTTGCCGGCGCACACGCCATCCCGACGGGGCCTTCATCAGATGATGTTTTATACATTACGTAAACATCCGTATTTAATTGCCACATGAGACGATCCAATGACTAACGCCTGGACGTTGTATCCGGTCACTAGACATCCGGTTCTCGGACTGACCAGGTAAAGCCTCGCGCAGATTGCGGAAAGTCGCCGGAAATCAAGAGCCAGACTGAGGTAGCACATGCGGGCCAGGGTCGGGAATGTTTTATTTTTGCTCAGCATAATTATCGCGGTCTGCATTGTCGGGCTTTCTCTTACGAAATTTGCGCGATCGTTTGGGCTAGATTTTCCGACGGCAGTCATTTGGGGTGGCATCGTCATATTCATCGGCTGGGCATGCCAGTACATTTGGGAAATAAGTAATTAACTGCAGCGCCGCGCTTCGTCTTTTTCTGATCATGGGAGCATGTTGGCTGAAACTCAGCTACGAACTATTGCAGCGGCTAGCCAATTTCTCAAAATCGAAAGCACCGAGCTGCCACGATGGGGTCACTGCGGCAGGCACGGCTCCTCCTCAGGTCGCCCAGTCTCGATCCACGTCAATGCTCCCTGAGCATCCTTTTCGATTCCGTTGAGCGCGATGGCGTAATCTATTTTCGGCCTAACAGTCCAGCAGCTTGGCAAAGTTGACGACGATCCGGCGCGCCTTGTCCTTCGTGAGCCGATTTGGTGTGAAAAGCCCCGGACGCGGGGTGTCGGGGGATGGGGGCGTCCGGGGCCACAAACCGGATGGTTCAAAGACCGTAATCCGGCGTCGTACAGCTCCATTCTTTAGAGTGAATCCGGCGTGTCGTGTCGTTGCGCGTGGAGCGGCTGGGCTGCTGATCGCCGGGCCGGGGTTCGTGCCCATTGACTAATACCGCTTGATTCAAACAGTCGGAGATAACCGGAGTTAGTTGCATCACATGCAGGCTCAGCTCGTAGTATTCTGCAATGTCGCGTTGAATGCGATTCCCAGCGGCCTGTAGCTTTTCGGCTAACACCTCGATCATGCCAGGCCCAACGCGCCCTTTGCCGAGCTCGTGCGGCTGTCGCGAACCAGCATCGCCGACGAAATGCGCGAGGAGCACAGGCAGCGAGTGCTGGGCGAGTGATCGATCGACCACGACGGGGGGAAGCGGCGGACTTGAGGCATGGCAGGGAAGTACTGTTCGTGAGATATTGATGTAGCTTTTCGACAACATCTTTCGTGGGAGGCTACCATGCTGGATCACCGATTGCTTTGCGTACCTGCAATTCTAGTGTCGCTAGTCGTTCCAGCGGCAGCACAAGAACAAAATATCAAGCCTTATTCCCCAGAGGAAATTGACTCTATGCTAGGGACCCTTCGCGACAAGGTAGGCAAGGAGGTCGACGCTAAAATTGATGCCGTTAATTCGTCCTTGGCCGATCTAGACAAGAAATTGGATACTTATAAGTCGTCCCTGATAGCTGACACGGAAAAGAAATTGGATGCTTACAAGTCGTCCTTGGTAACTGACACAGACAAGAAATTGGATGCACTGAAATCTGATTGGCAGGCAAGCTCTTACTCTCGAAACGCCATCGACGGTAAGTTTTCTGCGATCACGGCGGACACGAACGACAAAGTGAAGGATTTAGGTCAACGCGAGGAAGCCGAAATCAAGACGTTAGACAGTAGAATACCAATCGCTCCCTGGTTGAATGCTGCGTTATTAGGTGCGCTATTTGGCTTGGCGACGTCATTCGCGTTTATGCGCTATTCGGCCATAACATCGAACGCTCAACGGCGCATGGACACGACAGGTTCGCCATCTTAGCGCCGAACACACAGACTCGCTGCGCGGACATCTGCAATGGCACGACCGACTAGGGAGCAAAGCCGGGTTACGCGGTGTGTTCCTCGATAGACCAGGGTGGCGGGAAGCGGCGGGGGTTTGCCATACTTTTTTCCCGGATAATCTCCGCTGGCATGAGTTTGAAAACCATTCTTGCCGCCAAGGGCGGCGACGTCGTCTGCATCGAACCAACAGCCGATCTGGCGACGGCGGCGAAGTTGCTCTCCACACATCGCATTGGTGTGCTGATCGTGCTCGACGCCGACCGGCACCTCGTCGGCATTCTGTCGGAGCGCGACATCGTGCGAGCGATGGCGGAAACCGGAAAGACCGTTCTGGAGGTGCCTGTCGCGCAGGTGATGACTCGCAACGTCTCCACCTGTGACGTGAACGATCCCGTTTTTTCGCCGGTCACGACCCGAAAATCTGCGCTTCCGGCGGGACCAGGTGGTCCGGCTGGGCCTTGCGGACCCTCATCGCCTTTTGGTCCCATAGGGCCTGCCGGACCCTGATCGCCTTCTGGTCCGGCCGGCCCAGCAGGTCCAGCAACTCCTTTTTCGCCCGGCGCTCCAGCTTGACCCTGTGGTCCCTGTGGGCCTGAGCAGGCAACGAGCAGCAAAGCCGCCAGCGCCATAGTTCCGACTGCAATCCTCATTTATTCCTTCCCTCATGTGCGCTGCATAAGCCGCGCCTTTATCTGGACGTAAGGAGAAACTGGGGCGTCGGAGAAATATCGCAAAAGAGCCGGCCACAGCCAGCCCTCCATGTCCAGATCAGCCGAGTAATACCAATTTCCACCACTTTCTGCCCGCCCATACGTTCGTTATGAAGCGACCCAGCTTGCACCGCAGAGGTCTTATCGCCGTTTGGCCGCGAAAGCGGGCAGAGTCCATACCCGGCGCGCCGCACGGAACTTTTTGGGCTTTGACGATCGGTGCGTTGGGCATCGTCTATGGCGATATCGGTACGTCGCCGCTCTACGCCATGGATCAGTTGTTCTTTGGCCGCGGCATCGAAACGCGGGCGCCAGCGGATATCCTCGGCGGCGTATCGCTTGTGATCTGGACCATCACTCTGATCGTCGCAATAAAATACGCACTGCTGGTTTTGCGGGCGACAAACGACGGGGAGGGCGGCGTTTTCGCTCTTTACGGCCTGCTATCCGATGACAAGAAGCGCCGCGCTGCTACTCCGCTTTTGTGGGCGTTGATGCTGGGGGCCGGATTGCTGTTCGGCGACGGCATCATCACGCCGGCAATTAGCGTTCTATCTGCGGTGGAGGGGCTGCGCGTCGCGACGCCGTCGCTCGGCGACACCGTGATACCGATTACGATCGCGCTTCTGACTGCATTGTTCGCCATCCAGTTCAAGGGCACGTCGGGAATCGGCATCATTTTCGGGCCGATTCTTGCAATCTGGTTCGCCGTCATCGCCGCTCTGGGCGCCTGGCAGATCATCCACCACCCGGAAATCCTCGCAGCGTTCAATCCGCTCTACGGCCTTAGGTTTCTCGGAAACGCGGGCATCTTCGAGACGTTGCTCATTCTTAGCGCACTGATGCTGGTTATCACCGGCGGTGAGGCGATGTATGCCGATGTCGGACATTTTTCCGCGCCACCGATACGAGCGAGCTGGTTTGCAGTGGTCTTTCCGGCCTTGCTTTTAAATTATCTTGGACAAGGCGCATATTTGTTGACCGGCGCGCAAGTGGCGGGCGGCAAACTATTCTACAGCTTGGTACCCACATCGCTGCTCTACCCTATGGTTCTGCTCGCCACCGCGGCGACCATTATCGCGTCGCAGGCGCTGATCTCCGGAGCCTTTTCTCTATGCTCGCAAGCGATCCGGTTAGGTCTGCTTCCGCGCCTTGACCTTCTGCACACCCACGAGAAGCATGCTGGACAGATCTACGTTCCTTTTATTAATCGTGCACTCTTTATCGGCTGCGTCCTGCTCATTTTGATGTTTGGTTCGAGCGCGGCGCTGGCCGCGGCCTATGGGCTCGCGGTGTCCGGCGTCATGGTCATCACGTCGCTATCGATGTTTCCGGTCGCGCGCCGCTACTGGAACTGGAGCGCAGTCACAACAGGCCTGGTTTGGGGTCCGCTCACGGCCGTCAACGCTTCCTTCCTTATCGCGAGTTCGCTCAAATTTGTGGAAGGAGGGTACGTTCCGCTCTCGATCGGCATCATTGTATTTCTGGTCATGACGACTTGGCGATGGGGCCGCAAGGCGACGTTCGCCGCCTATACCGCGAAACCTAGCATGACGATGGGAGAATTGGTTGCGCTGCATCGCCAATGCAGCACTTTCATGGAGCGAAACGCTATCGTGATGTCACCTAAACCGCTCCGCCTGCTGACTGATCGCACTCCGGCGCTCATCCAAATGCTTTGGGAACGGCACGGTATTCTGCCGCGCAACCTGATCCTCGTCGAAGTCACGCACCGTAAAATCCCTTACATCAGAGATGATCGCTATCGTGTGACCATCTTTGATCGCGACAAGAGCAGAGGCAGCATCATTGGCGTCGAATTGAGCTTCGGATTTATGGAGGAGCCAAATGTCGAGCGGTATCTTGAAGAAATGGCACGGCATAGGGAGATAGATCTACCGGTCGACCGTCATCAGTGGATCGTGCACGTCTCGCACGAAAATCTCTTGCCGCTAAGGCGGGTAGGTTTATTGCGGCGCTTGCGATTTCGTCTGTTCGTGTTACTGCGCTTGGTTTCGCTACCAGCTTATTACTACTACGGTCTTGGCGATCAGGTGCAGCTCTCAGTTGAGATTATCCCTGTTCGACTCCATTAGAGTCCAGCTGTACGAGGCACTGCTAAAATTCGATATATGCGGGGCGAAACCGATGTTTAGCAAGCGTCAGGCGGGAGCCGAAAATCGGATGCATCTAGCAGGAACATTTCACTAGCTCGGCAATCCATGAGGCTCGTCATGTGGGAGCGTGGAGCACTTGATCCCCGTTCATTTTTGGCATCACTGGAATGTCCGCTTACTGCCACGGCTGCTCATTGAGGAATTGAGCGAACAGCGTTCACACGTCGCGTTGCCCAAAGTTTGCTCAAATCTCGAATTCGATGCCAATTTCCATGATTTGCGCGCTGGGAATCTTGAAATACGCGCCAGGGCGCTGCGCGTTATGATGCATGAACGCGAACAGCTCCTCGCGCCATCGTACCAAGCCTAAACGTCGACCGGACGGGATGATGGTTTCGTGGCCGGTGTAGTAAGTCACCTTTGCGAGGTCGAATTTAGCGATCTGTCCGCGCGCTACCGCGAGTTCAAGTCCCTTGGGAACGTTAGGATGCTCCATGAAACCGAAGCGGAGCTCGACACGAGTGACGCCCTCGGCGATCGGAGTGACAATGGCTCGATCTTCATCCGTCACACGCGGTGTCTCAGTCGTCGTCACGGCGACGAGCAACACATTTTCGTGCAGAACGTGGTTGCATTTGAGGTTGTGCGAGAGAGCAAGTGGTACGCCCTTCGCCATGCGGCCGAGCACAACTGCGGTGCCCGGGATGCGAAACGGCGGATCATGCTTGAGGTGCTCGATAAACTCCTTTGATGGCTCGCGAACTTCGAGCCGCTCTTTATCCATTATCTCCTCGCCTTTGCGCCAGGTGAGCATGAAAAAAGCGATGACCAAAGCGATAAGCAAGGGGAACCAGCCGCCTTCGAACAACTTTGTCGACGTCGATGCAAAAAAGAGCAAGTCGATTATAAGCAGACCGCCGTTCACCGCATAGACAAGAACCGGATTGTGCTTCCAATGCAGCGCAACGAACGTGGCCATAAGCGTTGTGATCGCCATCAATAACGAAACAGCTATGCCGTATGCGCCTGCTAGTGCGTCCGACGAGCCGAATCCGATGACCGCTGCGAGCGTGGCAGCGGCAAGTGCCCAGTTGACGAACGGAACGTAGATCTGGCCTCTCTCTTCGCCCGCAGTATGTACGATGTTCATGCGCGGCAGGAAACCAAGCTGGATAGCTTGCTGTGTCAGGGAATAAGCGCCCGAGACAACTGCCTGGGATGCAATGACAGTGGCAGCGGTCGCCAGCGCAACAAGCGCGTAGTGCGCCCATAATGGAGCCAGTTGATAAAACGGGCTATCGATTGTGGTTGGATCGGCGAGTAGTAGACCACCTTGTCCAAAATAATTGAGAGTAAGCGCAGGGAGTGCCACGCCGAACCAGGCAACGCGAATTGGAAATGGGCCGAAATGGCCCATGTCGGCGTAAAATGCTTCTCCGCCCGTCACAGCCAGGAAAGCACCGCCAATCACAACAAAGGCGAGCGGCCCAGCATGTAGAAGATAGGTGATAGCCGGCAAAGGACTCAATGCAGCGAGTATGGCAGGTGTTTTGGCAATCCCCCCGATCCCGAGCACGCCGGCCACGACGAACCAGACCAGCATGACCGGCCCGAATATGCCGCCGATCCAGGCGGTGCCGTTGCGTTGTATCAAGAATAGAAATGCAAGAATCACAACTGTTAACGGCACCACGGCGCGTTCCATATGTGGTGCGTAGACCTTGATGCCCTCGATCGCACTCAGCACGGAAATGGCCGGTGTGATGCAGCCATCGCCATAAAGCAGGGTCGCACCGATGAGACCGATCACCACCATGATCGCGCGCCACCTGCTCTGTTTGGCGCGCCGCGGACTGACCAAAGCGAGCAGCGCCAGAATGCCGCCCTCTCCGTGGTTGTCCGCACGCATGATCAATATCGCGTATTTGACGGATATGACGATGATCAAAGACCAGAAGATCAGCGATACGACTCCCAGCACGGCATGCTGGGAGATCTGACCATCAGGACTTGCAGCTTTTACGGCTACGCTCAGTGCATAGAGCGGACTGGTGCCAATGTCGCCGAAGACAACGCCCATGCAGGCAAGGGCTGCAGGTGCCCACCCGTTCGCATGGCGGCTGTGGTTCACGGTGCCGCTCTTTGCGATCGCACTCATGAACACTGGTCCCTAACAGCACACTGGCTTAAACTACCATATTAGAGGGGGTTGGGTCGCTCGCGGAAATGTCTAGTTGCCGATCGACATCAAGGGCGCCCGAACTCCACTCTCAAGATCCGATAGGCAAGGCGATAATCGGCTCGCACGGGTTCACCCCGTCGTCACCGCCGTGCTGAGACTGCTCGGATCGACCTGCCGGTTCAGTCCGGCCTCGAGTTTCTTCCGGTCGAGCTCCCCCTCCCACCAGGCGACCACTATGGCGGCGAGGCCATTGCCTGTGATATTGGTGAGCGCTCGGCACTCGCTCATGAACTTGTCGATACCAAGTACGATTGCCATGCCGGGCACGAGCTCCGGCCGCACCGAGGCGAGCGTCGCGGCCAACGTGATGAAGCCCGCGCCAGTGACACCGCTCGCGCCCTTGGAGGTCAGCATCGCGACGATCAGGATGGTCATCTGCTCGCCGAGCGATAGCGGCACGTTCAGCGCCTGCGCGATGAACAAGGTGGCAAGCGTCATATAGATGTTGGTACCGTCGAGGTTGAACGAATAGCCGGTCGGCACAACGAGGCCGACGACCGGTTTCGAACAGCCGAGCCGTTCCAACTTCTCCATGAGCTGCGGCAGCGCGCTCTCTGACGAGCTGGTACCGAGCACGATCAGGAGCTCGTCCTTGATGTACGCGATGTATCTGAAGATCGAAAAGCCTACCATCCACGCGATTGCGCCGAGCACCACGAATACGAACAGGGCCGAGGTTAAATAGAAGGTCCCGACCAGGCCTGCGAGATTGCCGAGTGTTTGCGGGCCGTAGCGGCCAATGGTGTAGGCCATGGCGCCGAACGCCCCGATTGGCGCCGCCTTAACAATGATAGCGATGATCCCGAACACCGTGTGGGCGGCCTCGTCGATAATCTCGCGCAGCTTCTGGCCGCGCTCGCCCAGTGCCATCAGAGCGAAGCCGAATAGCACTGAAAACAGGAGCACCTGCAAAATGTCGCCTGCCGCGAACGCGCCCAAGGCGCTGTCGGGTATGATGTGTAATATGAAGTCGACCGGCTTCATTTCGCTAGCTTGCTTGGCGAAGCCGGCGACGGCGGCGGCGTTGCTCTGGCCGGTGAACCCCGCTCCTGGCTGTAGAATGTTGGCGACGACGAGCCCGATGATGAGCGCGAACGTCGATACGATCTCGAAATAGATCAGCGCCTTGATGGCGACGCGGCCGACCTTGCTCACCTGGCTGACATGGGCGATGCCCGACACCACGGTGCAAAAGATGATCGGAGCGATCACCATGCGGATCAGCCTGATGAAGCCGTCGCCGAGCGCGTGGACCCAGTCGTTGGTGCCGAAGGCCGGGAACAACCAACCGAGCAGCGCACCTAACAAGATCGCCAGCAGGACCTGAATGTAAAGCACTCTGTACCAGGGCTTTTTCCGCGTGGCGGCTGCTTTGGTCATGGCACGTTTCCTCGATTGGTCAATCCGCTCATCGCCGTCAATCCGCGATGAATTAACAGCAGCCCCGGAACCGACCCTTGCCTACGGCATAACGGGCTTGTTGGCGTTCTCTGAAAAATTCCACGTAGCTCATGATCGGCTCGCCTGATAGTTAGCCTTGCGATGCGCCACGTAGGTTTCGTAATCGGGAACACCGATCATTAAACTCGCCGTCTGCGTCGTCCAATGCATCGTTGTACGTGCCGCACTCGCGGAGCGATCGAACAGGCTTTGCAAGTTAAGCATGGCCAACTCCCGCAGCTCCAGCAAGCCCGATCTTTATTGGGGCCCACCGCTTTCCAGCGTCGACCAGCGCCTCCACCTCGCCCAAAAGCCGCCTCGCCACAACGAATGGGGCCCTCCGTGGCCAAGGCAACCCGTAAGCGATTACGCGGAGTTCGTCAGCGCTGACGACTTCGTCGTGACGTGTCACGCAGCGAGGCCGTCACGCATAACGCGATTGTCGTTAAGCGCGCGTTGAAGCCAATCTGTCCAAATTGACGGCTCTGATTAGGACCACCGTCGAGTGAGCCAACGACGTTCTCGAAAGCAAACAGCGTTACGTGTAACGGTCCAGCGTAATCGCTTACGGTTCTCGATCCATGTCGAGGGTGAGGCCTGAAGGGGGAATTATGCGAGTGGAGAATTGGAAAAAAATTCTCGAACGCTTGGCGACGAGCAAGAAGGCCACGATCGTGATTGAGCGGCCGTCCGAGGGCAAAATACGAATGACGTCAGGCTCTTGGGGACAGCCGAAGGTCGTCCTGCGTGATCAGGTCCTCGAAATCCACAGCGTCGACCAGCGCATCCACCTCGCCCAAAAGCCGCCTCGCCACAACGAATGGGGCCCTCCGTGGGCCAAGGCAACCCGTAAGCGATTACGCGGGGTTCGTAAGTGCTGACGACTTGATCGTGACGTGTCACGCAGCGAGGCCGTCACGCATAACGCGATTGTCGTTAAGCGCGCGTTGGAGCCAATCTGTCCAAATTGACGGCTCAGACCACCGTCGAGTGAGCCAACGACGTTCTCGAAAGCAAACAGCGTTACGTGTAACGGTTCAGCCGCGTCGAGTCTATTAACGTAGCGGTCGCGCTAACACCAGCGGCAACGTCCCCAGGACGCGCAGCAACCGCCGCAGCCCCCGCAGCCACCGCAGCCACCGCAGCCTCTCCACCCGCACCGGCAACCACGTGCGCATCCGCACC
>Ga0187780_10002692_pt1 | contig 13334 bp, 8 predicted proteins | sample 1015_Q2_SP10_20__FD_132429 | JGI IMG/M metagenome (GOLD analysis project Ga0187780, IMG submission 132429) | Tropical peat soil microbial communities from peatlands in Department of Meta, Colombia - 1015_Q2_SP10_20_MG | ecosystem: Environmental > Terrestrial > Soil > Wetlands > Peat | place...
ATGTGGTGCGTCTTTTCCAGGCCCATGTTCTTCCACGTTTTGCCGCCGTCGATGGACTTGTAGGCGCCGTCGCCCCAGGAAGAGCTCTGGCGGTTGTTGGGCTCGCCGCTGCCCACCCAGACGACCGAAGGATCGGAAGGGGCAATGGCGATGTCGCCGATGGTGGAAACGCCTTCTTTGTCGAACACCGGCTCCCAGGTGGTGCCGTTGTTGGTGGTTTTCCAAACGCCGCCGGAGGCGGTTCCGACGTAAATAATTTTAGGATTGCTTTCGACGACAGCGAAATCGTCGATGCGGCCGCCCATGACCGCCGGACCAATCTCGCGAAACTCGAGGTTCTTGAATTTATCCGTGGGCTTCGGCTGATCGGCGGGTCCCGCCGGAGTGCTGACGGCCAGCGCGCCTAGGACAACGGCACAAGCCAGAATCGTGCGCAGAGCATTCCACGTAGGCTTCATATCCATCTCCCTGTATGCAAGGCCCGGCATGATACTCCCGCCAAGACGCCTTGTGAATCAAATGTTTCTGGAAGGGCCAACCAACCCTGTGCTGAGAGACGTGCGGGCATTCACTTGCGTTTCACGCCAGGGCGGCAGCCTCGACGGCCACTCTTGCGGCGACATGCAACTCCTTGCGCGGGCGTGCCTTCAAATCCCTGCGACCCCATGCTAGGCTATGCACCTGTTTCCACTGACGGCATGCTCCGCGTAACCCCTCATTCTTGCGCACGTGGACCTTTCGCGCTCCGCCGATTTCTCTTCCGAGCGATAATCCTTGCTGTTTTGGGATGGCAAATCGCTGCGTCCGCGGGCGCCCAGCAGGTTCCCCGCCGGCCCGCAAAGCCCGAAATTGTGGACCTCTACGCAAACACGCAAAAGACGAAAGGCGACATTACGACTGCCGACGGAAACGTAGACATCCACTACGGGGATACGCGGCTGCGCGCCGACCACGTCGAATACAACAACAAGACCAACGAAGCCGTCGCCACCGGCCACGTTCTCCTCGACTACGGCAGCGAGCACCTCGAAGCCACCGAAGCGCATTACAACGTCAGCACCGGGCACGGGCTCTTCTACAACGTGCACGGCACGTTTAAAATCGAGCGGCAGCCCAACCCTGAGGTGCTGCTGACGGACAATCCGCTGTATTTCAATGCGCAGCGGGTGGAGCGATTTGCCGGGGACCTTTACCTGGTCCACCAGGCGTGGATCACGATTTGCGAGCCGTCACATCCGACGTGGCAGTTTTACGCGCAGAACGCGCGAATTCACGTCGACAAAACGGTGGCGCTGGTGAACGCAAATTTCCGGCTGTTTCGCGTTCCACTGCTGTGGCTTCCGTACGCCACGGCTCCCGCGGGGAGCAAGATCCGGCAATCGGGTTTTTTGATTCCAGACGCCGGACAGAGTTCGCGAAAAGGATTCATTCTCGGGGATGCGTTCTACTTCGCGCCACTCTCGTGGATGGACGCCACGTTAGAAGGCCAGTACCTGAGCCGCCGAGGTGCTCTGGAACGCGGTTCGTTCCGCGCGAAGCCTTCTGAAAACACTTCGATCGAATACCATTACTTCGGTGTGGATGATCGCGGGTTGTTGAATTCAGATGGAACGCGCTCTCCACAGGGGGGAGAGCAGCAGCAACTGCAGATTCAATCGTTGCTTCCCCACGGGTGGCGGTTCGTAACAGACTACAACCAGCTTTCATCGCTTACGTTCAGGCTGGCGTTCGCGGATACGTTTGGCGAGGCGACCAACTCCGAAGTGCGCAGCGCGATTTTTCTCACCAACAACTTCAAGGGATTCAGCATGAATTTTGCCGGTCTGGACGACAAGAGTTTCTTGACGCTTCCAGCCCCAGCAACGGTCACGACTCCGGCGATCCCTGCAACCAGCGTTGGGTTGCGCAACACGCCCGAAGTGCGCTTCGGCTCGGTAGAGCAATCGCCGTGGCAGAATCTGCCGGTGTATTTCGGGGTCGAAGCGTTTGCGGGCGCAGTGGACCGCACCGACCAAAACATCAACACACCCGATTTCATCGGGCGGTACGAAGTGGCGCCGCGCGTGACCGTGCCACTGCATTTCGGCTCATGGCTTGGCGCCACGACCTCGGCGGCGTTTCGCGCCACGCACTACGGCGATTCGCTCAATGCCACCGGCGCGCTCAGCAATGCGGCCATCAACCGTTACACTGGAGAGTTTTCGTTTGAGCTGCGTCCCCCAACGCTCGAGAAGTTTTTTGGCCGCTCGGTTGGCAGGAAAATCCGGCCGCGTCGGAGGTACAGGCACACCATCGAGCCGGAGATTACGTATCGCTACGTTACGGGAGTCAACAACTTCGCAGATTTCATTCGGTTCGACAGCGACGCCACCATCACGGACACGAACGAGGTCGAATACGGGTTTACTCAGCGGCTGTACCGCAAAGAGGGAGAGGACCAGCCCGTGGAATTGATTTCCTGGCGCATTGTCCAGAAACATTATTTTGACCCAACTTTCGGCGGGGCCATCATCAACGGGCAGCGGAACGTTTTCCAGGCGCTTGATGCGATTTCTCCGTTTGCGTTCGCGTTTGGGCCGCGGAACTGGTCGCCGATCGTGAGCGATTTCAAAGTCACGCCCGGGGGACCTTACGACCTCGAGCAAATTCTGCAGTACGATCCGCAGATTCAACGGCTGGTCACGATCGGGACGCTGTTGAAATTGAAGCCGTACAGCGAATACTCGCTCACCGTGGCGTACTTTCGGCTCAACGATAATCCCGTTCTAAGCGAGCTTCCGCCCCTGCCACCCTCGCCACAGCCTTTTAACCAGCCGCTTTCCAATCAAGTGCGAATGCTGGCTGGCTACGGAAGCGAGACACGGAAAGGGTTCAACTTCATTACGGGGATGGGCTACGACTTCACCAACAAAATTTTGCAAAGTCAGGTGGTGCAGGCGAGCTACAACGGAGGCTGCTGCGGCCTGGCGGTGGAATACCGGCGCATTAACCTGGGCCAGGTGCGAACGGAGAATCAGTTTCGCGTGGCGTTCATCATTGCCAATATCGGCACGGTGGGGAACCTGCGGCACAAAGAGAAGATTTTCTAGTCGGAAGCTATAGCATGCGGGCCAACCCTGCGGAAATATTTGTGATTTCTTGTGATTTAAGGTGCTGCTTGTGAACGATGCAGATCTCGCTTTCGCGTCGATCGAGCAAGTCGGAAGACTTTTCCGCGCGCGCAAACTGTCTCCGGTCGAGCTCACGAAGCTGATGCTTGCGCGAATTGACCAGCTCAACCCCAAACTCAATGCCTTCATAACCGTCACGGCGGAGGTTGCGCTGGCGCAAGCCAAAAAGGCCGAAGCAGAGCTTTTCGGACCACGCGGACGCAAAGGCCACCGGGATCGGGGGCCGCTCCACGGCATCCCGATTTCGTTGAAAGACAACATCTATACTAAGGGCATTCGAACCACGGCTGGATCAAAAATCTTGAAAGGTTTCGTTCCGCAGCACGACGCTGTCGTCGTCACGCGACTCAAAGAAGCGGGAGCAGTTCTTATTGGCAAAACCAACATGCACGAATTCGCCTACGGGGTCACCACGAATAACCCCCACTACGGGCCCGCGCGCAATCCGTGGGATCTCGCCCGGATTCCCGGTGGCTCGAGTGGCGGCTCCGCGGCTGCCGTTGCGGCAGGTCTTTGTTACGGAAGCATTGGAACGGATACTGGGGGTTCCATTCGCATCCCTGCTGCGCTCTGCGGCATTGTCGGCCTCAAACCAACTTTCGGTCGCGTCTCCGTCGCTGACGTCATTCCGCTCTCTCCGCGGCTCGATTGCGTAGGACCACTGGCGCGTTCCGCCGCTGATGCGGCTCTGCTCCTTGAGCCTATTTTTGTCCGCAGTCTGAAGGAAGCTTCTCTGCGAAGCGCTGCAAAATCTTCGGCTCGCCGCGCTTTTCGCTTGGGCATTCCAAAGGATTTCTTTCTCAAAATTGTTTCTCCCGAAATCGAAAGAGCATTCGAGCAGGCCCTACGCGTGTTTCGAAAGCTGGGCGTCATTTTCAAAGAGGTTTCTATTCCTCAAGTTGAAGAAACCGAAGACGCCGGCAATCAGATCGCGTGGCCTGAAGCCACGCATTACCACCAGCAGGCGGGATGGTTTCCCGCTCGCGCGGCCGATTACGGGGAAGATGTCTGCACCCGTCTGGAACTCGGCGTCAAAGTCCCTGCGACTTCTTATCTGCAAGCGATGCAAGTGCGTGATTCCTTCATTAGTCATTTCCATTCCGCGATGGCCGAAGCTGGTCTGGACGCGCTGGTCGTGCCAACCACTCCCATTGCCGCGCCGCTCATCGGGGAAGAAACCACTTCCGTCTCAGGGACCAATCATCCCACCCGAGCGCTGCTCCTTCGCAACAACCGCCCTGCCAATCTCGGGGGCTTCCCCGCCATTTCTGTCCCTTGTGGGCTAACTCCGAATGGCTTGCCAGTCGGTCTGCAACTCTTCGGCTCGGTTACGGACGAAGCTCTCCTTCTTCGCATCGCTTGTGCTTTCGAACGCGTTCGTGGGCCTCTTCCGAGGCCTTCCCTGTAGTCCTCAGCGGCCCGCAAGTGGCAACTAAATGTGCGACATCCTCAAAGTGTCGCGGAATGTCATAACTTTTCACTTGTCATCCCCCATGCAGAAGAGTAGTTAAGATGGATTCCCGAAAGCGGGAAAGTTTGGGCCGAAGCACAGTGCGTAAGACTGGATCCTGAGGAAAGCCATTGATAGTCGCGTAGATTGATTCTGTTCTTGGAGATGGTGTTCCTCATCCCGTGTTCGGACGACACTGAAGACTCAGCTTGGGGGAAGGATAAAAATGGGAACAGCACAATTGGTGACCATTGATCAGCCACCAGCGCCAGCCGTCCACCATTACACAGCCTACAAGCCCCGGCCGTTCCGGAAGGAAGAACGCGACAAGGTCACAATTCTCTTCGGCGGCCTGACCTGGAAGCACGAGCGGCTCGTCCAGGGAGCCCTTCATAACATGAAGTACAAGGCCGAACCGCTACCCAACATCACTCGCGAAGACCTGGATGCCGGTAAGGAGCTTATCGATGTCGGCGCCTGCTGCCCAACGATTTTCACGACGGGCAGCCTAGTGAGCCTGCTTAAAAAGAAGGTATCGGAGCAGGGCAAAGATGCCGTGAAAGACAAATATGTCTATCTCACTGCAGGAGGGTGCGGGCCCTGCCGTTTCGGACAATATCACGAGTCCTATGCAATGGCGCTGGATGGTTTGGGCTTGCGGGATTTTCGGATTTTTCTCTTAGCCCAGGACGAACTGGACCAAGGGTCTGCGGACGGGGGCGGGCTGGAAATCAACCTGCCACTGAGCCTCGGCCTGGTCTGGGGGCTTCTCTGCGCGGACCAGTTGACGGACCTGGAATACATGACCAGGCCATACGAAGTGAATCCAGGACAAACCGACAAGGTCCTCAATGAAAGCGTTGAGTATATGTACGACGTTTTCCGCAATCGGCCCGATCACGGCAAGAAAATGGGAACGCTGGCTTGGCATCTATTGAGCTCGTACTTCACCCGAGCGCTCCGCGAAGTCCGCAAGAAATGGGACGCCATCGAAGTGGACCATCTCCGGGTAAAAGCAAAGATCAAGATTACCGGCGAGTTTTGGCTGCAAACCCACGAAGGAGAAGGCAACTACAACATTAAACGCTGGCTCGAGCAGGAGGATAGCGAAGTGATTGCTCCTCCGGTGGCCGTTTGGTTGCACTATTTGTTGCACCCCACCATCCGCAAACTCGAGCACCGCCACTCCACCTCCAAGCATCCCAAGCGCGACGAACTGCTCTTGCACGCGCTCGAACGCATCTACCGCGGCACGTATAACCGGTTCCGTCGGGCCCTTGGAGGCCTGCCCTATGAACTTCCCGACCAGGAAGAACTCAAGCGCTTGGCTGATCCCTTCTACCATTTTGAATTGCGTGGCGGCGAAGGACACATGCTGATCGGCAAAGCGCTTTACGCCTATCACCACAAGAAAGCTCACATGACTTGCGAGCTTTCCCCGTATTCTTGCATGCCGAATACGATGTCGATCGGCTCGATGGCCAATGTGCTCGGAAAATATCCGGACTTGCTTTACGCCGCCATTGAAGTGAAGGGTGACTCGGAAGTGCATGCGCTATCCCGCTGCCAGATGATCCTGACCGAAGCGAAACGTCGCGCGAAGGCCGAGTTCGAGAATGTCCTCGAAAAGACCGGCCTGACGATGGAAACCATCCGGAAGTACGAAGCGCGCCATCCGGAGTTGCGGCGCGCAACCTATCGCGTACCGCACTGCGGCTATCCCGGAGCGGCAGCCAACTACGTGATGCACCTTGCAAATGATCATGGCTTGGCACGTGCCTAGCCCTTACGCCACACGGATAACGACAAGGTGCTAATCCTCTATGGCCACTAATTCTTTGGTGCAAATTCAGCCGCTGGCCGGTACCGTTTCGGCGCAGCACTTGCCAGTGCGTGAAGCCACCGCTTCCTCTGCAACCGGAAAACTCTGCGGCATCGACGTTGGCAGCACCACTTGCAAATATGTTCTCGTCTCCAAGGACGGCCAGCTGCTCTCTCAGGCCTACGAACGCCATAACACAAAACAGGCGGAAAAGGTTCTGGATTTTCTGACTCGACTGGAGACCGAACATAAACTCACGCCCCAACAAGACCGCGTTTTTTTCACCGGGTCCGGCGCCGGACTCATTGCGCCTCTCGTCGGAGGAAAGATCATTCAGGAAGTAGTGGCCGTTGCTGCTGCCGTCGAAAAGCTTCATCCCGACGTGCGTTTTGTGAGCGAAATCGGCGGCGAAGACATGAAGACGATTTTTTTCAGCGGGGAAGGCACTAGCAAGAGCAAACAAGTACTGATGCAGGCTGCCTGCTCCGGAGGCACGGGCACTTTCATTGAGAAGACCGCGCGCAAGCTCGAGATTCCTCCCGAAAAGCTCTCCAAAATGCGCTACGCGGGATACACACTGCACAAAGTAAGCAGCAAGTGCGGGATCTTTGCAGAAGCCGATGCCAACACGTTGCTCAAAGCGGGAGTCAGCGTCGAGGAGATCATCGCTTCTCTCTTTGAAGCAGTCGTGTATCAGAATCTCGCGACCCTTACCCGCGGCAACACTCCGATTCCGGAAATTCTCCTCCTGGGAGGACCCAACCTCTTCTTTAAAGGCTTGCAGGAAGCGTGGCGCCATCACTTAACCAAGGTATGGAAAGAACGGAAGGTCGCCATCCCGGAAGACAAGGGTCCTGAGTCTCTCATCCGCGTTCCAGACGATGCGCTCTACTACGCCGCGCAAGGCTGTGTAGAAGTGGCTCGAGGCGAGCCGGAATCCTCCGGCCTCTATCAGGGTTTAGAGAAGCTGCGCTGGTGGATTACGGAGGGGCAGCACGAAGAGAAAAAAAAGCTCGGCCGCGGCGGCTTGTGGAAAGACCCGAAGGAACTGGCTTCCTTTAAGGCCCGCTACTCTCCCACAAATGGGGACGGCAAACGAAATGGCCACGGAAACGGAAATGGCAACGGCAACGGGCACCATGCCGCAAAGGGCATAAACGCCTCGGCCCGACTCGGGAAACTCGGCCGCGTCATGGTCGGCTGCGATTTCGGGTCAACGACCGCAAAAGCGGTTTGCCTATCGCCGCAAAAAGAGTTGCTCTACTCCTGTTACGCGCTTAGCCGCGGGAACCCCATCGAGGACGCCAAAGCGCTCTTTCGCCAGATTCGCGAAGCCATTGGGGAAGGAGAAATCGCGGCGCTTGCGATCACCGGTTACGGCAAAGACTTGCTGAAAGGCATCTTGGGTGCCGATTGTCCGGTGGTTGAGACGATTGCCCACGCCAGCGCTGGTTTGCATTTCTTTCCGGATGCGGACTGCATCTGTGACGTCGGAGGCGTGGACGTCAAAATCATGATCCTCAACAACGGAGCGGTCACCGATTTCCGCCTCAACTCCCAGTGCTCCTCCGGAAACGGTGCGTTCCTCCAGGGCGTCGCCGAGCGCTTCGACATTCCCATGAGCGAAATGGCCGACCGCGCGTTCCTCGCCGAGGCCATGCCGCAATTATCAATGGGCTGCGGGGTGTTTCTGCAAAGCGACATCGTGAACCAGCAGCGCAAAGGATGGCAAGCCGATGAAATTCTCGCCGGCCTCTGCGCCATTCTTCCGCTGAATGTGTGGATTTATGCGGGCGGCCTGAACAATCTGAAACAAGTCGGCAAAAAGTACATCCTGCAGGGCGGCACGCACAAGAACCTCGCAGTTGTCAAAACCCAGGTGGACTTCATCCTTTCCAAGATTCCGGAAGCCGAAGTGGTTGTCCATCCCTATTCAGGCGAGGCAGGAGCCATCGGCGCTGCGCTCGTCGCCCAAGAATGGTGGGAACGGGGCGGCCAGACAGGTTTTCGAGGATTTGATGCCATCGAGAATCTGGCTTACAAAACGGTGACTTCCGTGGACACCGTTTGCCACTGGTGTCCGGTAAATTGCCAGCGCAGCTTTATCGATGTGGAGTTGTTGGGCGGAAAAGGCCGGGAGTGGAGCAAAGTCCCGCTCGACACCGGGTGGGAACGGGTGATTGTGAACAACTCGTGCCCGAAGGGGCTCGTGGAAGATTTGAACGAAATGAAAGTGATCAAGGCTGGGATTGAGAGGACGAAAGATGCCTTTCCTAACGTTGCCGACGTGGTTCGCCAAGAAGCGTTCCGTCGCGCCGCGACCTAAAGACCGCTCGCAGCTTCGCGTCGGCATTCCCAAAGTGCTGAACATCTGGACGACCCACCAGTTCTGGGTGGGCTTCCTGAAAGCGCTGGGAGTCCAGCCGGAGAATATCGTCTTCAGCTCGGACACTTCTGAAGAGCAGGGCCGCGAATTTGGCAAAGGGCGCGGGACTGTGGATTGCTGCTACCCCGTGAAGTGCATCAGCGGGCACTACGGCGAACTCATCTTCGGGCAAAAAAAGAAAATCAACATTTTGCTGAGCCCCATGATCCATTCCATCCCTTCCATCCTCCACGGCCACGTCGTCGACACCGTCACCTGCACGCGAGTGATGGCGGGGCCCGAAAACATCAAGGCGGGCTTCCTGAAAGAGCGCGACGTTTTCGCCGAAAATAACATCGTGTACGCATCGCCGTTTGTCAGCCTCGGCGACCGGCACATGGTCACCGAGCAACTTCACACGGGATTGAAAGATGTCTTTGATCTGGATCCAGAAGAGACGGAGCGAGCGGTTCAGGCCGGATTTCAGGCACTCGACCGGTTCACCGCGAAAGTGCGACAACAGAGCCGCGACATCTTAACCTGGTGCGCGAGAGAGCAAAAACCGTGCATCCTCGTGCTCGCCCGCCCCTATCACATGGACACGGGCATCGGCCATGAAATCGAGGCGGAGCTTCAGGCGCACGGTTATCCCATTCTGTGGCTGCAATACCTTCCGGGTGACGCCGACTTGATGAACTGGCTGTTTGAAGCGGACTTGCGCTCGAAGCGCATTCGCAGTCCGTTTGACATTTCCGACGTTTGGACTTCGTCCTATAGCAGCAACACCAATGAAATCATGTGGGGCGCGAAGGTCGCGGCTCGCTTCCCCTGGATTACTTGCGTCATCCGGCTTGCAAGTTATGAGTGTGGCATGGATCAGCCGACATACACACCGACGCAAAAGATTGTCGAGGCAACCGGGACGCTTTTCTTTAAATTCGGCGATCTCGATTCCACCAAGCCCGCAGGAAGCATCAAGATTCGAGTGGAAACCATCATCCATTACATGGCCAAGTATTCGCAGGAGATTATCCAGCGGAAGTTGGGCTGGCTGTCGCCAGACTGCCCGCTGGCAAAGATTTCGCTGCCAACGCAATCTGTACCTGAGCAACTTGCTCCCCAAGCGGAAGCAATGCCCAAGCCAGATCACTCTTCGACAACACCGGTGTCACCTGCGATTTGATCGAGCACTTTGCGTGTCAACCGCTAGGTCAGGACCGTAACGCCGTCTCGCGCGCCCAATCACCCAGCGGCCTGCCACGTAGCCCAACGTCCCCGTCACCATTCCTCCCAGCACGTCTGCGACGTAGTGATTACGAACGTACACCGTTGAAATGCACATACACGCGACGAACGGCAGGAAAACCCAGAATAGCCAGCGACGATGGTGCCATGCACCCCATAAAGCCGCAATCGCTCCTGCGACATGCTGCGAGGGAAAGGCCGCTCCATGGACGCGCCCGCATCTTTCGATCAGGTTGATCAACGCGGTGAACGGCCCGCCAGCAAGTTCCCCGTGCCATTGACCCGCCAGCGTGAACCACGGACTTTGCACCGGGAAGATCATCGAAATGACGTAACCGAACGAGTAGCCTAGGGCGGAGTAGATCATCACCGCCCAATAACTCCTGAAATCGCGCTGGTAGTAGAGAATCGCGCCAAGAATCAGAAGAAAGAGAAAGTAAGTGAAATAAGCAAATTGCATGAACTCGTTCAGCGCTGGATGCGCAAACCGTTCGAGCCACAGAGATGGGTTCACACCGGTGAGCCACCGGTCAAACGCGATCAGCTTCGCGTCTTCCCAGCCGGGATTCACCAAATGGACGAGTCGGCTCAACTCTTCAAAGCAAAAAAGAAAGAACAGGTGCGGATACCAGTGCCGCCAAAAATGCCAGAATTTCCTCACTGCTAAAGGACCAGCAATTTTTGTTGTCCCGTCGCGAGTAAGAGCATTCCAATCTGTGCCAGCGGAGCAGATCGCTTCGACTCGGCACAGAACCAAGATGAGTAACGCCACAAAAGCCTGCAAACCGATCAGTCTCACCGGATGCACAAGATTTTCTGCGAAGAGCGCGATCAGCACGCTCGAAATTCCAAGATATGCGAGGGCGATCCATTCGAACTGTCCGCAAGCTGCCCACGCCGCCGCAATTTCGCGTGCGACCAGCGTGCCAATTCCAAATTGCCCCGCTTGCGCAGGAAGGGAAATTGCGCCTTCGGTGCTTTGAAAATCTCTCCGGGGGATTTCGTTCATGGACACGGCTCCGCATTGCACAATGGTTTCTGAAATATTCTCGAGGACTCGAAAAGTAAAGATTCCTCGACCGCCTTTTTACGCTTGCGAATATCCGTTTCTCCGTGCCCGCCGCGTATTTGGGTCAAGCATCTTTCTTTACCCCAATGCAGCACAGGCAAGTTTCGCCTTCTTGCGAAACGCAATAGTCTTCGTGAAGGATTAACAACCGAGGGATTCCCGACGGTATCGAGCAGCCGGCGGTCGTTCGCGCTGTCTCCGTACGCGAAAGAGTTCGCCAGATCGAGCAACATTTCCTCGGCCAACTGTGTTGCCGCACGCGCTTTTGCTTCTCCAAACATCGCGAAGCCAACGATTTTTCCAGTCCATCTCCCATGGGCTTCTTGCAGGCGCGTGGCGCACACCAGAACCTTTGTGGCCAGTCCGCGCGCCGCAAGTTCAGCTCCGAGTGTTTGTACAGCGATCTTTGCTAGCGGCTCGAGCGTTCCGCTTAGGATTACAATCGTGTGCCCTTGTTTCGCGTGCCACTCCACTCGGTCCACCGCTTCGTCAAAAAAATGAGGGACAGGCCATCGTGGATTGCGCCGTTCTCCTTTGGGAGGAGTGGCCGACACCTGTCCCCCGGCCTGTTGGCCGCTCTTGTGCGCGGCAGAAGGATGGGAATCTTCCGCCTCACTCTCGTCCACACTCTTCACGCCGCGCAGATACATTTTGTTCGCCTGAGCGATGGCGCAGAATCCGCGTGGCAGGAGCCGCAACGCTTCCGCCAGCCACAAAAAGTAGTTCTTCAACGGAATCTCGCGGCGATAGCGGAGCATTCGGAAAAATCTTCGCTCCAGGGACGGCAGCGGCAGCAACGTTCCATCTAAATCGAAAAACGCGGCGATTCTGCTGTTTTGCATTTCTGACTTTTTGGTGTTCGTCAACTCGTTCGATGCGTTCGCTTCGATCATTGCGTTCACGCTGCTTCCTGCGCCGCGGCCTTATTTCCGCGCGCGTTCGCGACGCTTCCGGCGAAAAACCTCCAGCCTTCGAGCAACACCGGTAACCCACGCACGAGACAAAACACCGCCGTCAGCCATGTCAGCGTCTGTGCCCCCGCTCGAATCACTGCCTGGACATCTCCCCCGATTCCACTCACCAGCGCCACTGGTCCACGTGTCAGCGCAAGCTCCAATCCCAAATAGCAAAAGCAAAGGCACTTCATCGCGGCGTAAAGCCCGCGGCTCCAGCGCGAAGCCACCAACGCGCGGCTCCACCATGTTTGCAGCAAGCCGTTCGATCCCCAGCCGGAGTGGCCGGCTTTCATTGCCAAGCTGCGCAGAAAATCCGTAGTTGCGCCGCGCGCGAAAAACAAAATCGGCAGCCACAGCGAAACCATTCCCACTACGGCGAAATAGGTGAAGTACACGTTCTCGATCATGCGGTCGCCCAGAATGTCGAGTTGCGCGCCGAGCGGCATGGCCATTTTTTTCTTTCGTGCGATGTGCCCGTCGAGTGCGTCAAGCGCAATGGCCGCGACGGTCAGTCCCACGGCCAAGAGATTCGCCCAGGCGCCCCGGCCAAACAGGCTGACGGCCGCGAATCCCACCGCAACGCGCAGCAGCGTGACCTTATTGGGCGTCCATTCGAATCGCGACCGGTCGAATCGCATCGGGGGCGCCGCTCCCAGGCGCTCGAAGAGGTCAAGGCAAAGGCCGTGCCAGTCCGCGTTTTCTTAAGTTCCGTACAATGAAAGATTTACAGGAGGCGTAAAACGGCGACTGCCAACGGCGCGTCCGATAAACGCGTCATCTGTCACCCGTTCGCTTGAGCATCCCTGCATGTTTCCTTTTTTTGCTTTGTGCGTCTAATGGCTGGACGGTCCGTGAATCTCCGTTCATATCAGCTGCTGTCCCCAGCCGCGGCGTGGCCCGCGGTCCCGTGCGTTCTTGAGGGAATATTTGAGAGGGCTACGGGATTCTTCTGATTGAAGGTATGATGCAAATATGACAGAAGTTTCACTCGCAGGAGCGTTTTTCGCCGGGCTGGTCTCGTTCTTGTCGCCCTGTGTCTTGCCGCTGGTCCCCGGCTACATCTCCATGCTCTCGGGGATTGGGATGGAACAGTTGCGGCAAGGTGAGGCGCCGCGCAGCGGACTTTTTTCTTCGGCGCTCGCATTTGTCACCGGCTTTTCCGTGGTGTTCATATCGTTTGGCGCCACGGCCAGCGCGGTCGGCAGCTTTCTCAAAGAAAACAAGCATTTACTGATTCCGATTGCAGGCGCTCTTATC
>Ga0187780_10002693_pt1 | contig 13332 bp, 11 predicted proteins | sample 1015_Q2_SP10_20__FD_132429 | JGI IMG/M metagenome (GOLD analysis project Ga0187780, IMG submission 132429) | Tropical peat soil microbial communities from peatlands in Department of Meta, Colombia - 1015_Q2_SP10_20_MG | ecosystem: Environmental > Terrestrial > Soil > Wetlands > Peat | place...
AGTGTTTGTGCGATTGCGCTCAGATTCCCTACCGATGACGCGTAATACCTCTGGCTCGGGCGTGGCGAGCTTGACGTAGTCGCGGATGCTGAGGAGTACTGCTCTGGGGGTCCCGCGCTTCTCGATGACGAGCGACCGCCGCTCATCTTCCACACGACGCAGGAGTTTGCCGAAGTTTGCACGTGCCTGAAGGGCAGAGACCACGATCGTGGCGTTTTTGTTGGTAGTGTCGAGGGACATGAACTCTCCATTTCGCTGATTTGAACTGTACAGTTGATTGGACCGACAGTCAATAGCCTGCGGACTACAAGGAGGTTCACGAGATAGAAATCAAGGCTGCTGCGTCTCCATGTCGGCACCGCCTTTGCTGTTGCGCGGGAGTTGCGGATTTTGCACGACTTTGCCGCGTTCTGCAGAGTTATCCTGTTGCAAGTGTTTGAAATCAGCCCTGCAAGAGCTTCGAAAACAGCTGCAACTAGGAGAAATGACAGGGGGCAACGAGTTCTTGGCAAAAGAGAACACCAGCAACCTGCATCCTCAGCAGCGACAGCAGCACGAGAAGCCAAGAGCAAAAAGGCAAACTACGTTCGGCGTATGAGCGCCACCCGGCCCTACAGCTAAGCCGATTTGATTCCCAACCGAGCCGGCGGATACGCGTTAAAGGGTCAACTGAAGCACTCGGAATGGATAGCGCCCTCCCTGTCGTCATTGGCCGACGGCGGAATTCTCACCAACGTTCTCGATCTTGCGAAATGGAACGACGCCCTTTACGGCGAGAGAAGTCTTAAGCGCACCAGTCTCGATCGGATGTGGACTCCGGTACGACGCAACTCCGGCTCGACCTCCCCTATGGTTTCGGCTGGGAAATCACCAACGCCAATGGGCATCGCGTGGTGTGGCATACCGGGGGCGACGACGGGTTCTTCGTTAGCATCTCTCGCTACGTGGATGATCGGCTCACCATCATCCTGATGAACAATTCTCGGCGAATTCAACTCCGACACCCTCAAGATCGCCGATGCGGTCGCGTCGATCTACATTCTGGCTACGCGGGGCGCGAATCCGGTAAAGGATTGGCAAAGGCTTCCCTACTTCCTCCAGAAAGTACCCACTCTGCGCCCAGCATCGCTTGGGATTATCGGCAAAGATGCCGGGCACGAATTTCGTGTACTTCCCATTCAAGCTTCCACCGAATGCAGAGGTAGAATTCGTGGTCCTCAAGAATGGTGAAAGCAGTACCGACAAAACTCTAGACAATGTATCTACGGGAGAATCAAGAATGAGTACAATTAAGAAGCGCTACCTTTACCTTCTCATACTATTTACTTTCGTACCTTCCTTAATCACCCGCACTAATTCAGAGCAAGCTCCCGTTGTAACCGGTCCGAATACAACTAGTAACACTTCCGTCGCGAACACAGGACCAGACAATCGTTATTGCCAACCCAACGACATTCCCACTTTTGGTGCTACCGATGGTCCGGCGACTCTCCCAACTTCCTGCTTTTACACAGCACTCTCAGCAACACCTTCTCCTGGTACCGTGATTTCAGTGGCCGCAAATGGCAATCTTCAAGCTGCACTCTATCAAGCACACTGTGGAGATACAATCACCTTACAAGCGGGAGCCTCCTTCTTGAGTTCTCCGGCAGGCTTTGTTTTACCGGCCAACGCCTGTGATAACAACCACTGGATTACTCTACGTACGAGTGCTCCGGATAGCAGCTTACCTCCCGAAGGAACACGACTGACTCCGTGTTATTCCGGGGTAAAGTCTCTTCCTGGCCGGCCCGCTTTTGCTTGTCCATCGACTCACGTTGTAACGGCAAAAGTTCTGATCAATATCGCTCGCCATGCTCCCGCAGCGTTTGTTCTTTCTCCTAACGCCAATCACTACCGCTTTATCGGCTTAGAAATTACTCGGCCTGTAACGGGGGCAACTGCCTCTTTAGTAAAAACGAATAATGCCACGCAGATCATCTTTGATCGGGTATGGATTCATGGTGTAGCCAATAACGACACAAGTTCTGCGATTGGCCTGGATTCTGGTACATCCTATATCGCCTTGATTGATTCCTATGCTAATGATTTTCATTGCGAGGCGGTGACTGGAATTTGTACTGATTCTCATGTTGTGTATGGAGGTTTAGGAAACTTCGGTGGAGGTCCCTATAAGATCGTAGATAATTTTCTAGAAGGATCTTCCGAAGGCATCATGTTTGGTGGAGGACAAGCAACCTCCACGCCGAGTGATATCGAAATCCGTCGCAACCATTTCTTTAAACCTTTGACCTGGCAACCAGGGTACGGGCAGTTAGTAACAGGACCCCACCATCGTCCCTTCATTGTCAAAAACAACCTCGAACTTAAGAATGCTGAACGAGTGCTTGTCGAGGGCAACTTACTAGAAAATGTGTGGGGAGGATTCTCTCAAGTTGGTTTTCAAATCGTATTGACTCCAAAGAACCAAGCTATGAAGTGCTCGATCTGTGTAGTTTCCGATGTTACGGTTCGTTACAATGAGGTCCGCCATTCAGGTGCGGGGCTGGCCATATCCTCTGCACTCTCTGATGCCGGCGGAGCGGCTCAAGGAGTAGAAAATATCAGTGTTCACGACGATCTGTTCGATGATGTAAGTGCGGCTAAGTATAAAGGAGCCGGTGGTGTCTTGGGATTGAGTGCGAACCCGCAAATGTTTTGGCGAGATGTAACTCTCAACCATCTTACGTCGGCCTCTGAGAATCAAATACTCCTAGTAACCGGCAGTATCAATCCCACTCCCATGACGAATGTCTCTTTGACGAATAGTATTCTCGTTGTCGGTAAGTACCAGATAGCAGGCACCGGAGCAGGGGCAAAGCAGAATTGTGCTTACTATCTGGGTGTTCCTCGCAAGTTTTTCGACGCTTGCTGGATCAATTACGTAGTTTCTGACAACATTATCGTCGGCGGTAGCAATACCTGGCCGCCGGACCAAAGCTTGCCCACTCTTTCTCAGGTTGGTTTTGTCAACTACAACGACGGTAACGGGGGTGATTATCAGCTTTGTGCGGGTGTGGATATCCCGGCCTCAACTTGTCCCGTTGCAAGTCCGTATTTAACCAGTGCGACAACGGATGGAAGAGCGGTAGGTGCCGATCTAGTGGGATTGGGTCAAGCGCTTGCAGGCGTAAACTGAAAACTGCAGTGAGAAGGCTATTTCTCGCCGGGCCGCTTTGGCGGTTGCGCGGGAGTTACGGAGTCTGCAAAGCTTGGCCGCTTGTGCAGAGCTAGCCGCTTGCAAGTCCTGGGAATCAGCTCTGCCAGGCAGACTCCGTATCGCGGCGGGGAAGGTCGCCCGAGAATCGACGTCGGCTCGGTCTCGTAGAGACCACCGCCTCGGCTGTCGCGCTGAGCGAAGCTCCGGCCAGTGTTCCTGTCACGACGACGACGCAGAGTGTATCATCCTCCTCTGCTGTTTCTTTCAAACTAAACTTGCGGAGGTCACCATGAAAAAGCTCTGTGGGATATTGGTCTTTGTGATGTGCTTCGCGCCGGCGTTGTTCGCTCAGGAACACTACACGGAAGGCCCGGTCTGGCGCGTGACACTGGTTCGCGTAAAGCCCCCCCACATGGATGAATACTTGACCAGTCTGCGCCAGTCCACCAAACCGTTTCTCGAGGAAGAGAAGCGCCAAGGCTTGATTGTGGATTACAAGATGTTTTTCAAAGAAACCCTACACAGTCCTGATGACTGGAATGTATGCCTGGCCGTCGAGTACAAGAATCACGCTGCCATGGATGGGTTGGACGCCAAGGTCGAGGCGATTCGAGACAAGGTGCTGGGCGGCAAGCAGCCCGCACAACAACTTGCCGAGAAACGCCAAGAGTATCGCGAAACCATCAGTTCGGAAGTGCTGGATGAGTTCTTCCTCAAATAGAACCTCGTCTCCTGGCTCGTGTGGACCGGGTGCTTACCCCGGTCCGCACTTCTGCAGTTGATAGGGATGTCTATTCGGCAAGGACCGATCTTCGTTCGGGGATCCCCGCTGCCGAAAGAAGGATCGGTCTTAGCCACCGCGGGCGGAATCGAAGAATTTCTTGACCTGCGGCCAAAATCTTCGTATCACGTACTCGGTGCTGATGTGCCCGCCGCGCCTGAGCGACTGGAGCGTGACTCCCGTATGTTGCGCGAAACGCCGGCTGCCCTCGTAGGGCACATTGCGATCGTCTTTGGCGTGGAACATCAGTATCTTCGATGCAATCACCTGATCTCTGTGGTGCCAGGGATTGTAGAAGGTGCCGCTGCGAAGCTTCTGCCAGTTGGTATCGGAAATTCGGTATCCATTTCCAAACGCCTCTCGAATGTAGTCTACGTAGTTCTGTTTGGAGGTCTCGGCTTTCTCCGCACGGTCCAGAATCCGCTTCCAATCCACGACCGGGCAGTTGGCAACCGCTCGGTGAACTCGCGGGTCAAGCGATGCGAGGATTGCCGCGGCCCCACCAAAGCTTCCGCCGATGACGAAGATCTGATCGGGGGAAAGCCGGAAGCGCCGACCAAACGCAATTTCCTCAAGCTCTTTCGGCAACTCGTTGAGGACATCGAGAACGTCCTCATGCGGAGACTTTTCAAGAAACTCGCCACTACTTTCCCACGCTCCCCGATAGCGCGGATAAAGGACCCAAAAACCCTTGCCGGCGAGAAATTCCATCAACGGCTGCTTGCGAGGGATCGAGGGCATTCCGTCGCACAGGATGATCACCTTCTGGGCCCGTTGGGGCCGTGAAGCAGGCAGGAACTCCGCGACGATTTCATGCTTGAATCTGGTTCTGAACATGCCTCCCCGGATCATCGCCAGTATCGTCTCCATTCCATGATCTTCCCGATTGACTCGCGATCGCCATAGACAGGTGGAAATACTCCTTCCGGAACAGCGGAAAACCGGAAGCGTCTGCCCCACGCAAGACTTGTTCGGGAGTCTTGCGTGGCAGCAGACGCTTGGAACAACCCTCCAGCCATTCTCATTCTTGGTCCTCGTCTACTGGTACGCCAGCCATTTGAACCACATCGAGTCGCTGTCTTGCTCGTAGGCTTCCGACAGATGATCGCTGCCATTCACCATGGTGATGTTCTGATTGGCTTCACTCAAATAGGTGATGCGTGCGGTCGAACCGGCGCGGTAGGCCCAGGCATCGTCCATGTATGCATAAGCGTAGTACGGCAGCGGGTTGCTAAAGGATCCATTCACTTCCGTACGCTCGACAATCCACTCCGCCGATTTGCCACTAAAGGTGTCACCCGCCGGCATGGTGATCGACGCCGAGACGCTAAGGTTGGTGTTGTAGTTCGCCATATAGTAGAAGCCGGTGATCACGCCATTCTTGGTGCCCACCCACGAGGTAGCATAGATAACGTCGCCCGGAGCTACAGGGAAATTCTTGATGACAACTTCCGACTCAGGAATAAACTCGATCCAAGCCGAATATTTTGCCACGCCGTTGACCCACTCCTGCTCCGTGCCATCTTGAATCAGGTCATTGCAGCTGCAGTTGCCATCGATTCCCACCCACATCGAGCTGTAGCCCGTGAAATTCTCGAACTCGGAGCCGATGTTCGGAACAAGCCAGATACCAACCACTTGATCAAACACCGGGCTGCCACCTACCAGAGAATAACCGCTCCAGTTCCCGGAAAGGGATTTGGTTGTGTTCTTTAGCGTCGGGAGCGTCGCCAGCTGTTGATTCGGCCGGTGGAATCTTCCCGGATTCGGCGCGAGTTCGGCGCTGATGCGGCTGGTACCTACCGCTCTCTGCCACATCATGTAGGCCTTCTTGTCGTTTGGATCGGGACGGCGAGGATAACCGTACGCCTGCAAGTCTTCATCGGCGGCGCTAGTTACATCAAACCCGGCAGGAGCCCCGGTATACACCGTGACCGGGGAGCCCCCGGGAAGGCGGCTTGCAATCGCGTAGCGTGAATCCTGCTCCCCCGATGACGAACGGAGCTGTTGAGCGCTGACGCTGCCGAGCGACAGAAGCAGCGCCGAAGAGGTGAGCAAAACGAACTTTCCAATTCTTTTCATGGCTTTTCTCCACGTGCAATATTGGGAATTTGTTTTCCCTACCTGATTACGCGGGAAAAACCAGCAAAGAGGCTCAAAGCCGTGAGCCAAGGTCCCCACGACCCTGGGGGAACCGGGTTCGTTGGCAGCAAATTACAAAGCGGTAAGCCTCGACCGCTTCCAGCTATCCCGTCTTCCGGGTGACGCCGTAGAATCAATCAGTTACGACGTCGGCTCCGGAAACCCGAGGGCGCGATTTGTGGCCACTTCTGACGCCGGCGCGGCGGCGAGGTATTCGAAGCTGAGCGGGCCACGAAGAAGCGCCCCATCCGCGCACTTAGCTACGAGAACATCGGTGAGATTCAACGAGTGGTCTGGCCGGGATTGGTGATCGAGATCGTATCAGCACCGGATGGCGGGATGACCGCCCTCGGATTGTTCTTACATGGACTTTCAGCGCTGCGGCGGGACCGACGATCCTCCGGACCAAGATCGATACCGATATGACGTAAATCATGCCGGAGATGATCTACGTAGTCGTTGACCAGCACGCTAAGCGTCATGGGATGGCCTCCAACCGTGAGTTTGCGCCCTGAAGCTCGTGGCGCAACCAGCATGGCCGCCCGGATCAGCTGTTGGTTCATCACTCGCCAACACTCGATGATTTCGCTCCAGTCCATGACTTGATAATTATGTAGCGCCACCCACCGGTCGCCGTCGTAATCGGGGAGTGCAGGTTGCTCTTCGACCTGCGCCCGCACGACGCGCTGGTGATTGTTGCAAGCAGAATCCACCAAATGCCCGAGTTCCTGCTTCTTCGACCATTTTCCCGGTGCGGGTTGGTTTGACGCCTTTTCCGGCGAGATTGCCATTAACAACGAAGGCGCTTGGGCGACGATTCGTTTCAGTTTTCCGACAGCTTCCATGCTACTCACCATTTTTTAGGAACTCGAGCGACCGATCCCGTGCCTGTTTCGCAGCCACGGCGTTGTAGCTCGACCGGTCTGTGCAGTTGAACCCGTGATCTGCTTCGTACCAGAAGATCTTGACTTCGGGATGGGCCGCGTGCACTCGCTCTATGTCTTCCTTGGGAATGTGTTTGTCCAGCGTGCCGAAGTGCAACATCACCGGGCAGCGGGGATTCTCCTGCGCAAAGTGAGCGATCTGTCCCCCGTAGTAGCCCACAGCTCGATCCGGGTTCAAGCGCGTGGCCGCAAGCCACGCCATGGTTCCGCCAAAGCAGTAGCCGATGACAGCGCACTGCTTGACCTTGTGGTTCCGTACGTATCCGAGAGCGGCTGCCACATCCTTCATGACATCTTCAGGATTGCTTTGCCTCACCGAAGCCATCCCTTTCTGCCGATCTGCGGCCTCGTAGCCCAGTTCCACTCCCCGCTCGATGCGATCAAACAGGGCAGGGGCAACCGCGAGAAATCCGTCCCTGGCGTAGCTGTCGGCCACGGAACGGATGTGGCGATTCACTCCAAATGCCTCCTGCAGGACGACGAGGCCCGCAAGCGGCACGCCGCTTGGCCACGACACATACGCGTCCAGCTCATGACTGTCGCTTGCCTTAAGCCTGACGGTCTCGCTCATACGTGATCTCCTGAGAGATGTTGTACAAAGCTTTCTCTACGACCTGCAAGTGCTTTCCCGGCAAGAGCCCGAAATTGCTGAATCTTACCTCCGTCCGTTAGAATCAAATGTTCGACAAAAGGTAGAAGCCCATGAAGGCAGCGATTCATCCCGTATATCACGAAGTCCGTGTGCTTTGCGCGTGTGGCAACAGCTTCAATACCCGTTCCACGCACAAGGGTGACATACACGTAGAAATCTGCTCCCAATGTCATCCTTTCTTCACCGGGAAGCAGAAACTGTTGGATACGGCCGGTCGCGTCGAGCGTTTCCGCCGCAAGTACGCCAAATCCGAGAAACCAAAGAACTAGAGTCGCTCCTATCCGAGGCGCCGGGCCGCTCTTCTAAAGTCAGCTTTGAAAGGCTCCCCTGGCCGAACACCTGCCATCGTCCCAACCTGGGACACTCCTAGAACCGAACAAAATCTCTGACTGACGCGGACCCGAGGGAGGTAGAATTCTCTCTCATTGGCCCATGCGCATGCTGGGGGACATCTTCGGGCAGATCCTACGCACCCTGCTAATGCACAAGCTGCGTTCCCTGCTCACCATGTTCGGAATTGCCTGGGGCGTAGGCTCGCTGCTGCTGCTGGTGGGCCTGGGCGAGGGATTCCGCTCCGGCAACAAGCGCAACATGTCCGAGTATGGTCAGAACATCATCTGGCTCTATCCGGGACGGGTGCCGGCGGTAGCCGGGAGCCTGTACGCCGGACGCCACTACCGCCTTACCTACCAGGACTATCAGGACGTTCGATCGCAGGCTCCCCACGTCCTGGCGATCAGCCCGGTACTGTCCCGGACCGACGTGCATGCGGTCAGCGACTTTGCCAGCGCCAATGGCGAAATTGTCGGGGTGGAGCCGCAGTACAACGGCATCCGCTACTTGCCGATGAAGCAGGGGCGCTGGCTGAATGAACTTGACGAGAGCCAGAGGCGGAATGTGATTGTCCTGGGCGACGAAATGACCAGGAACCTGTTCCCCGGCCGTCCGGTCGTAGGTTCGACCGTGCGGCTCGACGACGTGAGCTTCGAAGTCATCGGCACCATCCGGCGGGTCGGGCGGGGGGACAGCAATTCTACCAACATGCGGGGTTACATTCCCTATAAGGTGATGAGTGTGTTCTTTCCGCTCGCCGGCGAAAGTGAGCGCCATGCACTTTCCTTTTTGAATTTCCAGCCGCGCACGGCTGCCGAGCACGCCATCGCGGTGGAGGAAGTCGAGAAGGTCATCGCCCATAATCACGGCTTCGACTTTCGTGATCGCGATGCTTTCGACGTCGACGACTCCGTCAGGCAGGCAGAAGCGGTGGGCACGATCTTTGATGTGATGGACATGTTTCTCGGCAGCGTGGGAGCCGTCACACTGGCACTAGGTGCGATCGGGGTGATCAATATCATGCTGGTGTCGGTGACCGAGAGGACGCGGGAAATTGGGCTGCGCAAGGCCCTGGGTGCGACCAACCGGAATATTCTGTGGCAATTCTTTCTCGAGGGAATCGTGCTGACTTTGCTCAGCGGAGTTTTCGGCATGGTGCTTGCCGGAGGAGCGATGGTGGCTCTCGGTTCCGTCCAGGGTCCGCAAGGATTTGATCCGCCCCGCCTGGTTCCCATGACGGCGACGCTGGCGATCGGCTGCCTTACCGTCGCGGCGCTGGCCGCGGGAATCTATCCGGCGCGCAAGGCAGCCATGCTGCAACCGGTAGAGGCGCTCCGACAGGAATAGAGCATGATGAAGGATTTGTGGCGAGAAGCCTACGCTGCCATGAGGCATAATCGTCGTCGCACCCTGCTCACCATGCTGGGAATGGCTTGGGGTATTGCGACCGTGGTGATGCTTCTCTCCTACGGCAATGGATTCGGGCAAGCCGTCGAGAACATCTTCGCCAGCTTCGGCACCCGCGTGATGATCCTCGTGCCGGGGCGGACATCCATGCAGGCAGGCGGACAGAAAGCGGGTGTTCCGCTTCGCTTCACCCTGGACGACGTGGCTTTGCTCAAGCAATCCTTGCCCGAGATCACGCAAATCGAACCCTTAGTGGGCAAGACTTGCCATGTTCAGTATGAAATGCGCACCTACGACTTCATGGTGTCGGGTGGACGCCCGAATGAAATGCAGATTCGCGGCCTTACCCTCGACCGGGGCCGGTTTCATAACATGGAAGACCAGGTGCAGCGCGCCCACGTTGTGGTCCTCGGATCGGAAACCAAGGAGAGACTTTTTTCCGGGCGCAAGGCCTTAGACGAGCGCATCCGCATCAACGGGATCAGTTTCGAAGTGATCGGCGTAGTGGCTCCCAAAATCGAGGGCGGGGACAACAACACCAATCGTACGATCTATATTCCGTTCACCACCATGGCCGATCTGACCGACACCCACTACCTCGATGCCATCTGGTTCACCTACGAGAGCAATGACTACTTGAAGCTGGAACAGTCGGTGCGTTATGTGATGGGCATCGAACACCGGTTCAATCCGACCGACCGCCGTGCGCTGATGGTGTTCAACGTGATGGAGCAGGTGCATCAGTTTGAAATCATCGCCCTCGGCCTCAAGATCCTGCTGGCATTCATCGGGGCTCTTACGCTCGGAATCGGCGGGGTGGGCCTGATGAACATCATGTTGGTTTCCGTCACCCAGCGCACGCGGGAGATCGGAGTAGAAAAATCGCTGGGTGCTCGCCAGCGCGATATTTTCCTGCAGTTCCTGGCCGAGGCATTGACCATAACCTTCCTGGGCGGTGCGCTGGGAATCGCGTTGGCATTCGCGGTTTCGCTTTCGGTGGGAAGGCTGACGCTCTATAGCGCCATCGCCAAGCACGCCGAAGCCGGGGATATCCGGCTGGTGATCGATCCCGGCACACTGATCGTCGCCACTCTCATTCTTAGCCTGATCGGATTGGTGAGCGGAATGCTGCCCGCAATTCGGGCCTCGCGACTCGATCCGATCGAGGCCCTTCGTTACGAGTGAGCCATGGTCCTTCGGACCACAACCAAGGATGAAACCCCCTCCCGAGCCCGGCTTCGGATCGATCAGGGGCGCGCCGGCAGCGGGTAATACCACGCTTTCGCGAATACATTGACGCAGGGCCGGGCATCGGAGGTTTGGCAACCCGGACGGCTGACCCTGACTTCGATCTCGCGACGAGTGTAGACCGGAGTCGACCGCGAGACATATCCCAGGGTGTACTGGTTGCGGGCATCGCCGATCAGGCGCTGATAGACGCCTTCAATGTCCTTCTTGGAGTTTTCCGCGAGCATTTCGCCGGCGGTAGCGCTCACATACTTGGGCATGATGTCGCTATATCCCTGACCGGGAATGTGCAGCTTCTCGAGGCTGCGGTAGCCGGGAATGGCCGAGGAACCTACGTCGACACCGTAAACGATGATGTTGTTGGACAGCAGAACTTGCAGCACCGAGCTGTATTTGGCGTCACTGCGATATTCGCGGCCATCCGTAATGACGAAGATGATTTTGCGGCGGGACTTGTCCTGTTTAGCCAGATCGAGCGCCGCTTTCAACAGTGCATCGTTCAGCACATGCGCACGTTTCGACGGTGTAACCACGGGAGTTGCCGGCTGACCGATCGGAACTCCGTTGATGGCTGGACCATTCGGTCCCATGGGACCGCTGGTTACAGGCACCCCGTTATTCTCACCCCGCGCAGTCGCCTTCAATTCATTCAGCCGGGCCTCCAGTTGCCGGCCGACAGCGGCAAAATCCGTCAGCCGGGTCACGGTTTCTCCATAGACATAAACGGCAACCTCATCAAACTGGCTGAACGCCGCTACCAGTGCCGGGAATGTCTGATTGACTTTCTGCAACGAGGCGTCGGGCATGCCAAGATCGATGACCACCGCCGTCGAGAGCGCGAATGGATCGCTGGTGAAGAAATTCAGGCTCTGTTTCTTACCGTCCTCATAGACCGAAAAGTCCTTATACAATAATCCGCTGACCATCAGTCCCGATTCATCGGTGACGCGAACGGGAACGATGACTTGATTCACATTGGTCACAATCTTATAAAGCGGCTCTTGGTTGCCGGATTGATCCTTGGGTACCGCACCTGAGGGGACGGTTGAGATCTTGGCCGGCGGCGGGGGTTCCGCTCGATCCTCCCCCGGCGCCGCGGGCACTGCGGAGGAGGAGGGTGGAGGACTGTTCGGAGGTACAGGCGGAGGGGAGGTCGGCTCTTCGCGCGGACCGGTGGTCGCGGGGGGCGCTTGCGGTTCCGGGGCGTCGGGAAGCTGGCCGGGTGGCTTTGCCGCCGAAGGGGCATCCGGAATCTGTTGATTTGACTGCTGTTGAGCGAATACCTCACCTAAGCTGAAAAGCCAAAGTACGATCACGACGAGTGCTAAGGTCCGCGGTCGGCTGGTCATGGTCCCTACCCCTTTCGCGGAAGGGCTTCCTTTAGAAGGATGCGAAAAGCGGTTAGTTGTTGCATCTAACCCTCTAAGGGATAGACTAACAAAAAACCGAGAGAGACACCTCATGCTGAAAGCCTACGTCCTTCCCGTTCTGCGCGCGGTCCTTCTGGGGATCTTTCTTGGGCATATGCTCGGCGCCGAGGCCCAGGCGCAGGCTTCAACCCCAGCTGGTCAGGATCAGGATCAACCTGCCGCGACAGTGAAAGTCAACGTGAACGTGGTCCAGCTCTTCTTCAACGTGAAGGACAAGAAGGGGGGTCTCATTCCTAATCTGACCAAGGATGATTTTGAGGTTCTCGAGGATGGCAAGCCGCAAACCATCAAGTACTTCGCCGCGGACTCGAATCTGCCTCTTACCCTTGGCATACTGATCGACTCGAGCGGTAGTCAAACCCGAGTTCTTGATATGGAGAAGGAGGTGGGAGCCGACTTTCTCACCCAAATCCTGCGCGACAAAGACTTGGCATTCGTGATCAGTTTTGACGTCGATGTCGATCTGTTGCAGGACTTCACCAGCTCGATCCACGCCCTGAAGGTCGCGCTCAACAGCGCCCGTATCAACACGGCTGGGGGCGGCGGTACCGGCATTCCGGGCCTAGGCGGAGGTACGGTGCCGACGGTAGGTGCCCCGAAGGGGACCCTGCTCTACGATGCCGTTTACCTGGCAGCGCACGATGAATTGGCACAGCAGGTGGGCCGCAAGGCGATGATTCTGCTCACTGACGGTGAGGATCAAGGCAGCCAGCTCAAAATCAAGGATGCCATCGAAGCCGCCCAGAAATCCGACAGCATTGCCTACGTGTTGCTGTGCGCGGATCGATCCTTCTACGGATTCGGCGGCTACAGCGGTGATCGGGAGATGAAGAAACTCACCGAGGAAACCGGGGGCCGAGTCATCGAAGTGGGCAATAAGTTCGAGAAGCTGAAGGCAGGATTCGACCAGATCGCGAATGAGCTGCGAAGCCAGTACAACATTGGCTACACGCCAACCAACACCAAATTAGATGGAACCTTTCGCAAGGTTGAAATCCACGTCAAGAATAAAGACTATAGAGTTCAGTCCCGGACGGGCTATTACGCCGTATCCAAGCAGGATTAGGGCATCCCTGTCCCGACTAAGACCGGCGGGCCAGGCGGTCCTTGACGGGAATCACGAACTTGAGGCCTGACCAGACTTCGTTCACGGCACAGACCTTGATATCCACCAGACCGACGGCCAGTCCGATTCG
>Ga0187780_10002694_pt1 | contig 13329 bp, 10 predicted proteins | sample 1015_Q2_SP10_20__FD_132429 | JGI IMG/M metagenome (GOLD analysis project Ga0187780, IMG submission 132429) | Tropical peat soil microbial communities from peatlands in Department of Meta, Colombia - 1015_Q2_SP10_20_MG | ecosystem: Environmental > Terrestrial > Soil > Wetlands > Peat | place...
GCATTGCTTGCAGCAGTGGAGCTCGAAGTTGCACTTGGGGCAGGTGCCGTTGGGGTCAAAACCGGGGGTGAGGACTGCGCCGCAATTGGAACAGCGAGCGCGGGTGACGGTGCCAACCATGCGGGGGGTGCGCGGGCCGAACTGATCGGCGCCGCGAGGGCCCCCGGATGGGGGCTTCTTTTCGTGCGATCTCTCGCGCTTCTCCGACTTTTCGGAGTCGCGGTAACCGCGGTGACTGTACTTTCGATCCACAAATACCTCCGTCCGCCAGCCGCGGCGGACTGTAACAGCAACAACACGTAGTTTTGCGCGCGGAGCGCTTGCCTGCTTGGCTTGTATCCAATCGGATTGCTACGCTCGGCCGGACCGCAAGAACATCCCCAAACGTTTGACCGCAGAGATAGGCACGTCCGAGAGCAGGAGACGGGACCTCTATCTTTGTAACGCTATGGGGGTACGAAGTCAAGCCGGGTTGTCAAGAACGGTTCGAGAAAGTCTATAGCCCGGAAGGAGATTGGGCCAAGCTGTTTCGAAGCCATCAAAACTACCGGGAGGCGCGCTTGCTACGCGATACAGCTCGTGAAGCGGCGTACCTCACGCTGGATTTCTGGAACTCCCGAAAAGCTTACGAACAGTTTATGGAGGCCCGTGCCGCCGACTACGAGAGATTAGACGCAGCGAGCGAGGAATTGCTGCTTTGGGAGAGAAGAATGGGGTGGTTCGAGGGTGTGAATGAGATCAGAGAACAGAGATCGGAGAATAGATAAGGAGCTATCGCGAGGCGGGAGGCTGACCGAGCCACATGGAGATGAAGCCGTCGGGGGCGAGGTCCGGTTGCAAGAAAGTCCGTGAGGTGCCATGCACGCGGAGAATGGCTTCGGCGGCGAGATAGCCGCTGCGCACGGCGCCTTCCATGGTCGCGGGCCAACCGGTTTGCGTCCAATCGCCCGCGAGAAATAACCCGGGGATGCTGGTGTGCTGCGAGGGACGCCAGCGGTCGACGCCGGGTTCGGGGGAGAAGGTGGCCGCAGCTTCTTTGATAACGGTGGCTTTGAGGAGTTGTGCATCGCGCGCTCGAGGCAAGGCGTGGCGAACTTCAGCGAGGCAGAGATCGATAATGTCCTGGCGGGATTTTTGGAGGAGATCATAAGAGGCGCTGATGACGAGTTGCAAATATTGGCTCGCGTTTGTGGATTTCTCCCCTTCGCCAGCCTCGCTTGCCGAACCGGCATAAAGTGTCGTCTTGTTGAAAATCCATTGCGTGGTGGTGTCGAGGAGCGTGATGAAGGGTTCGTCCATGACGGTGCGATCGAACCAGAAGTGCACGCCCGTGATCGGCGAGACTTTGATTTTGTCGAGATTGGCGAGAGTAGGATCAGATTGCTTCAGGCTTTCGGGAAGCAACTCGGCGAGAGCAGTGTGAGGGACTGCGAAGATGTAGGCGTCGGCAGATTCTTCGCGGTTTTCGTCAAAGCGCACCCCGGCAAGTTGGCCGCTTTCTATTTTCAGGCCGCGGAGGGTAGAGCGAAGGTTCACTTCCCCGCCCCGACGCTCGATCTCCCATTTGCAACCGTCGTAAAGATTCGAGAGCGGCACGGCGGGAACGCCCATGCGATAGCCGGTGCTGTTCGAAAGAAAGGCTTTCCAGAAAACGTCAACGCCGAAGCGCGCGTCGGTGCGCTCGAGTTCTTCATCGAGAGCGCTGACCAGGACCACGCGCCAAAAGCGGTCGATGGCTCCTTGTGTTTGGCCCCGACGGCGGAGCCATTCGAGCATGGAAATGCCGCCGCTTTCGTGGAGATCGGGTGTGTCGCCTTGATGCTGGAGAATATCGACCATGGCACGGGCGATAGAGAGCTTGTCGAGTAGCACGAGTGGTTTGAACAAAGCGAAAGAGCCTGCGAAGTGGAATGGGGCAGGCAGGATTCCGGCGCTGATCTCGCCGCGACGACCTTGCGGATCGAGAAAAAGAAGATGGTCGAAGAACTGGATTTTGTTTTCGGCGCCGACGCGCTTGTAAAAATCTTCGAGATTGGTGCAGCAGCCGAGGGTGACGTGCTGGCAATTGTCGACGTGCTCGCCATCGGGCAGCACATAGGAAGTAGCGCGGCCGCCGAGGAAAGGACGCTGTTCGAAAAGGCGGACGCGCCAGCTGGAATCAGCCAGCGCGACGCCGGCTGCCAGTCCCGCCAGCCCGCCGCCGATCACGATCACGCTTTTCAAGAATATTCTCTTCCGTATGGCGCCCAAAACGCGCCTTGGCAATAAACATCATTTTTTCTGCTTTGGAAAGACGGACTTTTTCGCCAAAGACAGCGAAGTCGAGGGCTTCGATGCGCCCGAGGAGAGCGCTATAGGTGTGAACGAGCAGCCATAGGGCACTGCGACTGTCGGCGTCGATCAGACCGAGCAGGGCGGAACCTTCTTCGTAAAATTGCCAGGCACGTTCGGATTCGAAGCGGAGCAATTCACGCACGCCGAGACTAGCTTCGGTACGGCCGAAATCTTCAGGCGAAACGCCGTAGCGGGCGAGATCTTCTTCGGGGAGATAGACGCGGCCGAGTTTGTAGTCCTCGTGAACGTCGCGAATGATATTCGTAAGCTGGAAAGCGAGGCCGAGCTTTTCAGCAAGGTCGAGAGCGCGAGCATCGGAGAAACCGAAGACGTGCGTGCAGGTGAGGCCGACGGTTCCGGCAACGCGATAGCAGTATTCGCGGAGGCGATCGAATGTGGGATAGGACTGGACGGTGAGATCCATTTCTGCGCCGCTGATCAGATCGTGGAAATAGCGTGACGGCATATTGTAGCGGCAGGTGGTGTCCACGAGAGCAGGAAGCACTTCTGTGGCGCCAGTAAGTACAGAGATAGGAGATGACACTGCCGCGTTGCCATCGAAGAGCTGCTCCTGACGGGTGATCGCCTGGTCGAGTGCGCCGCGCCATCGGGCGAGGCCGCGCTGCTTGGCGGGAAGGTTTTGAGCTTCATCGGAGACGTCATCGATGAGACGCATGAAAGCGTAGAGAGCAGCAAGAGCATCGCGTTTAGGCTTCGGGAGCAGAAAAAACGCGTAATAAAAATTGCTGCGAGCCGAGCGCGCAATGTGATGACAATGATTGTAAGAATCGCTGAGAGAAATGTCGAACCGTGTTGATTGAGGTGCGGAATGCTGGGCCACTACAACGGACGGCGCAGTCGCAGTTGGCGAAGGCTCAGAATCAGCGGAGAGCAAATGTTTGAAAAGTGTGCGGCCGAGGAGGTGGGCTTGCTTCAGTTTGCTGATGGCAGGGCGTTTGTGGAGCGTGTCGTAGCCCATGGCCTCGATGGCGTCGAGGACAGCGAGACCGCCACGGCTGAACATTTCGAGATCGACACTGAGACGGCTGTCGACTATTTTCGCAAGCGGCATGCCTTCCGCGAAGAGCGTGCGAGTGCGAGCGATGAGATCCTGCATCAGGCGGATGTAGCGATCGTCAAAGCGGCGGTCGACGATGTCGGCCTCGGAAAAGCTGTGAGCCCCAGCAGCATCGAGAGGAATGTAGATGCGGCCTTTGTCGAGGTCGCGCGAAACATCCTGCCAGAAATTCGCGAGTTGCAGCGCCGTGCAGGTAGCATCCGAAAGGCGCAGGCGTTGCTCATCTCGATAGCCGCACAGATAGAGGACGAGACGGCCCACTGGATTCGCGGAATAAACGCAGTAGCGAAGAACCGCGTCCCAGTCAGGATAGCGCTTGTTGGTCTGGTCCTGACGAAAAGCTTTCAATAAGTCAGCGAAGGGCTGCTTTGGAATGTCTTTAGCAAGAATGGTCTGGCGAAGCGCGACGAAAACAGGATGAGAGGGCTTGCCTTCGTAACAAGCGTCTAGTTCACGCTCCCACCAGTCGAGGAGCTGGAGAGCGCGCATGGGATTGGGAACTTCGTCGCCAAGATCATCGGCCCAGCGGCAGTAGGCGTAAACATTGTAAAAATGCTGATGGAGCCCTTTGGGCAGAAGCCAGGAGACGACGTTGAAATTTTCGTAATGATGAGTTGCAAGCCAGCGTGTGTATTCCTGAGCTGCAGCCAGATCGCAGCCCGACTGCGGGGTGCCGCGCATGATTTCCAGCTCGCCGGGGTTCAGCATTAGAAGAGAGATTTCTCGCTGTGCTCGGAATCACGGGTGGGTGCGACGCGCACGTGCAAATCAGGGCCGGACGGCGAGCTTGATTTCGCCGCTGCGCGACTTCATGCGTTCGAAGGCCTGCGGCAGGTCGGCCAAGCGAATTTCTTCGGTAACAAAGTCGTGTGCGGAGATGTCGCCGCGGCGGATCGCTTCCAGCGCCTCGCGGAAGAAGCGCGGGGTGTGATGGAAAGTGGAGATGAGCTTGATCTCCGAATAGTGAATTGCGGCCGGCTCGATTTCAACGTGTGTGCCCGACGGGAGGCCACTGAAGAAGTTAACGACCCCTCCGCGACGCACCATGGACAAGGCCATGCGCCAAGTGGCGGGATTGCCGGCAGCTTCGACGACCGAGTCGGGACCTCGCTCATCTTCGGTGAGAGCTTTCACCGATGCGGCAACGTCTTCTGTCCGCATGACGTTGATGGTAGCTATCGCGCCAAGGTGCTTGGCAAGGTCGAGAGGAGCGTCACGCCGGGCCAAGGCGATGACGCGCACACCGCGCCGCGAAAGCATGCGGACAAATGTCAGCCCGATGGGGCCGCAACCGATAACGACAGTGGTGTCGCCCGTGCGCACTTCCATTTCGTGAATGCCGCGGAGCACGCAGGCAAGAGGTTCGGCAAGCGCAGCCCCCTGATCGTCGACGGAGTGCGGCACCTCCAACATGTTTTCAACGACGATGCGGCCAGGGATGCGCATGTACTCGGCGTAAGCGCCGTTGTTAAAGAGCAAATCGTCGCAGAGATTTTCCTGTCCGCGGCGGCAATGGTAGCAGCGCAAGCAAGGAGCGGAATTCGCGGCCACAACGCGCATGCCAATGCGCCAGCGAGGATCGACGCGCTTGCCGACCGCTACGATGTCGCCGACCAACTCGTGGCCGAAAACGGCTGGCGGCTGAATCATTCGAGCGTGATAGCCGCGCTTCCATACTTTCAGATCCGTGCCATCGGTGAGAGCCAGGCGAACGCGCAGGAGGACTTCATCGGCCGCGAGCGAAGGCACGTCAATCATTTCGATGCGCAGGTCTTCGCTGCCGTAGAGGACAGCGGCGGTCATTTTCGAAGGCAACGCCACGCGTGTTGCAGCAACTTTCACTTCTTCGCCTACGTCTACTTTTCTGGTGGTCGTTCTCATTCGTGTTTGATCAATACCTTTAGAGATTCTTCCGTAGGATTCGCTGCCAGCTCCAACGCCTCTTGAATTTTATCCAGAGGGAAGCGGTGCGTCACAATCTCCATCACGGGCAGTTTCTTCTGGAGCACCATAGCAGCCGCTGTTCCTTGGATGTCCACGGCGGCGCTATAGCTGCCTAGAATCTCCTTTTCATCAATGCCCACAGCGGAAGCCGGAAATTCAATCTTGGTTACGGGATCATTCGCTGCAAACAGGAGAACTCGACCGCCGGGCCTTGCCGCGGCAAGCGCCTCCACGACCACCGCGGGATGCGCTACCGCTACTAGAACGGCGTCAGCCCCCCGCCCCTCCGTGCGGGCCTTAATCTGCTCCACAAGCTTACCACCAGTGGGGTCAAAGGATTCAACCGCGCCCAAAGAAATGCTTTTGGCCCGGCGGACAGCCATTGGGTCGCTGGTATAAATGCGGGCGCCTTCCAGTTTGGCCACCATAAGCAGTTGCAAGCCGATGGGTCCGCAGCCAGTGATCAAAACCGTTTCACCGGGTGCGACGCGCGCCTTTTGCACAGCCTTAAGAATAGTGTTGATTGGCTCGATGAACGTGGCTTCCTCGAACGTTACGTTGTCGGGGAGCGCAACGATGCCGCGATCAGTGACCCAAGGCATGGCTTTGACGTACTCGGCGAAGCCGCCGCCGTTGGGCGTGAACCCCGCAGTGAGGCCTGTGGTTTTATATTGCTTGCATTGGGAAAAGAGGCGGCGTTCGCAGTAGAAGCACTTTGCGCAAGGGATGTGATGAAAACTCATCACGCGGTCACCGGGCTTCCATTTAGTGACGCCAGCGCGAACTGCTACAACTGTGCCGGCAAGCTCGTGGCCGAGAATTTGGGGTGGCTCAACGTAGCGGTGGAAGATTTTTTTGATGTCGGTACCGCAGATGCCGCACACAGCGACTTTGATTAGAACTTCGCCGGAGCCGACTTCGGGAACAGGGACTTCTTCGACGCGGACAATTCCCTTTTCACGGAAGACGCCGGCGCGCATGGTTTTGGGAATGGGGCCGAGGGTGCGAGCCCGTTCTTCGGTAGCCGCGGTTCGAGTCATGACGTCCCTTGTGATTTCACGAATTCGGCCCCAACGACCGCGAGCAAATATCGCTCCAGGAAACCCGCCAGAGCTTTGGCCGCGGACTTGCTCCGCTGTGCGAAGCGCACTAGCGAAGGTACCGAAGCTGGAGAACCGACAACCTGCGCTAGAACGCGCGTCATGCTGATTTCACCCGAACTGTCGGCCGCACGGTTAAAATCCAAAGGAAGATCCTCCGCGGCAGCGTCGCTGATAGCTCTGATGGCTACGGTTTTCTCAGCGAACATTCCTCCTTCGAGCAGAACTTCGAAACTCTCCATTTCGACAGCGTCCGCGAGAACGCCCAGTTCGCGTTTTTCTGCGGCACTGAAGATGACATGGTCTGACGTGTAGAAAGAAGAGACCTTCTTCGCGCCAAGGGCGACGGCGCAGTCTACCAGCGATGATTCACTCATCGCGGAGATGTCGCGCTGCGTCGCCAGGACTTTTTCTGCAACCAGAATTTCGCCCACCACGTGTTCAGGACGCAGCGCCCCAGCCAGGCCGCTCGAAACGCATAGCTGGATCTCGGATTTGTAGATTTCGCGCGTAACGTCGAGCCAAGGTTTCTTTCCCCCGATACCGATCAGCATAACGTCGATAACCGCGTCGTTTATCTCCGACGTAAAGTAGTCCATCTTCCCAGTGTGCACTTTCTGAAAAGAGCGTAACTTTCGCCAGGGGGCGAATTCGGCGTCGACAGCGAAGGTGACCAGGATGCGCATCAAGATCCAGTTACCCAGCAAGATGCCGCTCTGAAGGGCAAAGCTACAAAACTAAAATCGCTGCCCCTAATACTTCCAGCTGTAACCCAGTGGGGCGTCATGCTGCGCCCCTAGAAAAACAGAATGCCAGCAAAGCCCCAGAACGCAAAATCACGCCGCTGCGGTGCGGGCCATGCGCTTGACGCGGCCTTTGGCGATATAGCCATTGGCTTCATACCAGCGCACCGCGCGTTCGAGCGCAGCCGCAACCGGGCCAGGCTTGAAGCCCAATTCTCTTTGTGCGCGAGAGCAATCTACGAACATCTTGTGCTGCGCGATCTTTACGCCTTCCACGGGAATTCCAGGCTCGCGACCAATGAGTCGCGAAAAGATTGTATTCGCATAGGCTACACCCAGCGCCAAGCCGTGCGGGATTTTGAGGCGCGGCGCGGGCAAGCCGGTAATCTTGGAAAGAACGTCGAGCATCTGCTTGAGTGTCAGATTTTCGCCACCCAGCAGATAGCGCTCGCCGGGTTTGCCTTTTTCGGCGACAAGAAGATGGCCGGCCGCGCATTCCTCGACTCCTACAAAGTTCAAGCCCGTTTCGACATACCCGGGCATTTTCCCATTCAAAAAATCCACAATGATCTTTCCCGTGGGAGTGGGCTTCCAATCCCATGGACCAACGGGCGTCGTGGGCATCACGACGACGATCGGCGCACCGGCCTTCGCAACTCTTAGGACTTCCTGCTCGGCCATCCATTTCGAGCGCTTGTAATGGCCGATCATCTCTTCCAGCTTGGAGTCCGTAAACTCATTGGGAAACTGCGGGCGGTCCACGGCGATGGTGGCCACCGTGCTGGTGTAAATCAACCGCTCGATGCCCGCACGCTCGGCAGCCTCGAGGACGTTCTTTGTGCCTCCGACGTTCGAATCGTAGATGTCCTGTTTGCGTTTGGCCCACAAGCGGTAGTCGGCGGCAACGTGAAAAACTCTCTTGACGCCTTTCATCGCCCGGTCAAGCGAAGCAGGGTCGCGCAAGTCGCCGGTGACATATTCGAGCGAAAGATCGGCGATAGCACGATTGGTGCTAGAGGGGCGCATGAGCACGCGCACGACATCCCCGCGCGCGACAAGCTGACGCGCCACATGACTCCCGAGAAAACCCGAGGCTCCTGTGACCAGTGTGGTCATGCGACCTTCATACCTTCCTCGCAGGTTTCGCCGTGCCGCTTCTCGGCCCGTGGCAACTCGGTCGATGCCCTGCTCTTTTCCTGAGCGAGAAGCTCGTGTTCCACTCGCGTGGAAAACCACCGCCAAGCCGCGCTCGGGATACAACTGCGTGCCTCGGCCGCCCGACCGACGACTTCTGGAGTCGCTGAGGCACCGGTAATCAGCCAGCCATCCAGGTCCATTTCCAAAAGCACGGCACGCAGCTGGCTGAGCTCATCAAAATCAGGCGCTTCGTTCACGACGGAGTGGACAACTGTGAAGAAGCCAGAAAGGCGTGCGGCGCGGAGGCTCTCGATGGCAACCTTGGAATCGGATTTCTCTTGCGCATCCACGCGGACAACTAGAAATAATTGCGGGAGCGGTTGAAACTCGTGAATACGTCGGCGAAGAAGGATCCCGTTCGTTTCCAGAAAAATCAAATGCCTGCTCTGCGCAAGCGCGCGGACAAAATGCGCGATTCCCGGATGATCCAGAGGTTCGCTCCCACCAATCCACAGGGCTGCGGCAGAGCTAGAGAGAAAGCCGCGAATTTTGTCATGAGAGATGGGATGAGCCGAGCCGAGGTGCAGAACTTCGGCGGGGTCAACAAAGTCCAGCAAATTACGATGCTGACGCGGCTTGAAAATCCGCGCGATTCGGGCTTTCGTTAAAGCTACCGTGAGAGGCGCAGGGATGCGCATCATGCGTCTTAAAACCCGCTGCGCAGGCGGAACTCGCCGGGGTTGAGTTTTAGCGCAGAGTACTCTTCCGAACGGCGCGACTGGTTGGCGTAACGTGCGAGGGCGTAAACCGGGAACGAATTCCGGTACAAATGATACTTCAGATAAAACACCCCGGGGAAGCCAGTGCCTGTGAAATCGGGTTCACTCCAAGAGCCGTCTTCCTGCTGGCGGTGAACCAGATAAGAAACAGCTTTCGTAACTGCAGGGTCGTTGGCACCAACGCCCGCGAGCAAGCCAATCAAACCCCATGCAGTCTGAGAAGCTGTGCTAGGCCCTTGACCCTTCGTTGACGGCGCGTCGTAGCTCAGCAGCGACTCGCCAAAACTGCCGTCAGCCTTTTGCACGGTACGCAGCCACACCACGGCGCGCTGACAATATTCCCGAGCGGTCAACGAAACGGTTTCGAGAGCGCGAAGGACGCCACTCGTACCGTAAATATAGTTCACACCCCAACGTCCAAACCAAGAACCATCTTTGCACTGATCCTTCAGCAAAAATCCGAGGGCACGCTGGATAGCTGGATGCTCGGCGGGCCAGCCGAAGCGGCCCAGACATTCAAGGACTCGTGCGGTAACGTCGGCGGTGGAAGGGTCGATCATCGCGTTGTGGTCGGCAAAAGGAATATTGCAGAGGAATTGGCGAGTATTGTCGCGGTCAAATGCGCCCCACCCGCCATCGCGATTCTGCATGCTGAGCAGCCACTGAATTCCGCGGCGAATTGCTCCTTCCATGCACTTGGGATCAGGGTATTTGACGCGCTGAAGCGCCATCAACACGAACGCGGTATCGTCAACGTCAGGATAAAAATCGTTGCGAAATTCGAAGGCCCAGCCCCCGGGCTCCGCGTCTTTATTTTTGACTTGCCAATCGCCGGGGCCAAGGACTTGTTTCGAGAGCATCCACTCGGCAGCCTTGACGAGCGCGGGGTGATCGGGAGGAAGCCCCGCTTCTTGCAAAGAGACCATGGCGATGCAGGTATCCCATACAGGAGAAACGCACGGCTGCATGCGAATCGCGTCGCTATCTTCAATTTCAAAGCGCGAGAATTCCCTAATCTCACGCCACGTGAGCGGATCATCCGGACCATGACCAAGCGCCATCAACGCAAAAATCGAGTTCATCATCGCGGGATAAATGGCCGCGAGGCCTTCCGTGCGTTCGATGTGATTCAGCATCCAGGATTTCGCCACGTTTAGCGCGCGCTGGCGAAACGGCTTCCAGGGCGATTTTTCATAGAGCTTCAGCCCGCGATCGACCGCCAGGAAAAAATTCTTCCACGAAAGTATCTGCTTGCTCCAGTCGAAGGCAGCGTCCTTGTGATTCGCATCCTTGAAAAGCTCATCGACTCGGCCACGTTCCGGCAAACGCCAGTCGGGGCGCAACGTGGACAAAATGGCCATGGGAATCACTATGCCGCGCGTCCAGGACGACATCTCATAGATATTGAACGGAAGCCAGGTGGGAATCAGCATCAGTTCGGGAGGAATGGAGGGCACCAATTCCCAGCCCACTGCGCCCACCAGTGCAAGATAGAAGCGAACGTAGGAGTTGGAATGTTCCAGACCGCCCAGGCGGTGCGCCGTTTCCCGCGCCTGGGTCAAGTGCGGTGAATCTGGCGAATCGCCGGCAAGTTTCAAAGCAAAATAGGCTTTGCAGGTGGCGTTTAATTCCGAAGGTCCGCCCGGGTAAATACTCCAGCCGCCGTCGGGAAGTTGCCGCTGGCGAACATAATTCGCCAGCTTAGCGACGCGCTCGGGGTCGGCCTTGCCCAGAACATGCAGATAGTAAATGTAATCGGATTCGAGGGTGGTGTCGGCTTCGAGTTCGCCCTGCCAGTAGCCTTGTTCAGCCTGAAGGGAAAGCAAGTGAGTTGCGCCGCGCTCAATGGCTCTTTCGACGCGCTCGGCCCAGTCTTGCGCCTGCCAAGGGACTGGTGCCGGAGCAACCGGAATTTCTTCTCCCATGCGGGCAATTGAAGCCATCTATGCTCCCCCCAAAGAGCAGCAATCCCGTTTGGCGCGATCCGCAGGCTGGCGGGATCGGGCCGCAGAATTTGCTCTAACTGACATGCTGCCTATAACTTGCACTGAACTCGGGCAACGCGGCCGTTAAAGCTCCAGTAACCTCGGTACTATTGAATTATCGCCGCCTTGGCTCGGATGGTCAACGGTTAAGATGCGCGTGTTTAACGTCGGCGTTGTCAAATCGAAACAGTCCCTGGCCTTTCGAGCATGCGCTGGACCAACACGCGCAGCGGCTCCGGGAGCGGCTCGCCCTCCCGTTGCGATACGGAGGGTTTCTCACGAAGCAGGCGCTCGGGGAGCTTTGTCCAGGCTGGAGGAGAAACTGTGGGCGCGTTTGAGGTGGCTCGGAGGACGAGGGCATCGGCGCGATCCAGGGCTGCGCGGGCCGACTCTTTGAAATCTTCCTTGCTCGGATCCACGACGGCAAAATAGAGACTGGGCTTGAGAAATTGCAGCAGGGAGTTGCTCTCGACAATAACATCTGGCAACAAACCGTAGGAATTGGCACGGACTTGGTCGAGAGCCGCCCTCAGCAGGGGAAGTCCCTCGGCGAGGTAGCCTTGCTTGGTTCGCAGCCAGAACGAGCGACGGGCCCCAGCGGCAAGAAATCGGGAGCTGTCTGTGCCGGAATCCGGATGGATCTCCCAGTCCAATGCACAAACGTGCTCGGTGGGCGCGCAATCGCAATTCTCGCCCTTTTGCGCGCAGACACCGTGACCGTACTGGGTAATTTTTCCGGCGATCCAATTCGTATCGGGGAAGGCGGAAATCACGTCACACACGAGTTGCGTCTTACCGATGCTGCGCGTGTGGCCGCCAATCACCATCACTCGCCACAATGATCGGACGTTGTGTTCACTTGACGCCAACTCTAGCCTCTAACTCTTTGATGCGCGCGGCTAATTCTGGGAGCCTGCCAAACCAAGCGTACTGTTCCTTGAATTTGGCAAGAGAGCGCGCCGGCGTTCCCCAAACAGTTTGGCCGCTGCGGATCGTCTTTTCGCCGAGCACGCCGGACTGTCCTCCAATCACCGCGCCGTCTTCCAGTTCGCAGCGTTCTCCAAATCCCGCTTGCCCACCGACCACCACGTTTCTTCCAATGACGCAGGAGCCGGAGAAACCGGCTTGTGCAGCAACGACAGTATGCGCGCCAACGTGACAGTTATGGCCGATGTGCACGAGGTTGTCGAGCTTAACGCCTTCGGCGATGCACGTGTCGTCAAGCGAGCCTCGGTCGATGGTGGTGTTCGCGCCGATTTCGACATCGTCACCGATCTCGACGATGCCTGCCTGAGGAAACTTCCAATACTTCCCTTCTCCGTGCGCGTAGCCAAAGCCGTCGGCACCAATCACGGTGCCAGAATGAATTTCCACACGATGGCCGAGGCGCACGTGGTGATACAGCGTGACATGCGGATGAATGCGGCAGTTCTCGCCAATCCAGCAGCCGGCGCCAATCACGCAATGGGCGCCGATCTGGGTTCCTTTGCCGATGTGCGCATCTTCTCCGATTACCGCGTAGGGGCCGATGCTGGCGTTTTCGGCCACGCGCGCCAGAGGCGCAACGATTGCGGTTGGGTGGAGGCCCGACGCGACCGGTGGCCGCTCGAGCAACAAAGCCGCAGCTTTCGCGAATGCAAGCTTAGGCTGAGGAGTACGCAGGAGCGTTTTCCCTGCTACGTGGGGCACCTCACCAACAATCACGCAGAGCGCGGCGGAATTAGCGGCTCGCTCTGCATGTTTCGCCGATTCGACGTAAATCAAGTCGCGCGCTCCAGCGCGTTCCGGCGCGGCCACTCCTGTGATTTCCAGCGTGCCGTCGCCTTCGAGCTTTGCGCCTATTGCTTCAGCCAATTCCCTTGCGGTTCGCTTCATAATTTGCCTCACAAAAAATCGTACACCGGCGGTTCGCCTTTGGGCCGCGTGTTCCACCGGCCATGCACCCAAACCCATTGGTCTGGATACTTCCGGATGATCTCTTCCAGAACTTTTGTAAATTTCTGGGTGTTTTCGAGGATGTCGCGTTCTGTGTTGCCCTTTCGAATCAATTCCACAGGCGGCTCAAAACAAAGCCGATATTTTTGTAAGCCTTCGTCCCAAACAGCATAGCCGGGCACGACCGAGGCGTCTGTGTGCAGCGCTACACGAGCGATTCCTGTGGTTGTACTGGCCGCTTTTCCGAAAAAGTCCACGAATACGGCCTCTTCCGGCATCGTATTCTGGTCGGCC
>Ga0187780_10002695_pt1 | contig 13326 bp, 12 predicted proteins | sample 1015_Q2_SP10_20__FD_132429 | JGI IMG/M metagenome (GOLD analysis project Ga0187780, IMG submission 132429) | Tropical peat soil microbial communities from peatlands in Department of Meta, Colombia - 1015_Q2_SP10_20_MG | ecosystem: Environmental > Terrestrial > Soil > Wetlands > Peat | place...
TATTGAAATTTTGTTTAATATTCAAGGCTATATGAACGCAATTACAAATTATTATTTCTTCAAATTTGATATTTGTCTAATTTGGTTCCTTATATTAGTTACACCATTTTTCATAATCAATGCAGTATTTTTATTCATTGCTAGTAAATGGTCTGGAGGTGAGGTTATTGATTAAATTTATATTAACTAAAAAACGTCTATGTATAGGAATTTTATATTTTATTTCCTTAATTTTATTAAGCTTTTTCTACTCCTTCTATTTAAAAGATCATTTACCTCCTATCAAAAGATTTTATAGAGATTCATTAGGCGTACTACATTCTGTCCCATATTCACCATTGCAATATCCACCGTTTGGAACGGATCGAGGGGCTGTAAATTTATTTTGGAAGGTCATTGAAGGTGCTAAATATACAATTGGAGTTGTATTGATTGTTAGTGCCTGCCAAATAATTTTTTCTACCATACTAGGTGTAACTCTTTCTAATTCTTGGGCATTAATTCGAAAGACGTTTGCCAAATTCGCTCAAATCTTTTATTACGTTCCAACTGTTTTAATCATCTTTTTTATACTTCCAAGCGCAACTTACGATTTGGGAGGAGAACAACATATTTTAGCTATGATTGAGAAGCAAATCATTACTTTAATTTGTGTAGCTGTTCCGGCATTATCGCTATACGTTGCAAATGAAATAGATTTGATAATGAAGAAGGAATTTATAGTTAGTGCAAGTTTATTAGGCGGGAGTAAGTTTTTTATTTTTCGTAAACATGTTTGGCCAAATATAAAAGGAAAAGTTTTCCTCCTTTTTTTTCAACAATGCAGCCAAATGATGATTTTATTAACTCAGTTAGGAATTTTTAATATTTTTATTGGTGGTGGAAGAATAGCTAATGATCCACTAATGGGCTCTAAATCTATCTATTCCTTTTCGAATGAATGGGCTGGATTGATGGGAGGAAATCGTAATGAATTGTTTATAGCTCCTTGGATTGTAGTAACCCCACTTTTCATGTTTGCCATTTCCATTTTCATGATGAATATGATTTATAAACAAATGGAAGAGTTAATGGGAGAAACAAAGATAAAAGTTAATGTTGAAAAGAAAGAAAAGGAGAAAGTAAAACAAATCGACAAGAATTGGTTTGAAATTGCAAAGCATGGGTAAAGCTGTACGTTTAGTACTTTTAAATATTGGCCATTTTCATAAACTTTGTTTCTATTTAACAATGTGATTAGTTGATTTCCACTCCAATCAACTTCTATTCAACAGTTTCCTATAACTAGAACTTTTTAAAAACAACAATCTTTTGTAATAAACTCGAAAAAAATTATACAGTTGATGTATAATATTCTAGTAAATAAATGCAACATGTTTTAATTAGTACTGTTTGGCTCAGAAATCTTAACGTACTATTTAGATCTTAAAAGAATGTTGCAGAGTAGTTTTTCATTTTAATAAATTTATGTAGATAGAAAATTGAAAGAGAGTGGAACAGTATGGGTCGTAAGTGGAACAATATTAAAGAGAAAAAAGCTTCAAAAGATGCAAATACAAGTCGTATTTATGCAAAATTTGGTGTTGAAATCTACGTAGCAGCAAAACAGGGCGAACCAAATCCAGAAGCAAACCAGGCTTTAAAGTTTGTACTTGAGCGCGCAAAAACATACAATGTACCAAAACATATTATTGACCGTGCGATTGAAAAAGCAAAAGGTGGTTCAGAAGAAAGCTATACTGAACTTCGTTATGAAGGATTCGGACCAAATGGATCAATGGTAATCGTAGATACATTAACAAATAACGTGAACCGTACTGCTGCAGATGTACGTGCTGCATTTAGTAAAAATGCTGGTAACATGGGAGTAAGCGGATCTGTTGCATATATGTTTGATGCAACAGCTGTTATTGGCCTTGAAGGTAAAACAGCAGATGAAGCTCTTGAAATCTTAATGGAAGCAGATGTAGATGTACGTGACATCTTAGAAGAAGAAGACTCAGTAATCGTTTATGCAGAACCTGATCAATTCCATGCAGTTCAAGAGGCATTTAAAAATGCTGGAGTAACTGAATTCACAGTTGCAGAACTAACAATGCTTGCACAAAATGAAGTAACACTTCCAGAAGATGCACAAGTAAAATTTGAAAAAATGATTGATGCATTAGAAGACTTAGACGATGTTCAACGAGTTTACCACAATGTTGATTTAGGGGAATAATCGTAATTAGATATTTAATAGTGAAATACACTTCGATTGTAAGAAACATTCTAACAATCGGGGTGTATTTTTGTATAGATAGAGTGCTGTTTTCATAAATAACAAATGAAGTGAAACTGCACACTTCCTTTGTTATTTGCTCCAATGTCTGTCGGAGTAAATCAAGCCTACTGCACTTTTCGAGGTGATAAATCGATTTTGTTGAGGATACAATAGAAAGATTGTTATCATAATTATGGGCTCTTTTCTTTAAGAAAACAGCCTTATTATAAAGAAGTTTGTTTTAGCAACTTGGATGATGGTTTAGGTATTCATTTTAATAAAGGAGGAATTTTCTTGGAAAAAATGATTATGAACCATATGGAATTAGTACGAGGTGTAACTGAAGCGAATATGAATAAAATACCAGAAGAAATATGGGATATTATTCCTTATGGCTTTAGCAACAATATTAGATGGAACTTCGGTCATATTGCATACGTACAGGAAAAGATTGTATTTGCATTATTAGGAGAATCAATGGGGATTCCGAAAGAATACGAGGAATTTTTTAGTCCTGGTACAAAACCAGCAGAATGGGATAAAACTCCACCATCATTTGAGGAGATTTCCCAAATCTTATCGGAACAAAAAGGTAGAATAAAAGAATTCCTTCAAGGGCGTTTAGAAGAAAAGTTACCTACACCATATACAAATAAAGGTGGCGTAACATTTAACACAGTCGGTGAGATATATTTATTTAGCTTTTATCATGAAGCTTCACATATTGAAACTATTAAGAGATTACAACGAGCTATTACTTTAAAGTAATTATGTACTATCTTTAATTATTCATCCAAGGTAAATTATCTTTTTTGATAGAAAAAGCTGTTTATCTATGTAATGTGGATTCAGCTTTTTCTATTATGTATTAATAATGCTTGGTTCATTGACAAAACATGAAATTGGTAAAAATAATAATAAACTAGTATAAGACGTAACCTCCTATTAAAATTCAATTTTGTTATCCATTAAAATTGGGAATGTTATGAGAAAATTTGTTCCTTTATTCAGTTGGCTTTGGACAGACATTTTTCCATTGTGATCTCGAATGATTTTATAGCACATCATTAGTCCTAGACCATTTCCAGTTTCTTTAGTAGTATAAAATGGTTCTCCAATTCTTTTAACTTGTTCCTCAGACATTCCAACACCATTATCTTGAATTGAGATTAATATGTCTTGGGCAGTTTTTGTTATTGAAATAGTAACAATTCCGCCAAATGGCATAGCTTCTATTGCATTTTTTATTAAATTTAAAAATACTTGTTTCAATTGATTTTTTTCACCAAAGAGAAACATTTCATCTGATTCATATGCATCTATGATAATCACATTTTTTAAAATGGCTTCTGCTTCTAATAGATATTTTAAACTTTTTATAATTTCAACAATATTACATTTGCTAAAAAATACTGCATGAGGTTTAGCTAAAACCATAAATTCATTCACGATAAAGTTAATTCGGTCAATCTCATTTAAAATAGTATCTGTGTAAAGGTGTTTCTTATCTTCTGAATCTTGATCCAATAATTGTACAAAACCTTTAATCGTAGTGAGAGGATTTCGAATTTCATGTGCAATACCTGCAGCTAATTCACCTACTAATGATAATTTTTCTGATTTAATGAGCATTTCTTCTGTTCTTTTTTGTTCAGTCACATCATTCTGGATTGAGATATGCTGATAAGTTTTACCTTCATGGTCAACAAATGGAACAATAGTTGTATCTACCCAATAATAAGTGCCATCTTTCGCTTTATTTCGAATTTCTCCCTTCCATACTACTCCTTGTTGAATGCAATCCCAAATGTTTTGAAAGAATTCTTTAGAATGATATCCAGAAAAAGAAATATCCTGATGATTTTTTCCAATTAACTCTTCTTTTGTATATTTTGATATGTTACAAAATCTATCATTAGCATATATGATGTTATCATTCGTGTCTGTAACGGCAAAAATTGTTGCTTCATTTAAAGCGATTTTTAATGCATTTAGCTCTTTTAATGTGATTTTTAAATCTTCATTCTCTGTTAAAGTAAATTTTGAATTTAATGAGTATTTAATATATTGATTAGTAAATAAAATACCAACTTGATCAATAAGAGGGTCTATCAATTTTATTACTTCAAGCAAGGTTTTTGCTGAAATGTGAGAACTATCTACTTCTTCTTCAAGAAACTCTAATAATATAGATCGAGATAAATGAAAAGTATTCATAAATTGTTCAAAGGGTATTTCAATCTGAACCGCTTTCTGTCCATATGAATCAGTCCATTTGATTAAACTATTATAAGCTACGGCGTAGTCGCCAGATAAAGCTTCACCAAGATAGAAAAAAAATTTTTCCCAACAGTAGTTTTTATCTTGATAATTTATACCGGTTTTACATAAGGAGTGAGAATTTGTTTGAATTGAAAATTCCGATAATTTCATTTTCAAAAGTTGACTACACTTTTTTATTTTTTCACCAATTAATGCTACGGCTTGATTCATATTTTCCCTTCTTTCGACGAGCTACTTGAAAATGGTCACTATACTAAAGTTTGACAGAGTGAACAAAAACCCTTTTTTTCCAATATAAAGATATGTTAATTTTCTTGTTAATAGAAGGAGATTACAATATATGAATAAGTTCTCTAATAAAGGATTATTTCACAGGGATAGAGAATAAAATATCTGATTACATAACGTTCAAGTAGTTTTGAAATCGGAGGAATTTAATGAGTGAATCACCAGTAATACATAATGTAGATAATATTTCATTCAAACTAAAAAAATTGCATAATTTTGATTGGCTTTGTAGTCTTGGGAAAGTATTTTGTGTCTTTGATCAACAGGATTCAGGAAATATATCATTTGGGCTCGAAAAAAATGGACAAAGAAAGTTTTTAAAATTTGCAGGGGCTAAAACGACAAATTATTTGGGTGATCCCCAATGTGCAGTTTCAAGTCTAAAACAATCAATTGAACGTTATGAAGAATTAGCCAATCAACACCTGGTCAGATTAATTGATCATTTTGAAGTTGAAGATGGTTACGCCGTTGTATTCGATTGGTTTGAAGGAGAATGTCTTCATCCACATTGGGCTTTTCCACCACCAGCTAAATATAATCATCCAGACTCACCATATTTCCGTTTTAAGCAGCTTCCAGTTGAGCTCCGACTAACTTCTATGGAATCAATTTTGAATTTTCACGTTCATGTAGAAGATAAAAATTATGTTGCTGTTGATTTTTATGATGGAAGTATTTTATATGATTTTACTAATCATATAACGAAGATTTGCGATATTGATTACTATCAAAAAAAGCCTTTTGTAAATAAAATGGGAAGACTTTGGGGTTCCTCACGATTTATGTCACCTGAAGAATTTGAACTTGATGCGATCATTGACGAAAGAACAAATGTATTTAATATGGGTTCAATGGCTTTTAGTCTTTTAGGTGGTGAACTTGATCATTCATTTTCTAAATGGGATGCGGGAAGAGATTTATATGAAGTCGTATTAAAAGCTGTAGAAAAGGATAGAAGTAAGCGATATGCATCAGTTGAAGAATTCTATTCTGGTTGGAAAATGGCGATTGAAAAAATAGTGTAAGGGGTTTTTAGTTATGGAGAATAATCTATTTTTAACAAAACCAACAATGGATTTACATAAGGAATACTTGTCATTTTATCAAGAGTGGAAAGATAGCGGAGAGTCAATGATTCCATGGGTAATCAGTAAAGATCCATCAGACTTTCAAAGTATGGTCCAAGATCTTTTAAATGCAGAAAAAGGGATTAATGTTCCAGAAGGTTGGGTACCAGATTCTACATTTTGGTTAGTGGATGAAAACAAAACAATTGTTGGAGCTGTTAATATTCGCCATCGATTAACTGAAAGACTGTTTAACTTTGGTGGTCATATTGGGTATGGGATAAGACCATCTGAGAGACAAAAAGGGTATGCAACTAAACTTTTATCTTTATCATTAGAAAAAGTAAGAGAGTTAAATATACAGAGAGTTTTAGTTGTTTGTGATGAAGGAAATATAGGTTCTGAAAAAACGATTTTAAATAATGGCGGAGTACAAGATGAAAGCTTCATAGAGGAAGATGGAAACGTTGTAAAACGATTTTGGATTCATTTATGATGAGTCACTAACTTTCATATCAGGTCAGTCGGAGTAGTAGTTCCTTGTGACGTTGTCGAATTTTGCAGAATGGCCGATATATTATGGATTTTGGCCGATAAATTTACAAAATGGCCGATATATTTTGAAAATGACTGATATTTTCACAAAAATGACTGATAAAATTGTAGTTTCGGCCGATATTTTCAGAGCCGACTGAAAAGCTGGAACCTGATCGTATAAACTAGAATCAGGCCGATTAAATAATAAATGAGCCGATAGAATTTTTCGGCTCATCAGATCTAATCTTATTCTACTGAAAGTAATTCTTCTTGTTTTTCTACTAACTCAACCTCAAATCCTAAATCCTCTAACATGAGATGATCGGCATTTGTTTCTTGACCTTCAGTTGTTAAATAGTCACCTAGGAAAATACTATTTGCAGCAAATAATCCAAGTGGTTGTAAACTGCGAAGGTTAACTTCACGACCACCTGCAATACGAATTTCCTTTGTTGGATTAATAAAACGTGAAAGAGCAAGTACTTTTAGACAGTAACGAGGATTAAGTTCATTCGCATCTTCTAGCTTTGTACCAGGAATAGCATTTAAGAAATTTACAGGAATTGAATCAATGTCCAATGCTTTAATTGCACGAGCAATTGAAATAACATCTTCTTTTGTTTCTTTCATCCCAATAATTGCCCCTGAACACGGAGAAATACCAGCTGCTTTTACTTTTTCAATCGTGTCAATTCGGTCTTGGTAGGAATGAGATGAAGTTATATAGTCATGATGGGCTTCTGATGTATTCACGTTATGATTGTAACGGTCAACGCCAGCTACTTTTAATTCTTCGGCTTGTTGTTCTTTTAATAGTCCTAAACATGCACATACTTTTAATCCATACTGATCTTTTATTTCCTTAACTGCCTCTGAAACAGTGTTTACATCACGATTTGTAGGGCCTCTACCACTTGCCACAATACAATATGTACCAACTTTTAAATCGAACGCTTTTTTAGCTCCTTGTAAAATTTCTTCTTTTGATAAAAATGGATATTTTTCAATTGGAGCACTTGAAATAGATGATTGAGAACAATAACCACAGTCTTCAGGGCAATAACCACTTTTAGCGTTAATGATCATATTTAATTTTACTTTTTTACCGTAGTAATGTTTGCGAATGACGAAAGCTCCTTGTAATAGTGGCAAAAGCTCATCATCATCACAAGTTAATATAGCCATTGCTTCTTCGTCTGTTAGTGTTTTTCCTAAAATGACTTCATTTGCTAGCGTAGTCCAGTTCATCCTCTTTCCCTCCATACTATCATTTCCTAAATCTTTAATTAAAGATAATTTATCACTCTTTCGAAATATATGTCAACTTAAAATGTTATATAGGTTAACAAACAGTATTAAAGAAATAGATTTGAGTATTTGGATAAAAAATACATTTTCTGATCGAATGGGGTATAATTAAAACAGAGAATACATAGTAAAAATTGAATTCGGAAATGTCAAAGATAGGAGGTACCATGGAACATACACATCACATTTCTGATTGGAAATATTACGCAGCTATTGCAATATTTTTAATTACATATGGATTTATTATTACTGAAAAATTTAATCGAGCACTAATTGCCTTATTAGGTGCAGCCGCTATGATCATAATAGGGGTTGTAGATATTCACGTTGCGTTTACCCATCACATTGAATGGGAAACAATTACTCTTCTTATTGGTATGATGATACTCGTATATATAACAAGTACGTCAGGTTTATTTGAATATGTTGCAATTAAGGCGGCGAAGATATCGAAGGGAGAACCAATACGAATATTAATCACACTATCCCTATTAACTGCTTTAGGTTCAGCATTACTGGATAATGTTACTACTATTCTATTGATTGTTCCGATCACATTATCTATAACGAGAGTATTAAAAGTAGATCCAATTCCTTATTTAATTTTAGAAGTCCTATACTGTAACATCGGAGGAACTGCTACTTTAATTGGTGATCCTCCAAATATCATGATTGGCTCTGCAAATAAACAATTATCTTTTAATGATTTTCTACTCAATTTAGGCCCTGTCATATTGATTATTTTAGTTGTTATGACAGTGAGTATCTATTTTATCTATCGAAAAAAATTAGTCACTACACCTACTCAAATAAACAAGTTGATGTCAATCAACGAGAAAGAATACATTAAAAATCGTCCTTTGATGATTAAATCAATTATTGTATTAGGGATTACTCTACTTGGATTTATGCTTCACTCAGTTCTTAACCTTGATGCTGCACTTGTAGCAATGTTAGGTGCTACCATCTTGATGATGATTGGGGTAAAAGAAAAAGATTTAGAAGACGTTTTTGCGAATGTTGAATGGGTAACGATCTTTTTCTTTGCAGGTTTATTTGTACTTGTGGGAGGGCTAGTTGATATTGGTTTAATATCAACATTTGCGAAAAAGACGTTAGAAGTAACAGGTGGCAATATAAATTCCGCAGCTTCACTCATATTATGGGTTTCTGGTATTGCGTCAGCGACAATAGATAATATTCCGTTTGTAGCGACAATGATTCCATTAATTCAAGATATGGCAGTAGGAATGGGGTTATCGCCACATTCACCGCAAGTTGAAGTATTGTGGTGGTCTCTATCACTAGGTGCGTGTCTTGGTGGCAATGGTACATTAATTGGAGCTTCTGCAAATGTTGTTGCAGCAGGAATTGCAAAACGTGATGGATATAAATTTGGCTATTGGGATTTCTTAAAAATTGGATTACCATTTACAATTCTTTCTTTAGTCATTTCTCAAATTTATATTTATTTTAGGTATTTAATATAGAAGGTAATAAAGATGAAAAAAGGATAGGTAGGCAGAAAATGAAATCTGCTTTTCCTATCCTTTTTAGTTTTACTAGTGACCAAAACTCTGCAAATTCTACTCTACCATTCAGTTTGCTTTTTTAAGGGTTTCTTCAGTTACCTTAAGTTTTTTATACACTTTAAAGTAAACCCAAACTGCATTGATCAGTAAAAGAGCACTAGTAACAAGAAATACGTATTGAATACCAAACCAGCCGGCTATTTGCCCACCTAAAACTGAACCTCCAAAAGCCCCTAAATAAGCAGCCGACATGTTGAAACCAAAAACTCTACCTGTAAGAGAATCAGGTGTCAATCTTTTAACTAAGGTGTTAACTGATGGAGACAATCCACCTGCTACTAATCCTAATAAAAAGCGGAGACCTATTAATTGCCAAGAGTTTCGAACAAATGCCTGTGGTATAAAAATGATTCCTGCTATTATTAGGGCAACTAAAATTACTTTATGTGCTCCAATTTTATCGGAAATTTTTCCTAATATAGGTGCAGCAATTATATTTGCTAGCCCTGAGGCTGAGAATGCTATTCCAGCTAAAAGCGCAACGTGTGTAGTATCATGCGACAATTGGGTAATATAAACAGTGATAATTGGTTCGATTGAATATAATGCCAACGTTATGACAAAAAAGGTCACAAACATTGTAATGATTAAATTTTTGTTCGGAAGTGTTTTCCATATTTCCTTCGCACTAAGTACTTTTTTCTCTTCACGAGTAAATGATTCCTTCACAAATAATGAAGTTGCAAAAAATGCTATCAACAGTAATGCACCTGTTATATAAAATACATTTTGTAAACCAAAGTTCTCTACAATATAACCGCCAATCATTGGCCCTAGTAATGAACCTGCAATACTTGCTGTTGAAAGTGTACCTAAAGCTCGTCCTGCATGTTCTTTATCCGTTTGAGTTGCAATTAGGGTAGTACAGGCTGTACCATAACCCGAAATTACGCCTAGCAATAATCTTAATCCGATCAGTTCATATACATTTTGTGCAAAACCCATAAACCCTATAATGATTGCCATACCAAGACTTGCCCGTAAAAGCATTGGTTTTCGACCGAACTTATCCGCAGCTAATCCCCAAATCGGTGAAAATATTGCTGAAATAATAAAGGTTACACCAAAAGCAATACCTGAAAATTGAGCAATTAAACCTGGGTCATGAACTCCAAGATTCTTAATGTAAAGAGGTAATACTGGGGCGATTTGACTCATCCCTATGCTCGTTACAAACATTCCAAACCAACAAACGATTAAGTTTCTTTTCCACAGTTTCATAACATACTCATTTCCTTTTTGTTATATCTCAATTGTTGTAAGAAGTAATATGATACTTAATAACTTAAACTATAATATGTAGTTTGTAAACTATATATTATAGTTTACGGAATATATTTCATCATGATAAACTATTTTACATAGTTGATTGTTTTGGAGGTGATGGAATGGTAAGAAAGCGAAATTTAACGAAGGAAAAAATTATTCAATCTGCTTTTTTATTGGCTGATGAAATTGGACTTAATCAAGTTACTTTCCAAAAGATTGCTGTAAAACTAGATATAAAATATCCATCTTTATATAATCATTTCACGAATATGGATGATCTAAAAATAAAAATGACGCAATACCTTTTAAATCAATTGAATTCAAAGTTAATGCAAAGATTAATTGGTAAAAGTGGTGAGAATGCAATTAGAGAATTTGCCTACGGATACCGAGAATTTGCTTTTGAAAATAAAACAGCATATGGACTTTTTATGAATATACCGAGTATAGAAGATGAGGAAGTATATCGCTTATTGAAAGAATTCAGTAGCATTCTTCATCAAGTATTAGGTTTTTATACGAAGGATGAAACACTTTTGATTCATAAAGGACGAGCATTAAGAAGTTTATTACATGGTCATGTCTCATTATGTTTCCTTGGCTATTTTCAAAATCCAGTTAGTCTAGAAGATAGCTTTCAAATGATGTTAGATGATTTTATATTATCCATTTCAAGAAATTAAATTTCTAATTAAGTGATAAAAAGGGAGGTGCGGTAGAGCGCTCGAGCTTTACCATAAAGATGAAAATAGCAAATGGCATAGAAACGATTGAATTGGTTATGAGTATGATGGGGCAACAAAGTGTGATTCATCCAACACTTATTTGGAATGAAAATGAAGTTATTTTAGTGGACACTGGAATTCCTGGTCAATTAGGAGAGATTCGTGAAGCGGTTGAAAAGGCTGGTGTTTCATTTGACAAGCTTAGCAAGATTATTCTTACACACCAAGATATTGACCATATTGGTAGTCTTTCAGCAATTCTAAAGGATAGTGGTCATAAAATTGAAGTTCTTGCACATGAAGAAGATAAGCCATATATCGAAGGTGACAAGCCATTAATTAAGATGAACCCAGAACGAGTAGCTAAAATGGTAGAATCTCTTCCTGAAGAACAACGTCAAAAACTAAAAGCTCTTTTTGAAACACCATTAGCTGCAATAGTAGATCAGACAATTAATGATGGAGAAGTGTTACCTTATGGTGAGGGTATAACTGTTATTTTTACTCCTGGACATACTCCAGGTCATATTAGTTTGTATCATCAACAGAGCAAAACGCTTATCGCAGGGGATGCATTAGTAGGAGAAAATGGCATCCTAATGGGGCCAAGACCACATGTAACACCAGATATGGAGAAAGCTCTACAATCAATTAAGAAATTAACTGAATACGATATTGAAACAGTTATTTGCTACCATGGTGGAGTGATTAAAGAAAATGTGAAAGAGCAACTTTTAAAGTTAGCTAATTCAAACTAATCACTATGTAAAAGGACACTTGAAAAAGTGTCCTTTTACAATAAATATTCTATTTTTTAAATCCTCTTAAACTAAATTAATGGCAATAGATGTTAATGCTTTCCAATTACTCAATACCCTCTAAACTCGGTCTCCATTCGTTTTCAGCTAATTTTCCATCCACCCAAACTTGAATCCAACCATCATGATGATTAAGGCTTAAACTGATATCTTGATCTGTATCTAAATCCAATTGGTGACAAGCATAATAGAAATTGATCGCAGCATTTTTATTAGAGCCAACATATACTAATTCTTCTTCTTTGTAACGTTTTCCATAAACTAAGTAAATTGTTTCCATTGAATACCTCATTATTTTGGTAATATTTTTAATTAATTTTAACTGATTGATAATCTTCAATAAAAGGAAATTTTAAATTATTTTTAAATAAAAAGGGTGTTTTCGTATAAATAGTTGCTGTTTTAGAATGTGTTAGTTGATTACAACTCCAGGACGCTCCCTTTCCATGGGGCGAAAGCTTTAGCCTCCTCGGTAAGCCTGCGGGGTCTCAGTCTTCCCGCTATTCCCACAGGAGTCTCGCACCTTCCGTTGTAATCAACTTCTGTCCTTAAAATTAATAATCTCAAAAGCAACAATCTTTTAGAAAGAGCAATAAAAAATATATTTTGTTTATTTATCCCTCATTAACGAGCAGTAAAATCCCCACTGATGGAAGCTTTGCTCTATCGGAAAATTTTAAATACAACTTCTATTTCATTTGCTATAATTTAAAAGAAACTAAAGGAAGTGCTATTTAAATGAAACAAGCTCTAATTGTTATTGATGTTCAAGAAGTTTTCTTTAATCATCCCGAATACAATTTATTTAATTACAAACAATTGGTTAGTAATATTAACGAGTTAATTAAACAGGCTCGTGAAAAAAGTATTCAGGTCATCTTTATTCAACATACAGATCAAGATGAACAAAATTTACTTTTTGAAGGGAAAGAAGACTGGCAGTTACATAAAGAGTTAGAAAGAGCAGCTACTGATAAAATTATCCAAAAAACAAAATGGGATGCGTTCTATCAAACTGAACTTTTGGATTACTTACAACAAAACGAAATAGAACAACTTATTTTTGCCGGAGCTCAAACTGAGTTTTGTCTTGATACAACAATTAGAGCTGCTTATAGTTTAGGATTTCAAAAAAATCTTCTTGTAAAAGATACACAAAGTACAATAGATGGA
>Ga0187780_10002696_pt1 | contig 13323 bp, 12 predicted proteins | sample 1015_Q2_SP10_20__FD_132429 | JGI IMG/M metagenome (GOLD analysis project Ga0187780, IMG submission 132429) | Tropical peat soil microbial communities from peatlands in Department of Meta, Colombia - 1015_Q2_SP10_20_MG | ecosystem: Environmental > Terrestrial > Soil > Wetlands > Peat | place...
CCGTCCCGCCGGCCTCCCTTCCGCAGGCCCCGGCCGTGACGGCCGGGGCGCCGGCTATCGGCGTGGTGTTCGGCCTGGCCGCGGCCCTCTGCTACGGCGTGGGCGGGTTCATGATCGGCCGTTATACGTATAACCTCGGCTGGCTGGTGCCGGTCGTCGTGGCCCGGGGCGGCGCGATGGTGCTCCTGCTCGGGTTGCTGGCCACCCCGCTGCGCGGGCCGGCGGGTGTCCCGCTGGCGCCCGCTCTCCCGTGGGCCCTCGCCGCCGGCCTGGCCGACGCCGCCGGGCTCGTTTTCTTCGCCCGTGGAGACCAGGTAGGGCTCATCGCGGTGACCGCCGCCACCTCGAGCGCGTACCCGGTCATCCCCCTGATCGGCGGTCTGCTGATCTTCCGCGAGCGGCTGATGCCCCAGCAGGTCGGCGGGGCCATCCTGCTTCTGGCCGGCCTCGTCCTGCTCGGCTTGAGCTCGTAGTCACCCACGCGAGGCGATGATCTCTTGGCCGGCCTCGTTAGGGCGCCCGCAGACCGGTGACGCCAGTCCGGCCCGCTCGCCCGGGCGAAAGCGAGCGCGTACGGACGGCCGGGGCAGCGCGCTCGGGCCCGGCGTTGACCTGATCGTTCGGGGTGGCCCCCGCCGGGCTCGGCAGGTTACCATCGGCCCGACGCGGCCGGCCATCGCCGGGCGTCTGAGGGCAGCGAACGGCCGTAACGGCCGGGGGGTGGTGCGTCATGGATAAGGACCTGGCCGGCCAGGTCGCCGATATCGCCCAGCGCGTGGTGGCCAGCGGGGCGATCTCAGTAAACGGGCACGGTAACGTCAGCGTCCGGGTCCCCGGCGCGGAGGAGATGTACTTCACCGCGGCTCCCTCGCTGCGCGATCAGTCGGCCTCAGCGGTCGTGCGAGTGGGACTGGACGGGACCTTGCTGGAGGGCGACCTGCCGCCCATCCAGGGGGCTGTGGTCGCCATGCACACGGCCATGTATCAAGATCACCCCGATGTTGGCTGCGTCCTGCACACCCACTCGCCATACGCCACCGCTTACGCGGTAGCCAACCGCAGGATCGAGTGCTGGACCGAAGCCCTGGCCATGTTCGGGCTGGCCGATGGAGTGCCGGTAGCCGGCTACGGGCCGCGCGGGTCCCCCGAAGCCGTGGCCAGCATCCGGGGCGCCGTGACCCCGGGAGTCCCGGCCGTGCTCCTCGCCAACCACGGCGTGCTGGTCTTCCACCGCACTCCCGAGCTTGCGATCCTGGTCGGCAGCGTGGTCGAGGAAGCGGCACAGGCCGGCATCAACGCCAGCGGGCTGGGCGGCCCGGTCGAGATCCCGCCCGACCTGCGGGCCGCCGCCTTGCAGCGCGCGATGGCCTTCGAGAGCCGGGGAACCGTACGCGCGTAGCTCGTGCCGCGCCGCCCGCGGGCCGCAGGCATCGTCGGTGGCGGTCAGCGCCCGGGAATCTCACCCGGCTCCCGGGGCCGCTCGGTCCTGCGGAGAATTTTGCCGATCAGCCTGACGGCGTGGTAAGTGACGACGACGGCGACGGCGAGCGCGACGGCGGGATCCAGCCAGTACCAGCCTCTGACCGCCAGGATGATCGCGCCCGCCGCGGCCACGCCGGCCGCGGCGGCGGCATCGGCGACGGTGTCGAGCAGGACCGCCGCCACAGACAGGTCTCGTCCTTCGCCTTCGTGGTCATCATCGTCCCGGCGGAGGACGAAGGCTCCGGCCGTCATCACCAGCGCGGCGATGCCGCTCGCGATGAGTACCGGCAGCCCGTCCACCTCCGGCGTGCGAGTGGCAAGTCGATCTATCGCTGCCGCGGCGACCAGGACTTCCAGGACCAGCAGCCATCCGCTGTTGACCAGTGCGGCAGCGCCTGTCGCGCCCAGGTGAGCTGGCGGACGTCCCCGGCTGGCCTGGCGGGCCGACAGGTGGAGCGCCAGCAGCGCCAGACCCGCGCCCGCGGCGTCGAGGAGGTAGTCACCCCCCTCCGCGAGTACGCCCAGTGAATGGGCACCGACACCTACCGCTATCAGGCCGGCTACCAGCAAGAGGTTCAGGACTAGCACCACGGTCAGGCGCTGCACCCGGGACACTGACGCCGACCCATAAAGAACGCGGCCAGTGCCCGGGCCCGCTCTGGGCGGTGCACTGCCCGGCCGGCTCGTCGTACCAGACCGGGGCTGAATACCGCGGGTCCTGATGGCTCGCCCAGTACAAATCCCGCAGCTGGCGCGTCAGCGGCCCGGGCACGGTGCGCAGATCACGGGTGCCAGCCGCCAGCCGGCCGCGCGTGATCCGGGCCGCCCCCGCCGACCATGGCCGCCGCGCCTCGGCGGCATCCGCTCTTTCCACCTGCACCTCCCCGTCATCCGGCCGGGCACGGCTGAGCCGGTGACCTCCAAGGCAACCGGGCAGAATCGACAATATCCGGGCCATCGCGAATGGCGGCAGGCACCGATCCCGGAGGTACGCGGCGATCCAGGCCCCGCGGAATGATCGTTCGGATGGCGTGCAGGCGGGGAAGAACCTCAGGCGTGAGCGTGCAACTGAACCACACCATCGTCTCGTGCCGTGACCAGCAGCGGTCGGCGGCGTTTCTCTGCGAGATTCTTGGCTTGCCGCCGGCCAGCCGTTTCGGGCACTTCCTCGTCGTTGAGGCGGATAACGCTGTCTCGCTCGACTTCGCCGAGACCCGCGGACCGATCACTGCGCAGCACTACGCGTTCCTGGTCGGTGAGAAAGAGTTTGACGCTGCCCTCGACCGCATCCGCCAACAGGACCTGCCGTACTGGGCAGATCCCAGCCAGACCCAGCGCGGAGCGATTAATCACCGTGACGGCGGTCGCGGCCTGTACTTCGAGGACCCCGACGGTCACCTGCTGGAGATCCTTACCCGGCCCTACGGGAGCGGTAGCTAGTCCGAAGGCGGCCACGGGCTGCTTTGCCGATCGTGACGGTGACCAGCGCGGCCGACCGGAGAAATATCCGCCGGACGCTCACCCGATACCGGCTCTATGGTGAAAGAGATGAGCCCGCGAAGGGGACAGGGACGAGTCCGCCGACCGTGCGGGCGCCGTGGGATGGGAGTGAGGCCATGGACAGCGCCGAGCTGCGTGCCGTGCAGCAGCCGCTCAAGGACGCCTACCGGGCCGACCCGCAGCAGGCGGTCATAACCCTGCGGGCTCATGGCCGGCTGGATGAACAGGCCATCTCCTGCTCGGTTGCCACTGGTCAGGCGCTGACCGTGGCAGGCTTGCACCCGGCCACCGGCGGCGACGGGTCGCTGGCCTGCTCGGGGGACATGCTGCTGCAGGCACTGGCGGCATGTGCGGGCGTGACGCTGCGGGCGGTGGCCACCTCGCTGCAGATCGACGTGACCGGAGGGACCGTCACCGCCGAGGGTGACCTGGACTTCCGCGGGACGTTGGCCGTCAGCGCGGACGCGCCGGTGGGGTTCCAGTCCATCCGGCTGCGCTTCGACCTGGACACCGAGGCCAGTCCCGAGCAGCTTCAGACGCTGCTCCGCCTCACCGAACGGTATTGCGTCGTCTATCAGACCCTGGCTCACCCCGCTCAGCTGAGCGTGTCGGCCGATAGCACCGCGCAACAGCAGGGGCCTTGACGGCCAGGTCACCGAGCCGGAGGGTCTGGTCGAGTCCGGCGATCAGACGCTCACGTGACAGATGCTCCACAATCCGATTCTCGCCAGCAGCCAAGGCCTTGGCGAATGACCCCTGGCTGCACCGCCGCTCCGGCCGCCCGTTTTCGCCTGCGCTATGGTCCTGCGCAACGGTAATGGGCGGAGCGGAGGGGCTGTGGACCAGGGTTTCGACACCATGCAAATCCCGGACGGGCGCGATGTCGTCGCGCCGGACGGCTCGGATGTCCGGGTCCTGCTGCAACTCCGCAGCGGCGGGATGGCGCATTTCGAGCTGGGAGCCGGCCGGATCTCCCGGGCCGTGGCTCACCGTTCTGTCAGTGAGATCTGGTACATCCTGTACGGGCAGGGCCAGATGTGGCGTCGGCAGGGCCGGCGGCAGGAGACGGTCTCCCTGCAGCCCGGTACCTGTGTGTCGATTCCCGTGGGCACCCATTTCCAATTCCGGGCGGCCGCCGGCGGTTCACTCGCGGCGGTAGGCGTGACGATGCCGCCCTGGCCGGGCCCGGACGAGGCATACGAGGTTCCCGGCCTATGGCCCGGGGATCGCTTCGACACGCCCACCGGCAGCTAGCTGGTATCGCGCGATCGCAGGCGGCAAGCTTCCTGTGGAAGCTATCGTCGGCCACCCGCGAAGGGGTGAAGCCCTATGACCGAGGGAATTGAGGGCGAGGGTCCGCTGCGGGCCGGAAGCCCGCTGAGAACTCCCCGGGCGGCCGCGGTCGCCGGGATCATCTTTTCCGTGCTCCTGATCACGGCTCTGGTGCTGCTCAGGGTCTCCATCCCGGCCCACCCCTCTGCGGCCGGTGCGTGGCTGACTGATTCTGAGCGAAGAGCCGCGGTGGCGATCGCACTGAACCTCGTACCGTTCGCCGGAATCGCCTTCTTGTGGTTCATCGGGGTGCTGCGGGACCGGATCGGCGAGCGCGAGGATCGCTTCTTCGCCACCGTGTTCCTGGGCAGCGGCCTGCTGTTCGTCGGCATGATGTTCGTGGCCGCGGCCGTGGCCGGCGCCACCATCGCGACCGCGTCGTCCACCCAGCCAGGCGCGGACACCCTGGCGCTGGCCCATAACGTCACCACGGGCCTGCTGAACGTGTACTCGATGCGGATGGCGGCGGTGTTCACGCTCACCACGGTGACGATCGCGCGCCACACCGCCATCGTGTCCCGATGGCTCACGCTGGTCGGACTGGCCTGCGCTGTAGCGCTGATGATCGGCATCGGGATATCAGCCTGGGTGGAGTTGCTGTTCCCGGCGTGGATCCTGGCGCTGAGCCTGGATGTCCTCACGGTCGGCTCCCGGGCCGCATCAGCCAAGCGTCTCGAAGCGCCCTCGGACCCGGCCCGCTGACCGGCGGACACGGCCCTCCGTCCCTCGCTCTTGCTGCCCGCCGGTGAGGTTTGCAGGGCGGCCGTCTCGCACCCTGGGCCGCCCCCCCGGGGAACACGGCCTGCGACTGCAGGGTAGACACTGGACTCATGCGTTATCTGAGCATCGACACAGGCCCGGAGACCGCGAAGATTTCCAGGATCGGGCTGGGCACCTGGCAGTTCGGTTCCCGGGACTGGGGATATGGCCAGTCGTATGCCGAACAGGAGGCGCGCGTCATCGTGCGCCGGGCGCTGGAGCTCGGGGTCACCCTGTTCGACACCGCCGAGATCTACGGGTTCGGGCGAAGCGAGCGGATCCTCGGCGAAGCGATCGGCGGGAACCGCGAGTCGGCCTTCCTGGCGACGAAGATCTTTCCGGTCCTGCCGGTCGCCCCGGTCGTGGAGCAGCGCGCCGTGGCCAGCGCGAACCGGCTCGGGGTCCGCCGCATCGACCTGTACCAGGTACACCAGCCCAATCCGCTGGTCCGGGACGGGACGATCATGCGCGGCATGCGCGCGCTGCAGCGAGTCGGGCTGGTCGGCGAGGTCGGCGTCAGCAATTACTCGCTGGAACGCTGGCGGGCCGCCGAAGCAGCGCTGGGCAGCCCGGTGCTGACCAACCAGGTCCAATACAGCCTGGTCGCCCGGTCGCCCGAGCGCGACTTGCTGCCTTTCGCCGAATCGACCGGTCACGTCGTGATCGCCTACAGCCCGCTTGCGCAGGGGCTGCTCTCGGGCAGGTATCACCGGGACAGTCGGCCGACGAACCGCGTCCGGATCGCCAACCCGCTGTTCCTGCCAGAGAACCTCGAACGCGCCGACGAGCTGATCACCACCCTCCGCGAGGTAGCCGAGGCACATGCCGCCACGCCCGCGCAAATCGCGCTGGCGTGGGTCATCCACCGGCCGGCCGTGGTCGCGATACCGGGCGCATCAAGCGTCGAGCAACTTGAGAGCAACGTCGCCGCCGCCAGCATCGAACTCACCGAAGACCAGTACCAGGCCCTGAAAGCGGCAGCAATCCGGTTCAATCCCATCACCGGACCGCAAGCCGTTCCCCGCCTGATCCGGGCTCGCATCAGCTAACCACGCGGCATTTCGACACCCGGACCGGGCAACTCCCGCCAGCTCTGTCCCCACTGGAAAAAGTCCGGAATTGCCCCGCTACTGGCTGGCAGGTCCGGGTCCCGTACCCCGTCGTCTACGACCTGCGTGCGGATCAGATCAGCGCGCTGCGTATCTATTTCCTGATGAGCGTGCTGATCGAACAGCTCACCAACTAGGCGAGTGCGCTATCGCTGCATCTCTATTGTCAGCACCACGACAGGGCGCATTTAACGGGTGCAACGAGCTGAATTCCGTGTCTATTCACGGGTCTGGCATGAAAGGCCGGGATAGCGGCTTGGCATCGCGCCGATCTGGGAAAGGCTGGGGCGATGTCGCCTGACTGGGCTTGACGATGGCGCCGCCGATGGAAGCCAGCATACGGATCTTCAATTGTGGAGGTTACGAAGGCGCGGGGCCGAGCCCGGTCTTTGCGAGGAAGCCGGCCTCGATCAGCCCCGCCGCGGCGAACCGCACCCCGCTCGCGCCGTCAGAAGTGGGGACTGTTGCCACTCGGGCAGGGTGACCTTCGGCCCTGCGGCTGCCTGGAGTCCGGTCGTAGCCTGGCCGGAGTTCCGGTCCGGATGATGTGACATGAACGCTGCTCTCATCGGTGATACCAGGCGCCGCGGGCGAGCCAGGCACGTGCCGAGGCTGCTGGTGATCATCGTGGCGCTAGGCCTGGCGGCGGCGTCGTGCGGCGGGCACCCGGTTCCGTCTGCCAGCGCGCCGCCGGTGAACTCGCTGACCGGCAAGGCGTGCACGGTCGATCACCTGGCGGCGCGGTGCGGGACGCTGATCGTGCCGGAAGACCGGCTGACCGGGACCGGGCGCACGATCCCGGTCCGGTTCGTGGTCTTCCCGGCCACCGGCCCGGACCGGGCCCCGGACCCGCTGGTCTATTTCGCCGGCGGCCCCGGCGTCTCAGCGATAGATGACATCCCAGCGTGGCTGTCGGGTTTTGTGAGCCTCAACCTCAACCGGGACCTGGTGTTCATCGAGCAGCGCGGCACCGGTCAGTCGAACCTGGTGAACTGCCCGGCGTCCTCCCTCCCCCTGGCCGGCAAGGCCGCGCTGCGCGCCAGTGTCGAGTCCTGCCTGGCCCGCCTGCACGGCGACCTGCAGTTCTACACCACGGCGATGTTCGCCGACGACGTCAGCCAGATCCTGACCGATCTGCACTACGCCAAAGCCGACCTCATCGGGGGCTCCTACGGGGCGACCGCCGAGCAGGTGTTCCTGCTGCGCCACCCGGGCCAGGTGCGGACGATGACCTTGATGAACGGGACCCTGCTCACCGTCCCGCTGTACGAACGGGAGCCCGGGAACTCCCAGCTGGCCCTGGAGTACGTCTTCGCCCTGTGCGAAAGCCAGCCCGCCTGCCACCAGGCCTTCCCGCATCTGGCCGCCGACTGGGCCGCCCTGTGGGCCTCGCTCGGCAGCTCCCCCTGGGTCCTCCCGGCCGCCCAGTCACCCACCGGGAAGACAGAGCGCCTGGACCAGGACACACTGGCCGACGACCTGTACCAGACGCTGCATGCCAGCGAAATAGCACCGATCCCGGTCGTCGTGCACACCCTCGGCGCGGCCAGCAACAAGCTCGCCGCATGGATCTCGGTGGGCAAGGCCCTTCAGGCCGCGGGCCTGACCGGGACCGGCGGCGGCGCCACCCCGATGATGCAGTACGAGATCCTGTGCGCCGAGCCCTGGGCACGCAGCACGCCCGCGGCGCTGTCGGACCAGCAGGGCAGTTTCGACTACCAGAACGACCTGAACACCGCGCGGTGGTACCAGTACGTCTGCCCGCTGATCCCCAAGTCCGCCGCCGCGGTGGGCAGCCAGCAGCTGACGGCATCCAGCGTGCCGGTGCTGGCGTTCAGCGGCGAGGCTGACCCGGAAGACGGGTCGCGGAACATGGCCGGGATGCAGCAGTTCTGGCCCGACAGCCGCGACATCGCCCTGCCCGGCCAGGGACACTCGGTCACCCCCGCCAGCTGGGCCTGTGAAGGAGCGCTGATCCAGGCGTTCATCACCCAGGCCAGCGTGGCCCACCTGGACACCAGCTGCCTGGCCACCATCGCCCCGGCCTTCCCCACGACCCTGCAGGCCCTGGCGGGCAGCGGGTAAAACCAGCGGCAGGCAGACGTCCGTCCCGGCCGAGGCATCACGGCCACGCAGCTGACCACCCGCCCGCCATAGCTCGACATCGGCTGCCGGGTGTTTGACGCTTTAACGCGGGCGGCCAGGTCTTCACGATCGCACCGATGAGTTGACACGCGGCCGATAGCGCACCCGGGATGAACCGTTCCTGGCGGGCCGTGTCCGGAGCCTTACCAGCCGAGTTCGCGGAGCCGGTCGTCATCAATGCCGAAATGGTGAGCGATCTCGTGGATGACGGTACGGCGGACCTGGCTGGCGACCTCCTGCTCGGTGCGGCAGATCGCGCAGATGGCCTGGCGGTAGATGGTGATGCGGTCGGGCAGTACCCCCGCGTACTGTGACGTGCGGCTGGTGAGCGGGACTCCCTGGTAGAGCCCGAGCAGTCCGGGCGGACCCGGGCCGTGTTCGACCGTCACCGCGACGTTACGCATCAGCCGGCCGAGCTCCTCGGGCAGCCCATCCAGCGCCGTAGCGACCATTTCCTCGAAACGGCCGGGCTCGACCTCGATCACTAGCCCATTGTCCTGCGTCGGCCGAGCTTCGCCGCCCAGAAGCGCCGTCGAGCTCAGCGCGCGAGCCAGGCACGCAGGCCCGCTGCCTGGCGGTGCAGGTCAGCTTCTGGCACGGGGTCGGGTGAGAAGATCTCCTCCCACGCGATCGGCCCTCCCGGAGCCGGATCATCGCGGTAGCGGGGCACGACATGGGTGTGCAGATGAGGAACCGTGTTGCCCAGGGTCAGATAGTTCATCTTGACCGGGTCGAACCGCGCCCACACCGCGCGTCCGGCCGCGAGCACTTCCTTCCAGTACCCGGACGCCTGCTCGGCGCCGAGGTCGGTCGGTTCCGCGACGTGCCCGTGCCTCCACACCACGATGCAGTAGCCCGGCAGGCGAGTCCGCCGCTCCAGGTACACCTCGGCGAACTCGCCGGTGCGGACCGCCACCCAGAAGTCATTGTCGCCCTGGCCAAGGGCGGCGCAGATCGGGCACCCCTGGCCGGCCATCCGTTCGGCCCAGTCGTCCGGCCACCTGCGATCAGCCATGGCTCATTCACCGCCCGCCGAGCACCATCGCCTAGAGCCCGCCGAGGAACTTGGCCACGATCGGGCCGCAGGTGGGGCCCCCGTTCCCGTCGGAGTTGACGACGATCGCCGCGAACGCGATATCGCCCTTGAAGCCCATCAGCCAGGCGTCGGTCTTGGGCGGGTTGCTGGTCCCGTACTGGGCAGTTCCGGTCTTGGCGTAAGTACCGGCCGGCAGGCCCTGTCCCGCCGCGGTGCCCCTGGCTACCACGGCCGCCATCATCTCGTGCAGGCCGCTGACCACCGACGCGGGCAGCTGGCTCGGGCCGGCACTGCTACCTGACGCGCCCACGACCAGCTGCGGCGAGTGCACGGTCCCGGTGTCGGCCGCCGCGGCGACCATCGCCATGGCCAGCGGCGAGATGAGCACCCGGCCCTGGCCGATCGCCGTGGCGGCCAGGTCGGCCTCGTCGGATGGCTGCGGGACCGAACCGCCGAAGGCTATCAGCCCGATCTTCGGGGCCTTGCCCAGCCCGAACATCGCCGCGGCAGACGGGAAATCTGACGCCGTCAGGTGGCCGGTGGCCAGCTTGATGAAGGCGGTGTTGCACGACTCGGTAAAGGCCTGCAGCATGGTGCTGACCGGTGCCTCACCCTCGGCGTTGTGGAACACCTCCCCGTCCACGGTCGCGGTACCTGGGCAGCTCGCGGCCGATTGCGGAGTGAGCCCGTGGGTGATTAGCGCGCTCGAGGTGATCACCTTGAACGTCGAGCCCGGCGGGAAGCCGCCATCGATGGCCTGGTCGAAGCCGCCGGAGTTGACCGAGACCGCAGCTAGCAGCTGCCCCGTAGAAGCGTTCACGGCGACCAGCGCGGCGCTCTTCTTCTCCCCGGCCAGCGCTGCCTCGGCCGCCTGCTGCACGGCCGGTTCGATCGTCGTGCGGACCGAAGTCCCCAGGCGGGACGGGAGTTTGGCCAGAGTCGCGATGTTCGCGCCGCTACCGTTGACGACCGTGACCGTAGCCCCCGGCTGGCCGGCCAGCTGGCGTTCATCCGCCTGCTCCAGGCCGGTCTGGCCGACGACGTTCTGCGCGTCGTACGGCGCGCCGAGCTCGCTGAGTTCCTGAGCGGTGATCGGCCCGACCGTGCCGACCAGGCCCGCGGCAAGGCCGGGGGTGATGGCGCTGCGCGCGCTGCCCGTCTGGAACACCGTGCCCGGGATCGGGTAGATGGTGGGCGCCAGCTGGTTGTAGCGCGCCCGGGATACGGTGAGTACCGGCTCGAAGTACGTCGGGTGGACCTTCGACGCGGCGATTGCGCTGCTCGCCTCACTCGCGGTCGCGCCCGCGGCGACGAGGGCCGCCTGGACCGCGGCGGCGTCTTTGATCCGCGCTCCCTCCACGCCGATCGTCACCACCTGCCCCTGGCTGGTCAGCGGCGTTCCGTCCGCGCCGAGGATCGCCGCGCGGGCCGGCCAGGCCTCCTGCAGCGACAGCTGGTCGCCTGGCCGCAGCGGCGGCGCGATCGTGGCGGGCGACCAGCGGACCAGCCATCGTCCCTTGACCTGCACCAGGTGCAGCTCGGACCTGATGGTGATCGTGCCCAGGCCGGCCAGGACGAGCCGCTCGGTAATGGGCTCGGCGGCCGCCGATCCGGTCGTCTGCATCGTGCCCGCGGTGAAGCTGGCCCGGTGCACGGACAGGTTGGTGAACGCCGCCTGGTTGACCGCCGTGAAATCGGCAGGCGCGTCGGAGACCAGCTGGCGCATCGCGGCCCAGTCCTGCGCGGCCCAGGCGGACAGGTAGGCGTTCGCGGTCGTCTGCGGCTGGGGTGCCGAGCTGCACGCGCTCAGCAGCCCCGTGACCAGCACCGCGATCAAGACGGCAAACGTCGCCCGGTGCCGCGGGGCACCCACGCCGAGGCTCATGTCTTGCAAGGTTACGCAAATCCGCCGAGCTCCCGGCGGCATATGCCCAAGGACGGGATCGAATGCCGCGCCGGACCGGCGGGATGACCCGGTACCGCGGCGTGATCTGGTACCGCGGCGTGATCTGGTACCGGCACGTAATGTCGGTGCCCTCCGCTATGGTCCGGGCCATGCTCATGTTGCACACCTCCGACTGGCACCTGGGGCGGTCGCTGCACCGGGCCGATCTGCGGGCGGCGCAGGCCGCTTTCCTTGATCATCTGGTCGCCACGGCCCGGGCGGAGAAGGTGGACGTGGTACTGGTCGCCGGGGATGTCTACGATCGAGCGGTGCCGCCCGTGGACGCGGTCGAGATGTGCGAAGACGCCCTGGTCCGGCTGCGCGCGACCGGAGCGAGGGTCGTGCTGATCAGCGGCAACCACGACTCCGCGCGCCGGCTCGGGTTCGGCGGCGGTCTGCTGGACCAGGCCGGGGTGCACCTGCGCACCCGGGTGGGCGCGCTGGCCAGGCCGGTCATGCTGGAAGACGCGCACGGGCCGGTAGCCGTATACGGGGTGCCGTACCTGGAGCCGGACGCCGTCCGCGGCGAGCTGCCCAAGGCGGGCGAGGCCGGCCCGCCCGCCGGAGAAGCGCCGCGCGGTCACGCCGGGGTGCTCGGCTACGCGGTCAGCTGCATCCGGGCCGACGCGGACGCCCGCGGCGTGCGCCGCCGGGTCGTCATGGCCCACGGATGGGTCACCGGGGGAGCACCCAGCGAATCCGAACGCGACATCACCGTCGGCGGGGTCGGCCAGGTGCCCGCGGAGCTGTTCGGCGGGTTCAGTTACGTCGCCCTCGGCCACCTGCACGGGCCGCAGACGCTCGCCGGGCACCTCCGCTACAGCGGCTCGCCGCTGCCCTACTCCTTCTCCGAGGCGTCACACGGCAAGGGCAGCTGGCTCGTCGAACTGGACGGTGCGGGGACCGCGCGGGCTGAGCGCGTGCCCGCGCCCGCCTACCGGCGGCTGAGCGTCCTCCGCGGGCGGCTGGCCGACCTGCTCGGCTCTACCGCTTACGCCCGTCATGCCGACGATTTCGTGTCCGTCACGCTCACCGACCCGGTCCGCCCCGAGGGAGCCATGGATGCCCTGCGGGCCCGGTTCCCGCACATCCTGGTGCTCGCGTTCGAACCCGAAGGCACCGTCCGCGACAATCGCGGTTACCGGGCCAGGGTCGCCGGACGCGACGACCTGGCGATCGCGGCGGAGTTCGTCCGGCATGTCCGCAACGAGCCCGCCACGGACACCGAGAAGCACCTGCTCCGGGAGGCGTTCGAGGCCGTCCGCACGGCGGAGGCCGGCTGATGCGCCCGCACCGGCTGCGCGTGACCGCGTTCGGCGCGTTCGGCGGCACCGTGGAGGTCTGCTTCGACGACCTCGCGAGCGCAGGGCTCTTCCTGCTGCACGGCGAGACCGGCGCGGGCAAGACCACGCTGCTCGACGCGATCGGGTTCGCCCTCTACGGGCAGGTGCCCGGGGAGCGCGGCAAGACCAAGCGGCTGCGTTCGGATCACGCGGCCGCGAGCACCCGGACCGAGGTCCAGCTTGAGGCCACCATGGGCGGCCGGCGGATGCGGATCACCCGCAAGCCCGAGCAGGAACGCCCCAAGCTTCGCGGCCAAGGGACCACGACCGAGCAGATGAAGGTCCTCCTCGAGGAGTCCGACCGTGCCTCCTGGCGCGCCGTCTCCACCCGGGCGGGCGAGGCGGATGACGAAATCAGCCAGCTGATGGGGATGCCGGCCAGCCAGTTCTTCCAGGTCGTGCTGCTGCCCCAGGGGGAGTTCGCCAAGTTCCTGCACGCCAACGCCGGCGACCGCGCCAAGCTGCTGCAAAAGCTGTTCGGCACCGACAGGTTCCGCGACGTGGAGGACTGGCTGGCAGAACGACGCCGGACGACGGCCCGCGAAGTCGAAGAGGCCGAACGCGGTATCACAGAACTCACCGCCCGGGTCGCCCAGGTCGCGGACGTCCCGGTGCCGGGTGACGAGCCGGCGTCGGCCGCGCCCCCCGACGACCAGGCCGCGCTCCCCGACG
>Ga0187780_10002697_pt1 | contig 13320 bp, 12 predicted proteins | sample 1015_Q2_SP10_20__FD_132429 | JGI IMG/M metagenome (GOLD analysis project Ga0187780, IMG submission 132429) | Tropical peat soil microbial communities from peatlands in Department of Meta, Colombia - 1015_Q2_SP10_20_MG | ecosystem: Environmental > Terrestrial > Soil > Wetlands > Peat | place...
CATGATCGTATGCAGACGGCGCGCTCCGATGTTCTCTGTGCCCTCATTTACTCGGAAAGCAAAGCGAGCGACTTCCTCCAGCGCCTCCCGTGAGAATTCCAGCTTGACGCCTTCGGTTTCAAGCAGCGCCGTGTACTGTTTCACCAGCGAGGACTTGGGCTCGGTAAGAATCCGGATGAAGTCTTCCATGGTCAGCGACTGCAGCTCCACCCGAATTGGGAAACGACCCTGCAGCTCGGGGATCAGATCGCTTGGCTTCGAAACATGGAAGGCGCCAGCGGCAACAAACAGAATATGGTCGGTGCGGACCATGCCGTAACGAGTGTTGACCGTGGTACCCTCAACAATCGGCAGAATGTCGCGCTGCACTCCTTCGCGGGAAACGTCTGGCCCGTGGCCGCTCTCCCGACCTGCAATCTTGTCGATCTCATCGAGAAAGATGATCCCCGCATCTTCCACCCGGTCTATCGCAGTACGCGTCACCTGATCCATGTCGATCAGCCGCTGTTCCTCTTCCTGGATCAGGTATTCGAAGGCTTCGTTGACTTTCAGCTTACGCTTCTTGGTGCGCTGCCCGAAGATGTTGGGCAACATGTCCTTTATGTTGACATCCATCTCCTCCACACCTTGGTTGGAGATGATTTCAAAAGACGGGAAGTTGCGCTCCCGGACGTCGATTTCCACCATGCGTTCGTCCAGTTTGCCTTCGCGAAGTTGCTGGCGTAACTTCTCCCGGGTACGCGACTGAGAGTCGCTCGCGGCAGCCGTCGATTCGAGCGCGAAGCCGGCCGGAGCCGACTCACTCGCCCGCGGTGGGGTGGGTGGCGGCAACAGAATGTCCAGCAGCCGCTCCTCGGCATTGAGTTCGGCCTTATCCGCGACATCTTCCAGCTTCTCTTCCCGCACCATTTCGATGGCGATCTCGACCAGGTCGCGGATCATGGACTCGACGTCGCGTCCGACATAGCCGACCTCGGTAAACTTCGAAGCTTCGACTTTCAAAAACGGCGAATTGGCGAGTTTCGCGAGGCGTCGGGCAATCTCGGTTTTCCCCACCCCAGTGGGGCCGATCATAATGATATTTTTGGGGATGACTTCCTCGGCCAGCTCGGGCGCCAATTTTTGCCGCCGCATGCGATTGCGCAGAGCAATGGCGACGGCGCGCTTGGCGTCTTTTTGTCCGACTACGTGTTTGTCCAGCTCGGCGACAATCTCACGCGGCGTGAGCTCATCGAGAGCCAGCTGTTCTTCCTCTACCGTTCCGGGTAAATAAATGGCCACGCAAAAACTCTCAAAGTTCCTCGATGGTTACCTTCTCATTGGTATAGATGCACATTTTGCCGGCAATCTTCATGGCCTCTTCGGCGATCTGGCGGGCCGGAAGCTGGGTGTGTTCGGCCAACGCCTGAGCTGCCGCCTGGGCATAGGGTCCGCCGCTGCCAATCGCCGCGATGCCGCCATCCGGCTCAATGACATCGCCTTGTCCGCTCAGCAGAAAGGTCTGTTCCTTGTCGCTGACCAGGAGCAAGGCCTCGAGGTGGCGCAAAAACTTGTCGGTCCGCCAATCCTTGGCCAACTCCACTGCAGCCCGGCCGAGGTTCCCATGATATTGCTCGAGTTTTGCCTCGAACCGGCTAAACAGCGAAAAAGCATCTGCGGTCGAACCTGCGAAGCCTGCCAAAATCTTGTCCTGGTACAGCCGCCGAATCTTCTTGGCGGTGTGCTTGATCACTCCCTCGCCTAGAGTCACTTGCCCATCCCCGGCCATGACCACATTGCCGTTCCTGCGCACACAAAGAACCGTGGTCGAGCGAACTGAGGTCTTTCCCGCCATGAGGACAATTCTTGATTATAGCAGCGAGAAAACCGTGCGCGACTCGGGAGTGTGGGCCGGCGATGGGAACACGCACAAATAGCGAGGCTCTGGCGAGGCAAGCAAATTCGCTCCAGCCACGACGGCACCTCTAGATGGTCTCATCAGCCCTGTCCCAGCGGCTTGCTAAGTCCCCACTTCCAGTTTTGACGCTGCAGATTTGCCCCTGCTAGACTGAATTCTGGTCATCCCCACCACATTCATTCGCGGAAAGGGAGTTCGTGCGCGCACAAACCCGTCATCAGCTGAAACAGGACCGGTTTAGCCAAGCCACCCTCGACGTGGCGGAAAAAACCGTACATTGGTCCGCAGAACACCGAGGCAAGCTGATTGTCGCTGGCGTCGTTGGATTGTTGATTGTAGGACTTGGGTTAGGCGCATGGTACTACCTGAACCTCAAGGACCAGGCGGCCAGCCTCGAGTTTAGCCGTGCGGTGCGCACGCTCGAAACTCCGGTGCGGCCGCCAAACATGCCGCCGCAAGCGGATAACCCGAGCTTTGCCAGCTTTCAGGAGCGGGCCACGACCGCCCATCGGCAATTCCAGGAAATTATCGACCGATATCCACATACCCGTGCGGCGAACTTCGCTCGCTACTTTCTGGGCTTGACCTCGGCTCAGATGGGAGACAACGCCGCCGCCGAACGCGAACTCCAGGGGGTAGCCTCCTATCGCAACGCCGATCTATCCGCCCTGGGCAAGTTTGCCTTAGCTTCGGTTTACCGCAGTACGAACCGTAACTCCGCGGCCATCGGTCTCTATAAGGAAATCATCGCCAAGCCTACCGCCACCGTGAGCAAAGTCACGGCACAAATGGAGCTGGCTGCAACCTACCAGACAGCGAACCAGCCTCTCGAAGCCAGGCGAACCTACGAGCAAATCCAGAAGGAGAACCCGGCAAGCCCGGCTGCCCAGATGGCCTCGGCCAAACTGCAATCCTTGAAATAGCAGCCCCCGCTGCTTCGTTACCACAAGAAGAAAAGAAAAATCCACCCGATGGCAGGTACCCACTCCCCGTTGGCGGCCCACTCGTTCCCGGAGAAACTACGCTGTGTGGAATAGCTCCTTCCAACGGTCGATGGGGGTAGGTGAAGTCTGGGCGACTCTGAGATTGGCCCTTACATGTTCTTGGTGGCCCATGCCAACGAGCGCCGTCGTCAATCCCGGAGCCGAGCGGGAAAATTGAATGGCGTTCTCCGCATCACTCCTCAAGCCGAGAAGTTCACCCACCGGGTTCGGTAATCCGTAGGTCAGTTGTCCTTGGTGCAAGGTAGCGCTACCGATGACTGCAATCCCCAGCTCCGAGGCCGCATCCAGCAAGGATTGCTTCCGCCGGGAGCCCTGGTTGGAGGACGTATAAGCCTCCGGCAAGGCCAGGTTGAAGGGAAGTTGGAGAAAGCGAAGATGGTGCTGCTTGCCGCCAATATCCTCGGCCAGCAGCACAATTTCCTCCAAGTCGAGGAAGTCCCGCGATTCTGGGGGTAAGCGAAACCCATCCCAGGTTGCAAATCCGTAGTAGGCGAGCCGGCCCTCTTGGACCTGCCGCTCGAGCAGGCGAAAGGCGTCACCCAGGCGGCGCAGAAAGACATCCTGCGACACGGCGCGCAACTGGGTTTCCGGATTGTGCAGATAGAAGACATCGATGGTTTCAATTCCCAGATTGCGGCGGGATCGCTCGATTTGGTTTTCAAGATAGCCCGGGGCCAGGGCGTGCATCCCGCCTACGATCTGACTGGGATCGAGGATGCCCGGTTTGACGTACTCCTCGAGGATATAGGCCCGCGGGTCAGGCGGCAGGTTGGTATCGAATGAGAGATAGCCGGCCTTGGTCGCGATCAGAACCTGATTGCGGCTGAGCTCGCCTGCCTCGATCAGGCGCCGCAGGGCGGCGCCGATCGTGCGCTCGGAGCGCTGGTGGCGATAGTTAATCGCCGTATCGAGCACATTCACGCCGGAGCGCAGAGCCGTAACGATCGCTTGGATGTATTCGTGATCGGTGTCGTCATCAGGTTCCCCCAGGTAGGTTCCGACCCCGATCGAAGATAGCCAAAGCTCACCCGCACCGGGCACATCTTCGGCTCGCCGGAAATGTCCGGTATCCCGCAAGGGAGGAAACCGAGCGCGGTAATCGGCCGTCCCTTGTGGATCGGCGTGTCCTGGGAACATCGAGGACAGTGTAGCAGCCTGGCGGCTAGGAATTCGCGGCGAAGCATTCCTCTTCCCGGGGATTTCTTTTAACATGGGAGGTCCATTGCAAGGCTTCAACCCAACCTATGGCATCGACGACTCTTCGCATCAACGGTAAGGAGCGTACCGTCAACGTCGCACCGGAGACGCCCCTACTATGGGTACTGCGGGATACCCTGCAACTCACGGGTACAAAGTTCGGATGCGGCGCCGGCCTCTGCGGCGCCTGCACGGTGCACCTCGACGGACAAGCGGCGCGGTCCTGCGCGACACCGGTTTCCCAAGCCTCGGGCAAGAACATCACCACCATTGAAGGTCTATCGGCGAATGCATTGCATCCTTTGCAGCAGGCCTGGATTGCCGAGCAAGTGCCGCAATGCGGGTACTGTCAGGCCGGGCAGATCATGGCGGCGGCAGCTCTGCTCGAACGCATCCCTCAGCCCTCGGATGAGCAGATAACCCAGGCCATGAACGGCAATCTTTGCCGCTGCGGAACCTACGACCGGATTCGGCGGGCCATTCATCGGGCTGCCGGAGGTGCGCGATGAGTGCGCTTTCCCGCCGCGAGTTTCTGACCGCCGGCGTGGCGGCCGGCGCCGGACTGGTGATCGGATTTTATCTGCCGCATGGGTCTCGCGGTATGTCCGCCGCATTTGCCCCCAGCGCATTTTTAAAAATCTCTCCCGAGGGAAAGATCACCATCGTGGTCGCGCGTTCGGAAATGGGGCAAGGAGTATGGACCTCCCTGCCCATGATTTTGGCTGAGGAACTGGAAGCCGATTGGAAGCAGATTTCGATCGAGCAGGCAGGCGCCAGCACCCTCTTCGGCGATCAGACGACCGGCGGTAGCGCCAGCGTACGAACCACTTGGGATCCCATGCGTAGGGCCGGCGCCTCTGCCCGGGAAATGTTGATCAGCGCGGCTGCGCTCGAATGGGGCGTGCCGCGCGCCAGCTGTAAAGCCCAGAACTCGGCCGTGATGCACGCTGATTCCAACCGCCGCCTAACCTACGGACAGCTGGCCAACCGGGCCGCGAGTCTGCCCGTTCCCACCGATCCACCCCTCAAGTCGGCGAAGGACTATCAGATTGTGGGAAAGATGATTCCCCGGCTCGATGTGCCCTCGAAGGTGGACGGGACGGCAGAGTACGGAATTGATTGCCGCCTTCCGGGAATGAAATATGCGGTCATCGGCCGCTGTCCCGTCTTTGGCGGAAAGCTTGCGAGCTTCGATGACAAGGAGTCCCGAAAGGTCCCCGGCATCGGCTATGTCGGCAAGATTTCGGATGCGGCGGTTGCGGTGGTGGCCGACAGTGTCTGGGGCGCAATGGAAGCGCGGCGCCTGCTGAAGGTCGAGTGGGACGAAGGACCGAATCGCAGTCTGAGCAGCGTCACGATCTATGAGGGGCTGAGGACATCCGCCGCGGGCAAAGCCGTGACTCTGTATTCGCGGGGAGATGTCTCGAAGGCTTCTGGGCGGCATGTTGAGGCCGCTTACCAACTCCCGTTCATGGCCCATGCCCCCATGGAACCAGGGAACTGCGCTGCCCAGTTCCGAGAAGACGGTTGCGAGCTGTGGGCCCCCACGCAGGTTCCCCAGGATGTCCGTGATTCCGTGGCCCAGGCAACCGGGTTGGCTCCGGATCAGGTGAGGGTCAATGTCATGTTGATGGGTGGCGGATTCGGACGCCGCCTCGAACACGATTACGGTGTCGAGGCTGCGCTTGTCTCGAAGGCCGCGCATGCGCCCGTCCAAGTCCTCTGGACGCGGGAAGACGATATGCGCAACTCAACCTATCGTCCCGCCAGCTATCACCAGCTCAGCGCTCGGCTCGACGCCGCCGGCTGGCCCACCGCTTTTTCGCATCGCATCGTTTCACCGTCGATCAGCGGGCAGAAGGGATCTCCGGGCGAGGGAGGAGTGGATCCGGACCTGAAGGATGAAGCCGCCCTGATCTATGCGCTTCCGAACGCCACCCTGGAATACGTAGATAGCCAAACTCCCGTGCCTTTGGGGTGGATGCGTTCGGTTTACGCGCTCCAAGTCGCATTCGCCAGTGAATCCTTCCTCGACGAACTGGCAACCTCAGCCCAGCGCGATCCGCTCGAATACCGCCTGCATTTGTTGAAAGCGGACGAGGATATCAAGTTCTTTGACACCACCTGGCATACGGCACGCATGCGGGGCGTCTTAGAGCTCGCGGCGGAAAAAGCTGGCTGGGGCAAGGCGCTCGCACCCGGGCATCACCACGGTATTGCCTGCTTTGGATGCTTCAGCTCGTATATGGCAGAGGTGGTTGAACTCTCAATCGAAGGCAACCAACCGCGGGTGCACAGGGTGGTGGCCGCGATCGATTGCGGCCAGGTGGTCAATCCGAACATCCTCGAGCAGCAGATTCAGGGCGGAGTGGTTTATGCCCTGACGAATGCGCTGCGCGGCCAAATCACCATCGAAAAGGGACGCGTGGTGCAGGGCAATTTCGATGATTACGCTCCCATTCGCATGAGCGAAGCACCGGCGGTCGAGGCCCACTTTGTGCTCAGTTCGGAACCTCCCACCGGCGCGGGAGAGCCGCCCGTGCCTCCGCTCGCTCCAGCTCTTTCGAACGCCATCTATGCGGCGACGAAAAAACGGATTCGGGCCCTGCCGATCCTCGCCTAATCGGCGGAACCCTGGCCTGGGCTAGGTCTGCTCGTCCTGGCCCGTGTCCAGGTATAAAGGGGCTCAAGGGTGCTCTGGCGCGGGCGGATGAGTTTCCTCGGGCTTGACGTCGTCCGGGGCCCGACGGCACAATCAAAGCTAACGATGATGGCTTATCTGTTCGTGCTGCTGGCCGTAGCGGTTCGGTTCCTTCCTCATCCCTGGGCCTTCACGCCAGTGGTCGGATCCCTGTTGTTCTTTGGCGCGCATCGCTCCCGCCGTGAACTTTGGATTGCGCTGGCGTGCCTGGCGGCCTCGGATGTGGTGCTGACCAAGCTGGTCTATGCCTTCCCCTTCGGCTGGGATTATCTGGTGACCTGGTTGTGGTACGCAGCGATTTTAGGGCTAGGGACCGGCTTGCGGCGCCACCAAAGGCCGCTTTGGCTGATTGCCGCGGCGCTGACTGGCTCGATCTCGTTTTTTCTTCTCAGCAACTTCACCTACTGGGCGTATTGGAAGCCATATCCGATGAACTTGAAAGGGCTCGAAATGGCCTACGCGGCAGGTTTGCCGTTTTTCCGCCGCGCCCTCGAGGGTGATCTGTTTTTTACCCTCGCCATGTTTGCCGCGCCGCTCGCCTTCGAGGCGCTGAGCGGAACGGTCAAGAAGCTGGGCAATAACCCGGCCGCTACCTAGGGCCCTAACTGCCGGACAGCCAGCCCGCCCTGCCGCTCCGCCCTCCGGCCTAACTCATCCATCAGGGAGAATTCTCGGGTCGGGGTGGGGCGAGCTTGTTCGCCCTCAGCCCGTGATAGATGAGCCAGACTACAGCCACGGCGGCGGTAAGCCACAGGATCAGGGCCAGATGCTTGCGGAAAGCAACCTCCACCAGGTGCACAGCCCCCGGCCCGAGCTTCATCGTCAGGAAGGCGAGCACCAGGAAACGAACCACGCGTCCAAAGAAGATCGCGAGCACGTAGTAAGCCAGTCTCATTCCCGAAATTGCTGCGGCCAAGGCAAACAACTTGAAGGGTGTGGGTGGTGGCAGCATGGCCGGCAACATCAAGCTCCAGAAGGGATGCTTGTCGAAGGCGGCATGAAGCTTGTCGTAGCGCTCGCGCGAGATGCGCTTGCGGAGAAGTTCTTCACCCCCCTGGTAGCCAATTCCATAGACCACAAGGCTACCCAGCGTCGATCCTGCCGATGCCAGGAGGACATAAAGAAGGAAACGGGAATTGTCCTGGTAGACATAGCCGGCCAGGACCGCGTCGACCGGAAGCCCCACAAAGGCGCCATCGATCGCCGCCACCGCCATGATCCCCCAGGCGCCCAGAGGTTTGAGCATTGCCCACAGGAAAGCCGTGTAGTGGGCGAAGATGTGTTTGAGCGTGTTCAAAATTCGGATTAAAGTTTAAAGCGAAAGCCAGGATCGAGGATAGAGAAGCCCCAGATACCGGGAGTGGCACTCCGGCGCCCGAGACCTCCTCGCCGCCCGCCATCCGGAATCCCGCCCTCGACCACCGATGCCGCTCAGCCGGGAAGAGGATGAAGATCGTCCGTGTGCTCGGTGTTCCCGGCGAGCAACTGCAAGGCATGAGGGAGCAAATCGATTACCGCCTCTAGCGACTCAACCGCCGCGCTGGGGCTTCCGGGCACATTGAGAATGAGCGATTCGCCGCGAATGCCGCATACTCCACGACTGAGGGCGGCAAACGGAGTCTTCTTCGCTCCTTCGAGACGCATCCTTTCGGCGACACCTTCGAGCAAACGGGTCGAAACTCGCCGCGTGGCTTCCGGAGTGAGATCGCGCTCGGCGATTCCCGTTCCTCCGGTGGTCACCACCAGGCGTGACTCCGCGGCCCAATGGATGATGGCTTTCTCGATCGCCGATTGTTCGTCGGCAACGATTTCGGTCCCTACCAGCTGGAAATTGCGGCGGCGAAGAAGGGCAGCAACCGCAGGCCCGGAGAGGTCGACGCGTTCGCCGCGGGCGCAGGAATCACTGATGGTAAGAACCGTGGCCGTCCAGGACTTAGGGGTCGAGGAGGACATCTTCTTCTTCCTCTACGACCTTTCCCGAGTCTCTTTGGGCCTCGTCCAAGAGGCGTAGGCCCTCCATCAGCAAACCCTGGGTGTTGAGCGTGGTCGTCTGCTTCGTGGTCTTGCCTTCGAAGTCGACTTGGAAGTTACCGTCGGTCCAGCGCAACACCTGAAAGACCGCCTGGTCGCCGAGCAGCGCCCCATACTGCGCATGCGTCACCTGTCCTTCCTTGAAGTAAATGGCACAGGTTTCCGCCTTGTTGGTAAGAGTCAGGGCACAGCTCTTTCTGCCCATTTCGAGCGACTGCACAAGGTCAATCACGTTCATCTGCGAGATACTTCCGCGCAGCACGCCATCGGAAGCAGAGGTTTTCGCCATCTTTTCGAGCGAGATTTTGTCGATGATTCGCTTGAGGCGCTGGGTAGCTTCTCTTAGGAAAAATGGCTTTTCGACGAAATCATCGATCGCCGGCTCCTGCGCGCTCAGTTTCTCGGTGATGTCGGCTCTGGTAGCCAGCAGGATGACGGAAGCGGCTGCGGTTTTCGGCCGGCTCCTGAGTTTCTCGACCAACTGGCGGCCATCCATCCCGGGCATGCGGTAGTCGGCGACCAACAGATCCGGAGGGTCCTCGACCGCCTTCAGCAAGGCATCGGCTGCGTCGGAGGCGGTACTGACGCTCGCCAAAGGCGCGAGAGCAGAGCGCAGCATTCCCAGGATCATGGGATTGTCGTCGACTAACAGCACTTTGACCTTATCTGCCATGGACCGTGTTATTTCGGGCTGTGCTTGCGAACGTAGCGACCACCCTTGCCTCCCGTCTTGCGTTCGAGCACGATTTCGCGAATGGCGATACCCTTGTCGAGAGCCTTACACATATCGTACACGGTCAGCGCCGCAACACTGACTGCGGTTAAGGCTTCCATTTCTACGCCCGTCGCCGCCAGGGTCGTAATCTTGGCAGCTATAGCGACGCCATTCTCGCACAGCCGCACAGTGACATCAACGTGAGACAGGGGGAGGGGATGGCACATCGGGATCAACTCGGAGGTTCGTTTCGCAGCCATAATCCCCGCCACCCGGGCGACCTCGAAGGGATTCCCTTTGGGATTCTTGGGTAACGCTTCGAGCACCTCCGGTTTCAATACCACGAAAGCGCTAGCCTCGGCGTCCCGCCTACTGGACGGCTTGGCTGAAACATCGACCATGCGGGCACCTCCCTTAGAATCGTAGTGGGAGAGCTTGTTCGACATAGACAATTCCTTATCTTACCTGGCGAACGATCGTCATCGAAGCAAGACCGGCACCCATTCCCCGGCTCGAATCCGCTCCTGTTCGGGGGTGATCACGACATAGCAGTTGGCGCGGGCAGTCGCGGCCATATCCCCCGACCCGTGCCATGGCAGCAATTCAACCTCACCCTGGGCAAACTCGCCCGAGAGAACGGCGGGCAAGAATCGCCGCAGGCCGGTCTTGGTCTTAACCTCGGACTTGAGCCTTGCGTGCAGGAACACCAGCCTCGCCGGGGTCATTCCGGCTAAGGCTTCCACCATCGGCCTCACAAACAGCTCGAATGTGACCATCGTCGACACCGGATTCCCCGGCAGCCCGAAAAAGTACCGGCAGCCTGAACCCCGGTCCGGGGAGGTGTCCTCCGCCCTTCGCGGAAGCCGTCCGAACACAACCGGCCTTCCCGGTTGGATTTGCGCCCCGGTAAAGAAGAATTCCGCCTTCAACTCGCCGAGCACCTGCTCTACAAAATCGTATCTTCCCGCCGAAACACCGCCGCTCAGCAACAGCAGGTCGGCCTCGAGCCCGTCTGCGATCAGCTCGCGTAGCCGGGCAGGCTCATCGGGGGCGATCGGCAACAGCAGGGGCTTCCCTCCCGCCGCCTGAATCTGGGCCGCCAAGGAATAGCTATTGGAGTTGCGGATCTCGTAGGGAGCGGGAGGCACATCGACGTCCACTACTTCATCTCCGGTGGCAAGGACGGCCACGCGCGGTTTGGCATAAACCAAGGGATGGGTTTTTCCTACCGACGACGCCAAGGCAATCGCCGGGGCATCGAGCCGTACGCCAGGAGAAAGCAACCGTTCCCCCAGTTTAGCCTCCGCACCTTGGGTCACAATATTTTCCCCGACGGCAACTCCCCGGCGGATCTCGACCCGGTCGCCTTGGCGGGAGGCATACTCCACCATGACGACCGAATCCGCCCCGGGGGGTGCGGGGGCGCCGGTCATAATGGCGGCCGCTTGGCCGGATCCCACGTGCAGGGTGACCCCGGCTCCGGCCTTGATTTCGCCGACTACCGCAAGCGTCGCGGGCAAGGGGCTGAGATCCGCGGCCCGCACCGCGTAACCATCGCGGGTGGCGCGGGGAAAGGGCGGGAAATTGCGATCTGCCACCACGGGCTCGGCCAAAACACGGCCGGCGCTCTCGACCAGGCTCAGGCGTTCGCTCCCTTGGGGACAAAGACGGGAGGCATGTTCCTCCACCAGATGACGTGCCTGTTCAAAGCTCACCATTGCGCCGTCGGACCCCATGGAAGAGATGATACGAGGAAAAGAGGAAGAACTCGACTCTCGATTCTGCTTGGATTGCCGCTCGATTTTACGCGGTCGTCCTGGATTCCTTGCCCTGCTTCATCCCCCGGCCTGCGCCAGGCGCTGGCGGAGACCCTCCGGGTCGGTCGAGTGCAAGATCGCGGTTTCCAGGCTGATCGCGCCCTGGCGCACTAGCTTCTCAATTTCTCCATCAAAATGCTGCATTCCCTCGTGCGCGCCGCCTCTCATCAGGTCCACCAACCTTGGACTGGAAAAATCGTTCTCTTCCAGACATTGCTTGACTTGAGCATTGATTCTTAGAATCTCGGCGGCGACGATCCTTCCGCCTCCGCCTTGGCGCGGCATCAGGCGTTGCGAGACAACCAAGCGAAGGGTCTTGGCCAGGCGCTTGCGAATGGTGGCCTGTTCCGCCGCGGCAAACAGGCTGAGGATGCGTTCTATGGTCTTGGCCGCATCCGGCGTATTCAACGCCGAGAAAACCAGGTGCCCGGTTTCGGCCGCCTCCAGGATCATCTCCATGGTTTGATGGTCACGCACGTCGCTGACGAAGATCACGTTGGGGGCTTGGCGCTGCGCCGCTTGCAAGGCAAGCGGGATACTGTGTGTATCGCTGTGCAATTCGCGCTGATGAATGGTGGCCCGCTTGTGGTTGTGCAGAAACTCGATGGGATCTTCGATGGTGATAATGTGACACACCCGCTCCTGGTTGACGCGGTCCAGTAGAGCCGCTAAGGTGGAGGATTTTCCCGAGTTGCGCGGACCTGTGGCCAGCACAATGCCCTCACGCAATCTTGCCGCTTCTTCGAGATGCGTGGGCAGGCCTAGGGCAGCCAGATTGGGAATCGCGGTGGGGATCACCCGCATGACGACGGCACAGCTCCCGCGCTGAATGAACACGTTGACGCGAAAGCGAGCCAGTCCCGGCAGTCCATAGGACAAGTCGCAGGAGCCTTGTTCCCGCAAGATGGTAATCGTCTGTTTGTTGCCGCCGATCAGGTCGGCGGCGATGCGGCGCGTATCATCCGCGGTCAGCGGTTGGGAGCTGAGGGCTTCGACTCGACTCAACTGACCATGGATTTCAACCGTAGGAAACCGGCCCGGCGAAAAGATCAAGTCACTGACATGATCATGAGCACGCAACATGGCGGAAAGCAGTGCGTTGGTATCGAGGGTGATCGAACCGCTCGACCCATCGTGGGAAGCCGGAGTTGGAGCACTACCCGTTGCCATGGACCCGCAGACGAGACGCGACGAAAGCTTCTGGATCGAGCCAAAAATCCACTGTAGCGGAAAGCCCGGCGCTTGTTCTATGAAGAACGCCCGGCCCAGGAACCTTCGTAACCGGACAACCGTGGCGCCCGCGAGGCTCGAGAAAGTCGAGGAAAGAACGGGCGGCCGTTAGGCCGCCCGTAGGTTCAACTAAAAATAGGGAGGATTATTTGGCCGGCTTCTTCTTGTTGGTGCCGTACTGGGTCTCGACGCTCGCGCCGATGCTGGCCAACATCTGTTTGGCGGGTTCGGCAAACTGGCCCGTCGGCTGCAGCTCGAGATATTTGTTGAACGCCTGGGCGGTGCCGTCGGGAGCCACCATCTTGTCGCCCTTTAACGTGGCTTTGCCGATCATATTGACACCCTTCCAGTAATAGGCTTCCGCCCGGTTTGGATCCGCTGCGATCGACTTATCGAAGGCCACGATGGCATCATCCACCCGGCCGGCATTGGTCAGGACTGCTCCGGTATTAAAGTAGTACTGAGCAGCACCCGAGGGATCCACTTGGATGGCCTGGGCGTAAGACTTGACGGCATCGTCGGTTTTCCCGGCTTTCGCTTCGGCCTGTCCTAAGTTGTTGTAATAGGAGGCGAGCTTCTTGATCTCCTCCGGTGTTTTCTTCGAGGGCTCGGCATCGAGTGCTTTCTGCTTCAGATTCACGGCCTTTTCGTAATCGGTGACCGCCTCGCCGTAGTCCTTGGTTTTCTCCCCCGCATCTGTGGCCTTACCACCGGCGCTTTCTTCGTAG
>Ga0187780_10002698_pt1 | contig 13320 bp, 9 predicted proteins | sample 1015_Q2_SP10_20__FD_132429 | JGI IMG/M metagenome (GOLD analysis project Ga0187780, IMG submission 132429) | Tropical peat soil microbial communities from peatlands in Department of Meta, Colombia - 1015_Q2_SP10_20_MG | ecosystem: Environmental > Terrestrial > Soil > Wetlands > Peat | place...
GCAGGGTTCGTTTGGAGTCAGCCCTCGGCGACCCCCAAGACCATCTACCACGAGAACGAGTACGCGTTCGAGACTTTTTACACGCTTCAGCTCTCACCACTGAGCCGGTTGCAGCCGGATCTGCAACTCGTGTGGGACCCTGCATTTAGCCGTGACCCAGGGCCGGCCGTGGTCTTCCAGATCCAGTTTCTGCTCAGATGGTGAGCAGATCCCGGAGTGAGCTCCACGAGGAAAGCTCTCATCCAGTATGCGTCTGAGTGAGATGAGGCATGGTTTAACGCCTGGCAGGTTGAGGAAGAGCTCGCAAGTGACAATGAATCACTTTAGCATCCCAGTGATGGAGTGAATCCTGTTCCCATACGGTAAATGCATGCGTCGTATCGACCACGATCAAGGCCTTCAGGGAACACGCGACGTGATAGTTCCCATCCAGTTAGGGGGGAGAGATTGTGGGGTGGGAAATGGATACAAGGGTAGCTCGCCGGCTCACCGAGTTGGAGGGTAGATGAGTCCATCAGGAGAGAGCACGCGGGGGTTGGAGACAGCTTGTTGTGTTTCGCAAACGTCCTGGGCGCATTGCAAACGGGGGGCGTTATTCATTCGGGATCGAGCCCGCCCGCGAGCCAGCATTGCCCGAGCGCTCGCTATTGGACTAGCACTCACGTGGCTGCTGCCGTGCCCCGGGTTCGCCTGGCTTTTCCCGGAGCACAGGAGCATTGCGGTGCAGGCGATCGTACAGCTCGATCCCGCCCAGCGCGCGGAGCTCGATAAGTTGTGGACCGAAGCCCGTAGCGCGCGCGGGGAACGGCTCTGCCCCCAGCCCGCCGAGCCGACGCAACCGCCAAAGCCCAGTTGCGTGGACTACGCTTCCTGGCCGGCCATCGCGGGCGATCATTCGTGCTCGTCGCGAGAGATGCTTGGCACCGTTCTCAACGCACCGTGGATTCTCGATGTCGAGGAGGTCAGCGTCAAGCTGCAGACGCGGCTGGCGGCTGCCAAGCGCCGGGACCAGCGCATCAACGCAGTCCGCGATTCCAACCTAGAGCTGCAACGCGCCGACCCGGATTTGGCGACGCGCGCGAGCTCTAATGACGCGCACTTCCTGCAGGCGCGTCCGGACGCGGGAATCACGCCCCACGCCTACGGCGAGTTAGTGCTCGCGGCCGGGACCCAGCTCAATGCCCTGGGTGCTTACGCGTGGTACCACTTGCGGGCACTTGCGAAAGCCGCGCGCGTGAGCAGAGGGGATCTCACGCCCGATGCGCGCGCCCAGGCGGCACTGGCGGCTCTGGCAGACGAGGCCTTTGCCACCCACTTTCTCCAGGACAGCTTTGCAGCGGGCCACGTTGCCGGAAGCTGGGGCAACACGGCGTTGCGCTTGGGCACGCACGATTACTACAACGAATACGGGATCGAGGCTGTCACATGGAAGGGCGAGCACTATGTCGCGCTCGGCGACGGCTACATGCGCCCTGAGGATGAGAAACGCGCTGCTGTCGCTGTTCGGGACAGCCTCGCGCAAGTCCTCGATGCGTTCCAGGGCAAGGTTCCCGAGGATGCGATCCCCAGTAGCGACGGCGGGAACGAGCCCGAGGCATTCAATGTTTGCCGCGAGTCGCACTTTCCTACTGCGGCGGCCACCAAGGCAAGCTTTCAGTTTATCTCCCCGATTGTCTTGCAGACACCGGCTCCCGCCCTGGCCGCAGGCAAGGGTGAGCTGCCACGCTTCCACGCTGAGCTGGGACCCTTCCTCGGCGTGTCGTCCGCGGTGAGTGTCGAAGGCCTTCAAAACGGTTTCGGCGACAATCAGAACGGCAAGAGCTGGGTTGGATCGCTGGAATTGGCACTGCGTGGCGGTTTCGGCCTCGAAGGCGTGATGAGCGAATCCGGCGATGGTCTCGTGTTTGCGGAGATCGGCCTACGCTACGATTCAGCCTCGAAGTCGACCGGCTGCGGCAACTGCACCGCGGCGGGTAACCTCGGGGCGGTCGTGCCCGCCCGCTCGGCCGTCACGTTGCGCCTGCGCTCTCCCTTCTGGTTGATTCCCGGAGACCTGATCGTTGCCGCTCCTGTGCTGGCGTTCACGTCGCCAAAGACCCTGACAAAGATGGCAGTCGAGGCGGGCAACGGTGGTCTCATCCCCTACGAGGCCGGCATCGCGACGCCGGTGGGCCGATTCCAATTCATGCTGGGGCGCGAGGTCGGGATCAGCCTCTACAATGGCAAGTCGGATACTTTTCTCATGCCGACGCCGGGCGTGCCTCCGGCGAACACGACCCTCGTCTCGCTGCAATCGGTGCAGTTCGAGTTTCCGGTCGTAGAGTACAGACCGTTTCGCAGCTTCTCCGCCGATCAAAGCTCTGATGTGGTGATACAGCTTTACTTTGGCGTCGATGTACCGACTTCAACATCGGTGAGTTCGCCAGTGGGCGCGCCTACACCGGGTGTGCGTGACATCTGGATGGGGGGGCTTCGAGTGGTGTTCGACTGGCGCCATTATTTCCAGTAATCGTAGCCCCGGTCAGCAGGCGCGGTCTCGATGATCAGCAGGCGCTCGCTCTCAATCTTCGGGGTCGTCTTATTGCTCGGCTGCACGGCCAGTCCAATGTTGAAGTACAACCTGGACGTGCCGGCGCAGACGCTGAGCGGGCTCGACGCGCCTGGAGTGCAGGATGACCGCGCACGCTTCCGCGAAATTTTCTGTTCGACCTTGCGCGAGCGTCCAGATCGCAAGCAGCGCCCGTGCGAACAGCTGCTGCATCGCCTCACGGATGAGGAACCGAGCGGAGCGGGTGCCGGCCCACTCCCCGCTCCCGATCCGCGCCTGCACTTCGTATTCGTGCCTGGCCTATTCAACGATTGTGCGAGCAGTATCGCATGGCCTTTCGAGACGGCCGTAGCTCGCCTCCTCGATCTGGGCTACAAGGCTGAGATCCTGCCCGTCAACGGGCGCTCGAGTAGCGCCTACAACGCAAAGCGCATTGCCGAGTTTGTATCGCAAGCAAGCGTCGCCAACGAGCGGCTAGTATTGGTAGGCTATTCAAAGGGCGCCGCGGACCTTCTCGAGTTCCTGGTTGCGAACCCCGAGCTCGCAGGGAGGGTCAGCGCGGTAGTGAGCGTGGCAGGCGCCATTAACGGGTCGCCCCTGGCGGATGCGGGTGACAGCTTTTATGAGCGCTCGCTAAGAGACGTCTCGCTTCCGGGTTGTGGACTGGGGGACGCGGGCGCCATTGCGAGTCTCAGACGGTCGCAGCGGCTCAATTGGCTGGTCGCGCACCACTTGCCGCGAACCACCCGCTATTTCTCACTCGTGTCGTTTACGCGCCTAGACGCGGTCTCAGGACCGTTGCGCCCCTTTGCGGCCGGGTTGGCACAGATTGATCCGCGCAATGACGGCCTGCTCCTGTTCTACGATCAGGTTATTCCGGGCGCAACGCTGCTCGGCTACGTAAACGCCGATCATTGGGCAGTTGCAGTTCCGATCGAGGAGAAGCGACCCCTCATCGCCACGCTTGTGACCGGTCACAACTGGTTTCCGCGCGACACCTTAGTCGAGGCAGTGGCACTGTACCTTTCTGAGCAGCTCGCTACGGGGCACGCGGGCCGATGACGCCGTTGCAGAGACGGTCGCGCCAGGTCGCCGCTGCGCTCGCCGTGGTCTTCGAGCTGGGTTGCACGCAGCCACTGATCAAGTACCGGACTGACGTCCCAGCGTTGCAGTTGTCGGTGGTTGGCCAGCCCGCTGCGACGGACGGCCGTGTCCGCTTTCGCGAAATCTATTGCGGCGTATTGGGATCCGCCGCGCTGACGACCGAGGCGACCTGCGATACCGCGCTCGTGCGCCTAAGCGACGAGCCGCCGGTACGCAGCGATGTGCCGCCGTTGCCTGGGCCCGATGCCCGGCTGCACATTCTGTTCATCGGTGGTGCCTTCGGCGACTGCATTCAGAGCGTTGCAACACCGGTCCCCGGCGCTATCGCGAAGCTGTCCGGCCTCGGTTACAGGATCCGGGTCGTAAGCGTCAGCGGACGTTCGAGCAGCGCCCGCAATGCTCGTGAGATTGCCCGAGCGGTTCGTGAAGAGCCAATGCGCGCAGACGATAAGCTAGTACTGGTGGGATATTCGAAGGGCACAGCTGACATCCTGGAGTTCCTCGTTGGCAATCCCGAGCTCGCGCTGCGCGTGGACGCTGTTGTGAGCATCGCCGGCACGGTGAATGGCTCGCCGCTCGGCGACGCCTATGCCGGACTGTACGAGAAGATCTCGAACCTCGCCCTGAAACGATGCGACGCCGGCGATGGGGGCGTGATGAAAAGCCTGCGCGTGACAGTTCGCATGTCATGGCTCGCCGCGCACCGCTTGCCCGGCAATGCCCGCTATTTCTCGCTCGGTTCGTTCACGAGCTCGGATCAGACCGCCCGACTGATGTCGCTTACCAAACGCGGCCTGACCCGTGCCGAACCGCTCAACGATGGGCAGATGATCTTCTACGACCAGTTGATCCCTGGTAGCGTTCTGCTCGGGTACGCAAACGGCGATCATTGGGCGGTGATACTGCCACTTCAAGAGAAGTGGCCCTACTGGGCGGGCAACGCTGCTGGAACCCACTATCCCCGCGACCTGCTGTTCGAAGCTGTCGTCTTCTATGTTGGAGAGGCTTTGCGATGACGAGGTCAGATCAGAATCGGCCAACCGACGCGCCGCGACACCGCCTGAGGCAGATGCAATGTTCACGTCTCTATCTTTTGTGAGGAGGTATGGTCTGGATGCTTGCGGAGAATCGTGCATGCGCTTCGGGATCAATGGGCCTGTGCTTGACTTTGGTGCTCGCAGGATCTTTCTCAAGAAAATTGTCGCCCTTCCAGTTCCGCGACGGCCTGATTGGTCTGGGAACAAAGCCACCACCGCAGTTCGGGCAGACGTTGTAAAGCACCTTGTCAACACACGTGGCGCAAAACGTGCACTCATAGCTGCAAATGCGTGCTTCCGGCGAGTCGGGAGGCAATGCCTTGTTGCAGTTCTCGCAGGTTGGTCTAAGTTCAAGCATGCGACTGCTCCTTTTCGTGATCCCTTTGCGCATCGGGTCCAACGTGTTGTTGGAAGGTCTCTGCGGGCTGCCTTCCGCACTGAGCGCAATGACGATCTCAAAGCCTCAAGTTCTCTTCGACGTCAAAGTCGTCCTTTCGGACGCGCATTGCCTTGACGCTTGCTGTCTACTCGTTGGAACAGACCACCCCCGGTTTGGATATCGGTAGCTCGCTAGGTGCCCACCTGGGACGCAGGAGTGCCGAGCGCTCATTTGCGTCACTGTTGCTGCAGGGCTTTCTCGCGCCGCTGGCGCGCAACCTCACGATAGTCATAGGTTGCGTAGAACTCGGTTCGGAACGCACCCCACGCAGTTTTCTCGACCGATAGATTGACTTCCCTGAGCCGAGCAGGCGGTACTCGAAGCGTGATGACGTGGCCAAGACCCATCATCACGTACCAGGAGTCGATCTCGATACCTGGGGGCGGGAACTGTTTCCAAAACTGTTTAGCGTCAAGGTGTTTGTTGATGTCGTCCAAAGTCCGAGACTGGTCGTGCCGAAGGACGACGGTGAGCAAGATGTAGTCGGACGGGGTCTGTAACTCCGGCGCGGAACTAGGTGCCTGCGATTCGGCCGCGAATGTTGCGTTCGACAGCGACAATACTGCGGCGAGTAACATGCCAATTTGGCGCATGGCCTTTCTCCTTCCTTGGTGATCCCTAACTCCCGGCGGCTCAGATATCGCGTCTGTTCCGTCATGGAAGGCAGTTTCGCGTTTTACGCGCCAATCACGGAGGCGCGCAACTGGGCCTAAGAATGGGTCGCGCCGGCGGTGGCGAATATCCTTTTTGGATGACAGGCAGGCACTGACAACTTAAGCCTCCGCGGCAAGAGTCTACGACGCAATCAAGGGATGGCCAATTATTGCTGGTCGGCGGCCAAGGTTCGCTCTTGGTTGAAAGGGAAGACGACCCGGTTGCGTCTGGCCTGGTTAAATCCTTCTCAGGGCTCCCAGAGTCTACGTCTCCTCCATCGCCCTTCCGACAGAACATGCGGCTGCGCGAGTGCGCGTCTGGTGTGCTGTGAAGAAATAGCCCCAACCTAACACTTGCAGCATATCTTAAGCGCAGAATCGGCTCGATCTGGCCACGTTTGCATGCCCATCTCGTGGAACATCGTGAGCGCTATGATGAGTTGTTGTTGCGCCTCCTGATTGTCGCCGGATTTGCAAGCGAGTTCTCCAAGAGCGAGATGACACTGCGCCTCCAACGGACTCATCTCAAGTTCGTACGCAAGCCTTAGAGACTCTAGATAACTTTCTCTGGCCTGATGCGCGCCCGCCCTATAACCGTGAATGTTGCCCAAGAGCTGGAGGGCTCGGGCTTCGTCACCGCGCTGTCCGAGCTGGCGGGCTAGGTCCAGTGCGCGTGCCGCGGTCATGAGCGCCTCGTCTAGCCTCCCGAGGCGGCCCTGTGCGTCAGCAAGAAGCGCAAGGACCTGCGGTGCGAAAGCGAAGACGCTCTTTGACTCCGCGAACCGCCACGCCCTCTCGAATAAAGTGATGGCTTCGTCGATACGGCCTGTCAAGTTAAGCACCTCACCCAGACGTGCTGCCATAACCAGCTGCGGGACGACTAGGTCAGCGCCGGAGTGGGTCTTCAACCAGCGTTGCGCGAGATGTAGCGCCTGTTGCAGCTCGCCCTTTCGTAAATAGACGGCCCCAAGATGTGCATCTGCGATGGCGCGCAGATAGAGAATATCCAGGGTCTCCGCGAACATCACCGCCCGTTGGGCATACAGCATCGCTTGGTCAAACTTCCCAAGCTCGGCAAAGCAATACGCGGCAACAGTCAAGGAATGGGAATAGCTGACCCTTGAAAAGGCTTCCTGAAAAACGTCGGTACCCCACGGTTCGAGCAGCCGCGCAGTGATTTGCTCGGGAAGGAGTCCAACCTCCCGCTGGAAAAAACCAATGGCCGTGTGAAAGGCGCCTCGAAACCAGTGAGGGAGGCCCACGGAGTGCCTAGCAGCAATGCGCAGAGTCGGCTCCTGCAACGATTCGGCGATTGCGAGGGCCCGCTCGCCATGCTCGATTGCCTCGACGCTGCACCCCATGTGACTTGAGGAGACGCTGACCGAGCAATGGACCAGGGCTTCGCGGCGGGGATCGTCCAGGGCTTTGACGAGCGCAACCGCTTCCCGTCCAAGTTCAAGTGCTCGAACAAATTCGCCGAGCGGACTTAGGCAAGTCCGCACGGCCAGACGCAGATCCACAGCTTGCTCCAATGTGGCCTTGGTCCTGGGCAGGCGCGACAGCGCCGTGATGGCCCGCTCTACGTGTGACCAAGCCTCCTGGTTGGCGGATCGGCCAATGGCTTTTTCAGCGGCCTGACGCGAGTAACTCGCGGCCTTGTCCCACACTTCACCGCAGAGCGCATGGTGGGCCAGCCGCTCAACCTGTTCATCCAGCCGATTGTGGTGGAGTCGCTCGATCGATTCCATGATACGGGCGTGCAATGCGCTGCGCGCTTCCGGCAGCACGCTCCCGTAAGCCATCTCGTGGGTCAGCGCGTGCTTGAAGGTGTATTCGAGGTCGGGGAATGCACTTTTCTCGTACAAGAACTCTGCGGCTTGCAGCGTGCGAATATGTTGATGGAGGCGCTCCTCAGGAAGGTCGACGATGGCATGGAGTAGCGAGTAGGGCACATCCTTGCCGATGACCGCCGCTGCTTGCAGCAGCCCCTTCTCTTTCTGACCCAGCCGTTCGACGCGCGCGGCGAGGATCGCCTGTACGGTAACTGGAACCTCGATGCTGGTCGGTGGCGTGGTAAGCCGGTAGGCGCCGCGGCTTCCTGCTACCGCACCGGTCTCGACCAGTGTCCGAGCGCTCTCTTCGAGGAAAAGAGGATTTCCCTCTGTTCGTTCGATCAGCAGGCGCCGGACTGTACGCAGCGAGGGGTCGTTGCCAAGCAGCGCTTGCAGCATCGCTTCGGCACTCTCGTCGGTCAAAGGGTCGATCCGAAGCTGCGTGAAGTAAGTTTTCGCGCTCCAGCCGTGCTGATACTCAGGGCGGTAGCTGATCAGCAACAGCACTCGTGCCATTGGCAAGCTGTCGACCAGGCTGTCGAGCAACGCCTGTGTCTCGTTGTCGATCCAATGCAGGTCCTCGAACACGAGCAGCAAGGGCTGCACTTGACTTTCGCGCAGGATCACGCGCTTACAGGCCTCAATTGTGCGCAGACGCCGCTGAGCTGGTTCGAGCCGCTGCCACTCGGTATCCTCTATGGGAACGTTAAGCAGGCAGAGCAACGGTGAGAATAGCGCCTCGCAGCGATGATTCATCGCCAGCAGCTTACCGATGACCTTTTGTCGTATTCCCCTGCTGTCGTCACGATCCTCGATGCTGAAATAGTTCCGGAGCAGCTCGACGACGAGCAGAGATGGAGTCGTGATGCCGCACGAAACAGCCCTGCAACTCAGAATTCGCCACCCTCTCACACGATCCGCCCGGGTCAGCTCATAAACCATTCGGGACTTGCCCACACCGGGCCCTCCTAGCACAGCCACGATCTGCCCACGCCCACGCTCGGCCCGGTCGAGCTGGTCGGTGAGGATAGCCAGTTCACGATGACGGCCTACAAACCGAACGAGAGGCCGGCCACCAAGACCGAAGCCAGAGCGCTCGCGACCAACCAGGCGGTAAGATGGCCCCGTGTCAACTTGACAGGGCCGTCGCTCGAGTTCGAAGCCGCGTTCCAGAAACCGGGCAGCCGCGGCACTCACGAGGATGCTATTGACTTCGCTGGCGTCGCAGAGCGCGGCCAGGGCAGGTTCGATCGCGTCTTTGGCCTCGAGCTTGATCTGAGTGACGCCGTTGACTCGCTCCACTATCAGCTCCCCCGCGTGAATCGCCATGGTGATGGTGGGAACGCGAGGGTCGGCGCGCCGAACCCGCTCAGTGGCCTTCTGGATGGCTACTGCCGCGAGAGCTGCGCTGTCTGGGGCGTTCTCGATCGGATCGAGGCCAAAGGTGCCAACGATCGATGTAGGGCCGACGTCGTGGATACGACCGGAGAAACCGCGGATCTTGTCGGCGATTACTGTCAGCGTCCGAGTCGAGTCGAGCGACAGGCCGTTCGTAGCGGCGGGCACAAGCTCAGCTCTAAGCAGCGCGAGATGGCGTAGCCCCAGTCGCACGTCTACTGTTTTCGCGACAGTTGATGTGTTGACGGCATCGCTGTTAGCCGATGGTTGGGTGTATCGCACGTGGCGTTGGCGTGGGTGGAGCAGGTCCCGGTCGATGTGTAGGCCGTGTTTCTCGATCCGATAGCGAAGCCGGCTGCGCGAGATGCCAAGCGATACCGCGGCGCGGCTGATGTTCCAGTTCGTGTCGCTCAGTGCGCCCAGGAGTTGTTCGCGCTCAAGGTTTTCGAGCCGATCGTCGAAGCGTGACCAACCGGCCCCTGTCGAGGGTCTAGGAAGAAGACGTAGCATCGGCGCGGTGATCATCGGTGTCTCGGCCAACAGGACCACCCTTTCGACGATGTTGCTCAGCTCCCTGACGTTGCCCGGCCAGTGGTACTCCTGGAGGGCGCTTTGAGCGTCCGAGGCGAAGCGCCTGGGCGGCGCAAGGCCGTAATCTGCGCACGCGCGGCGCGAGAAATGCTCGGCGAGAAGCAAGATGTCCTGCGGGCGCTCACGTAACGGGGGAAGCGTCAGGGTCACCACGGCGAGCCGATGGTAGAGATCGCTTCGGAAACGTCGGCTACGGACCGCTGCAGCCAGGTCTTCGTTTGACGCAGCGATGATCTGGACGTCAACGGCCTCGGCGCGCGTACTACCCAAGCGTCGCACCACCCGTTCCTCGATGACCTTCAATAGCTTTGCTTGGAACGTCTCGGGCAGCAGCGCTACCTCGTCGAGGAACAGCGTTCCCCGGTGAGCTGCATGCAGCAGGCCCGCTTTTGCATGTCGGGCGTCGGTGAACGCCCCGCGCTCAAACCCGAATAGCTCGGCTTCGAACAGCGCTTCAGGAATCGCCGCACAGCTCACATCGATAAATGGAGCATCGCGCCGGGGGCCGCCGCGGTGCAGCAGCCGGGCGAGCAGACCTTTGCCCGAGCCCGTTTCACCCTGCAGCAGTATCGGCGGGAGGTGATGCGCGTGCCGTCCCCGCGCGAGCAGCTGCATGGCTTGCTCACGCACCGCCGCAATCGCATGACTCTGGCCCAAGATATCGTCAAATGGGGACATAACCTGCCCATCGTACATCTGCAGCCTGTTACCAATCACTGGCTAATTTTAGCCACCATTCAGGCACATTTTCCTGGCTAAGTGATTGTTTTCTGGAATCCTGGAGCTGGTGCAAACCTTGCGAAGGAGACCTCGCGCGAGGGTCGCTGTTTTCGGCCGGACGCAGCGAAAACGCGTGCGGCCTACCTCGACATTGGTTCGAAGGAAATCATTCTAGGGGAGGCGATGATGATCGCTCGTGGTGGAGTTCTCGGTTTTGGGCTTGCATTGCAGTGTGTTGGTGCGATCGCAGCCAACTGTGGACACGACGTCCAATACGGCGCGGCTCGGTTTGAGCAAACCAAGCTGGGTGACAGCAATGCCGTTCTTCAATATTTCAGCCCCAGCTTCATCGTCATGGAAAACGTCAACGACCCGCGCCATCGAGTGACCGGAGAGTGCAGGGCGCAAGGAATAGTGACGCCGGAAGGTCCCAACTGGGTGGGTGGCTGCATTTGGAAGAATTCGGCGGGAGACACGGCCAGTGTCTTTTTTGGCTCCAAGCCAGGGGATGTGGGAACCGAGAAGCGCGCTGAGGTATCGCACGGAACGTTTAGGTTTGTCTCAGGTACCGGCAGGATGGCAGTGCTCAAGAACAGGACCGGCAAATGGAGCGGACTCGAAACTGGGGGTGCTTACTTCTGTGATGACTGACCCATGACGCTTGGAGCCCCGCACGCTTCTCCGACGTAGCCGCCAAGTCGCCCGGCGCAAACGGCAGCCGTCCTGGCGCGCCACCGAGGCCGAACTGAGGCGCGTTTAAGAATAAGTTCCGGTAGCGCCACCTTTCTCGCTGACCATGGTCTGTCGGCCCGTGACGTTCACGAGCGACAGCCATGTGCAGCCTTGCACCTCGCTGTCGACAGGGTGAAACCTGCGCAGTTGCCAATCATTGACCCGGTCCGGTTGTGAGAGCGAACGTCTTTCGGCAAACGCGGTGAAGGCAGAGCAACGCCAGCACAATGATAAGTGATGCCAACGTGTTTTGAACTGACGACAGGAATTGCGATTCGGCGGCGAGATCAAATTTCTGGAGCGCTTCCTGGAAGATGACTTGCTGGGCGTGCGCTTCGCAGTCAATGTCTTTATTGGCACAACGTTCCTCTGGATTCTCCTACGCCTCATCGCCGACACAAACCCTGTCTGGGCGATTGCGTCGATGATCGCGGCCAGCGAGCCGCGGGTCGAAAACGCAGTTCGTATGTTTCGCGCGCGCATCATCAATGCGCTGGTCGGCTGTGCCGTCGGGCTGCTGTTCCTGGCGTTCGGGCCCGAGGACGAGTGGAAGCTCCCCCTCGCTCTGGCCATCACCGTCCTGCTCTCGACCTATGTGGTACGGATACAAACGATGTGGCGACAAGCGCCTATCACGGCGGCAATTGTCATCGCAGCCGGCTTGACGCACCACTCGAATTTGAGTGCCGCCGAGCATGGTCTGCACAAAGTGGGCGAGGTCATTTTGGGCTGCGTAATGGGACTCGTGGTGGCCTGGCTCATGTCGAAAATCTGGCCCGTTCCCGATGCGAGAAAGGCGGTGCCCGCAACGAAAGCGTGACACCCATCTCGAACAGTGAGGGGTGTCACGCAATCGATTAAGAGGGGCTGTCCTGACCCAGTTTTGCTGCCTCAACGAAGCGCCAGCGGCACGGCGCGCTTTCAACGCGCAACGCTGTGAAGCCTCGGGATGAGCGCTCTCGTCGCGCTCATGTTCTTTACGCCCACTTATGCTCTGAACGAAGTTTAGCAATCACTTGGATTCTGAATAGAGGCTATCGGAAACGATCTTGCGCATTTTGTCGAGGCCTCTGACCCATGCGGTGAATGCGGGATCGGCGGCCATCCTTTTGTCGTCAGCAGCTAGAGCCATCAAGCTCGGGTACTCAATGGCAACAACGATATTTCCAGCATTGCTTCCTGCGTATTTCGCTCTCCAAACGCGCAAATTGCCCGTCGCCTCGAGGCGCCGCAGGTGAGCGCGGCCCGTTTCCAGGACTTCCTTTATATAGGCACTTGGGCTGTCGCTCTGGACCACGATAACTCGCAATACGGGATCGTCTTGTGCTAGCAGCGGGCTGGAGATGGACAGCACAATGGCCAGTACGCCCAACAAGAGTCTGAACTTCATGTCTCCCCCTCTTTGATAGATTGGATTATTTGATGCGAACCGCACCAGATCCGTGCCCAAAGGAGAGGCGACCTGCAGTTCATCGCAGGCGGTCTTGGTGCTGTCCGACGCTCAGTATGCGGGAGGGGAACTTACGGATCAGTTACGGATGGTGTGAAGACCGATGAACCGTCGCGCCGCGCGGCGTAGATCGAGAGCCACCTGCGATGCCGGCCAATGGCGAACCCTCGCGAAACGGCCGTGTCGGCGTCCAATCCGTGAAGGTTCATCGGACGCGGGTTGTGTTGATCTAGCGCAAGTGGAATCCATTGCTTGTGGCCTAGGCTGCCCAATGTTCAAACCTTGTCGTCTGCTTCGAAAGGTACTTTGATCCACGACGGCATGCGTTGAGAAGACCTGTATCGAGGCGACAATGAAGAATCAGTCGTGGGACGCTGTTGTGGTTGGCTCGGGCGTCGGAGGCCTCTCGTGTGCCGCAGCACTCACCAAAACGCGACGGCGCGTGCTTGTGCTCGAACAGCACAGCGTTGCGGGCGGTCTCACGCAAACGTTCAGTCGCAATGGCTATACCTGGGACGTCGGGGTTCACTACCTCGGGCAGATGGGGCTACGCGGTCGGTCGCGGCGCGTGCTCGACTGGCTTTCGGATGGCTCGATCGATTTCGCGTCGGTCGGGCCAGTGTACGACACGGTGCGCTTCCCCGGTGGGTTCGAGTTCCAGTTTTCTCGTCCAGAGAGTGCGCTGCGTCAGGATCTTGTTGAAAAGTTCCCTGGCACCGAGCGCGACGTCGACGCTTTTCTCGCTGCGCTTGCCGCGGCCGAGCACGCTGGTACCGCGCTATTTGCTCGTCGCGCAATGCCAAGATTGGTCGCCAC
>Ga0187780_10002699_pt1 | contig 13319 bp, 15 predicted proteins | sample 1015_Q2_SP10_20__FD_132429 | JGI IMG/M metagenome (GOLD analysis project Ga0187780, IMG submission 132429) | Tropical peat soil microbial communities from peatlands in Department of Meta, Colombia - 1015_Q2_SP10_20_MG | ecosystem: Environmental > Terrestrial > Soil > Wetlands > Peat | place...
AATAACACAAATTTTCAAAAATAATTTCGTTTATAGAAAATTAAAAGGATTGAGCGCTCAGTCGAGGCTTCAATCCTTTTAATTTTCTGTCTAACGTTTCATCTTTGCTAAGAAAAATTACTTAACAGTTATTACTCTAATCACTATTCGCTGATTTCCAGATTTATCAGTAACCATATAAGTTACATTATATTTACCTTTTTTCTTAGTAATAACATTACCTGTAACTTTAATTGATTTCGTTAAATTACGACCTAAATAATCATATGCAGTTACTCGTTTTCTCGCATCACTCTCATCAAACTTCTGATTTAACTTAATTGTAATGTTCGTCGCCCCTTTAATTACTGGACGATTATCCACCACTGTTATTTTACATGAAGCTTGTTGAGTGTTACCTGATGAATCTGTAACTGTATATTTTACTTGATATGTTCCCTTAGCTTTTGTATTAACATTACTAGAGGTGTTTATATTTTTCGTTAAATCTCCATCTACATTATCGATGGCTTTCACACCTTTTTTTGGTTCAAAAGCCGAATTAATATTAATTGATGTATCTTTTACTCCAGAAATAATGGGTTTTATATCATCAATTACTGTTATTTTACGTGTTACTGTAGTTTTGAGACCCAATGAATTTGTAACTGCATATGTTAAATTATAGCTATTTGGTTTTTTATTATCCACGGTTCCCGTTACTAAAATATTAGATGTTATGTCTCCATCTATATTATCCTTTGCAGTTACCCCACTATTTGACTCAAAAGCTTCCCCTACTTTAATTGTCATATTTTTCGCTCCAATTATCATTGGTTCCTTCTTTTGGGTAATGTATGGCGAGGCAATATACCCTTCAAGTTTTTGATCAATTGTTTTTACAGGTATCCAAACAAATTGATTTTTATTATCTTTGGATTGATCAAATGTAAGATCCCCATTTATGATTAGTGTCGTATTCTTTGCTAACTTATCTAATAAGTTAGACGAAGTACTTGGTTGTGATCTTAAATTCACCACGTCTGCTGTTACAACTACCATATTACCAGTTTTAAAAAAATAAACAGAAGAATGCTGGTCAGGAACAATATATTCCTTCTTTAAAAACTCAATATTTTTATTGCTATTTCTATCATAATTAAAATCATTTTTTGTAAAAGGAAATTGACCTAAATGAGTATTAGATTGAAAACTATCATTTTCAATCTTATTAAAAACTTTTTCCTGATAAGCATTTTCATTTTTCATACCTGTATCTTGAATTATTGGGCTGTTAAGTGGTTTAGTCCCATTATAAGCCATTACAGGAAAATACCAATTTTCTATAACATGTCGATCTGCATCTTTAATTTTTGGAAGGTCAGTCTGATTATACATTTGCTTAAGAATTTGAACACCTGATTCTATATTATATGTAATATCATCTCTTAATTTTTGTTGGTCAAATTCTTGATGTCCTGTAATTTGCATAATACCAATCCCGTGATCATCAGTTTCGATTGGTTGACCATTATCCTTGAATTGTTTCCACCCAGTCTCTTGAAATGCGACAGCTTTAACTACTTCAGGAGGAATATCCGCTTCAATGGCTGCATTTGTTAGTAAGCAATTGATTTGTTGAAAAGATGGATTTTGATTTTTCTTTATTTCTCCAAATGAAGCACATTTTGAAGATAAATCTGAGGACAAGTTTGATTCAGCGGAACTGTAATTAGTAAATAATCCAAATATAAAGCAAATTATAACCCCTACTCCGAATAAAGTTTTTTTCAATAATAAATTCTCCCTTCTATTTAACTACTGAATTTATATCCATATTTTACCATAAGGGATTTGTACTTTAATATAAAAATAAAATAATAAATCAGAATAATAATAAATTACCATTCTATCAGTTTTTAAAAATACAGTTATCGAATAAATTAAACTTACAAAAAAACGCTCCTTCATTTTTAGGAACGCTTCGTTAAATCTTTATTAAGATACACTTTGAACTTACTTTTACTCTTTTTCTGCTTGTTAGCCTTCAGATTGATAATATTGCTTCGGAAGAGTTGGCTGGGTACTAATTTTAGCTTTCTGTAAAATGATGTTTTCCAATTCTTGAATAGGGAAAGTCTCTGACATACCTTTCAACTGATTTTCATTTGTAAAAATGATCTCATCCGCAAACGCAAATGCTAAATATTCAGCCCAAAATAACTGATTAATATTCGTTGACTCCGGTAAGTTATTCTTCTTCATAATTGAGTTTACTTTACGAAGCAATTTTGAATCAACAATTGCAGAGTTTCCTTCTTTTCCATCAATATCTTTTAAAACAGGTTCAGAAAATTCCGTTGACCACTTTACATTTGAATTCTTCATTTTATATTCAATTGCTAAAAAATTAGAAGCAAGGCAATTTGCACTGCTATATATTTTTTGATAAGGTCCATTTTTTCTATCATTTTCTTTTATTTTCTCTAAAGAGGAATTTATAAATTTTTTCATTATATCCCACTTGTTAACGTTCGAATTTGATGAAACCTCAATCCGATTCTTGATGTATCCATCAACTATTGCATTTAACCGGTAGTCAGTTTCCTTAGTTCTAGACGTTTTATTATTAATAACATCTACAACTTCATTCTTTTCAATAATTCGTTTTGCCAATACACTCACGCAATCATCAACATAAGGTAGAAAAGAATTTGAAATAACTAGTGAACGAGCATCTGGCTGATTAAAAAGGAAAAATGGAAAATAAATAAATGAATACTTTTGAATTTCTTCCTCAATTTTATTTCTCATCTCTTGATGTCCTGCTAAAAATCGAGAAATGAAACTATACTGTGCCTGTATTTTTACTTTTATGAAATGTTGTAATGAAAGATCATTAGCTTCACCTAACAAATCATCAAGTCGTTTTATTACCTCTAATCTTTGACTAATGTTAAAGTCAAATGAATCTTCTTTTCTTGAAACTGAGTTTCCCCTTAAATAACGGTAATAAATTACATTCTCTTCAACTGGAATCACTTTTACATTTAGGAAATTAAGTACAAATAATGTTGTAAAAAACACCACATCTTCGCCACTTTTTAAATCGACATCGTAATTTTGAGCTTTAACAACTCTTGATGGGATTATTTTACATGCATTCATTGTTAATACACTATGTAACTCTTGATGAGAAACTAATTTAGAACCTGCTGCTCTTTTTATTTTTGTATTGATTATCGAGTTTGAATTTACATTTCCGTTATCATTTACATCTACCACTTGAGAAATAACAACAGAATTTTCATCGACGTATTCTAATAATTTCTCAAGATAATTTGCTGAGATCGTGTCATCATCATCTAAAAATGTCATAAATTTTCTTGATGCTTTTTGAATTCCTTTATTTCTTGCCAAGGAAACACTTGCTTCCTCATTTAAAAGTATGATGAAGTTTGTAATTTTATTTTCAGACACAAATTCATTAATAATTGTTTCTGTATTGTCCTTTTCTCCATTTAGAATAAATATTACTTCAAATAAATTTGGAGATAAACTTTGTTCTTTAAGTGACTCTAGGCATCTTTTAATTACTTTTTCCCCTTTAAAACTAGGAACAATAACGCTAACTCCATTTGACAAATGCTTAGATTGATATTTATATGATACTAACTCCTCAGAGAACTTTCTATTTAATCGATTATAAATTTCTATCTTCTGTTTCTCTATTTCTTCAAGTCTTTCATAAATATCACTTTTATTCAATTTTACCAACCTCTTGTTTTTCGTAAGATTCTTCTTTCTATTTTCCAATATAATTGGATGATTTTCCCAAATTTCGAATCCATTACTTTAGAATAACGGTCCTCCAAAAGTTGAACCTCATTTTCTAGTTTTTCAATGCGATTCAAGTATTTCAATTGCAATTCTAATGCCGCTTCTTCATTTTTTAATGCGGTCAAAAGCTGCTCATTTAGATCCGCATCAGTTATTCTACTATGTATTTCTAACTCACTATTTTCTGTTTCATTTTTTTGATTTTTTGATGTTGAATCAAAAGACATCATTTCGGAAATTCCTCCGTAAACTCTATATATTATTTTGATTAAACTCTTTTTAATTTATTTTAAATTTAATTAAAGGCTCTTTAATTCATCCTATAATTATTTTCTTTTAAGATTATTTAAAAATCAACTTTTTCCAAGAAAAGACCTTCTGCATCAGCAAGGCAACTAACTTGGCTTCGATCTTTTGAATTGATGATAGCTGGTATATTTTTGCCATCTAATTCACCTAGACCTACATCAATTAATGTACCGACAATCTTTCTTACCATATTATATAGAAAGCCATCGCCACAAACTCGAATTTGAATGAAACCATCATTTTCTTCTATATTAATAGAGAATATTTCACGCACCATCGACTTTTTCTTAGATTTTGCGTTAGAGAAAGCCGTGAAATCATGTTTACCAATAAAATATTGAGATGCACTTTTCATTCTTTCAATATCCAACTTTTTCTCTACATGCATACTATACTTTCGCATGAAGGGATTCGTATGTTCTTCGTTCCAAATTTTATATAGATATATTTTATCCTTTGAATTATATCTTGCATGGAAACGGTCTGGTACTGACATAACTTCCAAAATACTAATATCTTGCGGTAAATATTTATTTAAATAACTCTTGATTTCAGATTCAGTTAGATTATCGCTGATCTTAAAATTCGCAATTTGAGATAGGGCATGTACACCAGCATCTGTTCTACTGCAGCCAATTATTTCAACTTTCCTTCCTACCATTTCAGATAATACATTTTCTATTTTACCTTGGATTGTATTTTCGCCACTTCCAAGCCTTTGCCAGCCTTTATAGCGACCTCCATCATATTGAATTACTAATTTATAATTGTTCATCGTTTTCTCCTTATTTATAGCTAATTTCAATGGTCATATTTAAATAGCTTGTTTATTGGTAGATTAAGTGGTAAATTAAAAATCTTTCTCTCGAATTTTGTTCATATTTACCTTCTAAAATTATTTCCTCTTTTAGTTCGAATGCAGTCTGATTTTCTAAAAAATAAATATAATCTTCTGATCCATAATATAAAATTAACTCTATCTTCCGTTCGTAATTTTCAACTGAAATCAAAATATTTTTAATCACATTCATAAAAATTTGGATTGAAAATGGATTAAAAAAGTAAAAACGATTATCCAATGGAGTAATTTTGTACTCTTCTGCTAAACAACAGTGGAATTGTATATTCTCTATACTTCGCCCGGTTTTCTTTATGTATAACTCTCTATTTTCAATAGCATCTTGATAAAATTCTTCATTCATCTCAATTCCAACAACTGATGCATCAAAGAGATAATTGATAAAAAAATTTAATCTTCCTTTTCCGCATCCAAAATCAACAACACAGTCATTACTTTTCAATTTATATTGTTTAAATAATTTTTCAAGGTCACTATAAGGTGTTGGTTCATAACGATGATAATGAAATGACTGATTAAATCCTTCCTGCTCTCCAACTGTTTTTATGTTTAGCAGTTCATCATAATACTTCTCTTTCATATAAATTACTCCTAATAAAACAATGTAATTTGAATAGGTGGTTTCTCTTTAATGCGTAGTAAATGATTTAAATTCAATGAACTATCATTCCTTTATAAAGCACCTAATTTAGTTGTTGTATCTGCCGCCGTTTGATTAGCTAACTGTAGATACTCTTTTAATTGACTATGAGTTGTAGGCAATCCTTTTTCATGAAAGCTATATAAAATGGATGCTAAAAAAGCGTCTCCAGCACCAGTTGTATCTACCACTTTTACATTTATTCCCGGAACGTCAATTCTTTTGCCATCATGTAGAACAAATGCACCTTCCTTCCCCATTGTTATGAAAAGATATGGTATTTTTATATCAGCTATTTTTCTTAGACCTTCATAAATAGTGTTCGTTTCCGTCAAGAATAATAATTCATCTTCTGCCATTTTAACGATATCTGCATGTTTTAAAAAGTAATTAATTGTTTCTCGGCACTTCTCTTCACTTTCCCAACGTTTTAATCTAATATTCGTGTCAAACGCAGTCAACAACTTATACTTTCTAGCAAATACTAAAGCTTGTTTTGTCGTTTCTCTTGATACCTCATGAAATAATGTCCCTGAACCATAAGATAATATTTTCCCTGTTTTAAATAATTCTTCCTCTAATTCTACATTTGTTATCCATTCATCATGAGTTTGATTTACATATGAGTGAAAATATCTCTCCCCTTTATCATTTAAATGAACATAAACACAACAAACTTTTTTGCTGGAAGTGTGAACACAATAGTCAGTGTTAACCTTTTCTTTTTTTAGTTCTTTTTTTACAAAATCGCTAACATCATCCGAACCTAATTTACATAAATAATAAGAAGGAACTCCCAATCTTCTCGTCCCGACTACTAAATTGACCGTTGCACCACCTAAAAACTGATCATATTCTGTATTCGTCTGATCTTGAGATATTAAATCGACAAATGCTTCCCCTAATGAAATGACCCCTTGCTTATTCATGATTGTTCTCCCTTCGTTGAATCACTTCTATTTAAATGATGTATCGATTTCTCTGTTTTAATCTGTTACTTATAAATCAAATCATTGAAAATATCTTCCCACTTACCATCACCAAATTCTGCTTTAGCTACTTCTTCTACAATCGATGGTGGAAGTGGCTCAATTTTCGGAAGTATTGTTATATCTTTTTCAGATGTTTTTCTTATAAAATTCCCATCAATATCAGTCACAACAAGACCATCTGGTTTTTCTAACAAATAATTTGCCCCAAGTTCAAAATTCTCTGGAATATTCGCTTTACCAAATAAAGACCATCTTCGACTAAGTAAATATTCATCAGTTGTATTGATACAGAATAAAATCTCTTGTTCGATCGGTTCCATGAGATCAGGGACGTTCTCAGAACAATAGTTAAATAGTATGATTGTATCCACTAAAGTTCCTCGATGAACTAATTGTCCGTAAGCTTTCTTTTTATCATCAACTGGTATCGTAAAGATCGTACCAATCTTAATTTTATTTTGATTCATTCTACATTCACCTCATGAAAATGGTTTTCTCCCTTAGCCATTAAACGACTTTTTGAAGTTTTAGTAAATAGTTTTGGACCGCTTTTTTAAATTTATTACCCATTTTAACAAAAATTATCGCTTAAAGTAGAGTTTGAATGTGAATTTTACATGTTCGACAGCTTTTCTTTTTGAAAAGTTGTTATACTCTTTTAAGTATTAGCAAATACAAAATCTAACTTGGAAAAGAGTATTTAGATTTTCTATAAATATAACCTGTACACAAATAATATTTATTACCGCTACATCGACTACAATAGATAGTAGTAAAGGCAAAAAAGTTGTAAATAAAATCTAAAAAATTAAAAAACCAACTACTTTAATGTAATTGGTCCTTCAATCTGTATTATTCAACTATTGCATACATTAGTTGAACACCTATTTTTTATCTATTCTTATTAAAAATCATTTTAATTAGGCATTACCATAATAATCAGCTATATAAATGAAACCTTTTTTGCGAACAATATAATTTTGCAAAAAAGAATCAGTTAAATCTTCTTTTGGTGGTTTTGTTAAAGAATAGCATTTTGCATGTTCATTTCTTAAAAATTCCTTGTCCATTTGATTATGTTCTTGATCATCTACGATTTTCGTAGTTAGTGCTACAATAGGATGACCATCCATAAAGACATGCGTTCTTAACGCGATTGATGGAGATATGTGTAACAGGATAAACAGCAGCAATGGGATTAAAACTACAGGACTAATTAAAAGAGCAATCTGTCTCCATTTTAGTTGTTCCATTTCATTTCCCCCTTTGCAATTCAATATATTTTAATAATTAATGTAATGACGAATAATTAACCTTTTACAATTCCCATTGCAAACCCATCATAACCTTTACTTCCAACAGTTTGGATAGCAGTGGATTCAATTCCTGAGTCTTCCGAAAATAAATCAATAAATTGACGGATACCCTGCACATTCAAGTCTTGATTATCTTCCTCAATAACTAGACCATTTCGTACAACATTATCACCTATGATTACTGTCCCTGGTCTTGATAATTCTATGGCCCATTTCAAATAGTTCGGATTGTTTGGTTTATCCGCATCAATAAAAATGAGATCAAAGTTAGTAAATCCTTTCTCTTTTAAGGTTGGCAATGAATCTAGTGCAGGCCCTACAATTATTTCAATTTTATTTTCAAGTCCAGCATTCTTAATGTTCTTTTCAGCTACCCTTGCGTGCTCTTGACTATATTCCAGAGTTAAGAGTCGTCCGTCCTCAGGTAAAGCCCGTGCAAGCCAAATACTACTATAACCACCAAGCGTACCAATTTCTAAAATGTTTTTTGCTCCTTTTAGCTTTGCGATTAAGTAAAGGAACTTACCTTGATTTGGTGAGACATCAATTGGAGGTAAATTTGCTTCCGCGTTGGTTTTTAGTACAGAATCCATAATCGAATCATTTGCATGAAGTTTAGATGTAAAATATTGGTCGACATCTACCCATTTTTCATTATTTTTCACAACATTCTCTCCTTAACTAATTCCCTTAGTTTTTTACTCTAACAATCTATCATATAACAATTAGTGTTTTTAAATTTTGGAGCATTACTCCGAATAAATAATTTTTTTAAGACAACTTTAAGAGTTTCTCAGAAGAAACGTTATTAAAAAAATAGGTTTGCAAATAAAAGAACGACCGATACAAAAATACATAGAAATAATGAGAGAATTAAAGTAAACACACTTCTAAATTTACTCTTAAATGAAGGTGTTCCAACAAAACCAATCAAACCTATTAAAAGTGATATAAAAGATAAAGAAAAAATAGCATATAACGGATGAAACCCTAATAAGTTTTTTAGAAAAATCATGCTTTCGTGAAATGTTATTACATAAATTAATAGTGCTAAGCAAATAAATGACAGTAGAAAAGAAAATATATTCATTTTTATATACATTCCCCCCACCTCCTAAATAAGTTTTCTGAATGCTGAATAGTATTTTCTTTTTCGATTAAGCTTCATGCTTTTATAAAAGACCCAATTATCCTCGATAAATTAATTCTTTTTATTGAAATTAATTTTTATGTACATGTATCTCCAGTTCTTCTATTCTTTTTTCAAGACTTAGTATCTTTTCATTTAACTTTTTCCTATTCTCTTTGGTAATTTCTCGAATAATAAAAAATATAACAAAAAAAATTAATATCATTATAACCAATGGTAAAAAATTCAAATAACTCATTACTTTCCTCCATTTTTTATCATTATAGTTGAACAGATTGGGGGAGGGTCCTAAAAGTGAATAAACTAAGTTGTATGTATCAAATTCTTCTTGATTATCTAATTTGGATGCATTCAAATAATTCTGTTTTATAAGTAATAATTGGATTTCATCAGAATACCTTTTACGGTAATTAAAAAGTAAAGTTCAATTAGAAAATTTGAGATTAATCGAGAACTAAAAACTTTTAAGAAGAATTGATCTTTTTTTGTCTTAGGATAGTATCATATTAATTTTCAATATTTCATCGTCAAATCCCTTCTTTTCTTTATTAATTATCTGGTTTCTTATCAAAAAAGGGAATTTTCCAAAATGGAATCTTAATTTTTATAATAATAGTTAATCCAATTGAAATTTAAAGGAGTGCCGAGATGCTGATTTATGTAGATGAACAGAAAAAACAATTCCATCTAACAAATGGAATGGTAAGTTATATTTTCCATGTAATGAGAAATGGACAACTTGGGTCCCTGTATTATGGAAAAGCACTTCATCCAAACACACAATTTTCTTATATTCATCAATATGATTATCCGACAACTTATAGTTCACATCTTGAAGGGGATCGAGCTTTTAGTCTTGAAACCATAAGACAAGAATATCCTGTTTATGGAACAACCGATTATCGTGAACCAGCACTTAGTATTATTCAACCTGATGGTAGTCATATTTCAAATTTCACATATAAATCACATTTCATCACAGCTGGAAAACCAGCTCTACAAGGTTTACCTGCAACTTACACAGAGGATGAAAGAGATGCTGAAACCATTCAGATAGTATTAGAAGATACAATTCTTCAGGCAAAACTTATATTAAGTTACACCATATTTAAGGATTTACCTGTCATTACTCGCAGCTCTTATATTTTCAATAATGGACAAAACCCTTTTTATCTTGAACGTTTTATGAGTACATCAGTTGATTTACCAGATAAAGATTTTTCGATGGTTCAATTAAGTGGTGCATGGTCGAGAGAGTTTTATGTTAAGGAAAGGAATTTAGAAGTTGGTATTCAATCAATATCAAGTATAAGAGGATCTAGCTCACATCAACATAACCCTTTTCTAGCGTTAAAAAGAAAATCAACAACTGAATTACAAGGTGAGGTTTATAGTTTTAATTTTATATATAGTTCAAATTTCATTGCACAAGCTGAAGTGGATCAATTTGATTCTACACGGGTCATGATTGGAATTCATCCGTTTCGTTTCTCTTGGAAACTATCAAAAAATGAACACTTTCAAGCTCCTGAAGTTGTGATGGTTTATTCGGATACAGGTTTGAACGGTATGAGCCAAACGTATCATGATTTATATCGTAACCATTTAATAAGGGGAATGTGGAAAAATACTGATCGTCCAGTATTGTTGAATAGTTGGGAGGCTACCTATTTTAATTTTGACGAAAGAAAGCTAATTGAAATTGCGAAAGAAGCGAAAAAACTTGGTATCGAATTATTTGTGTTAGATGACGGGTGGTTTGGTAAACGCAACGACGCTACCTCTTCCCTTGGTGATTGGTTTGAAAACCGCGATAAATTGCCACACGGCATTAAGTATCTGGCACAAAAAATAAATGAATTAGGACTTAAATTTGGACTTTGGTTTGAGCCAGAAATGGTTAGTCCTAAAAGTGAATTATACAAACTACATCCCGACTGGACAGTGAAGACACCTAACCGCTCTACTTCTCTAGGAAGAAATCAGCTAGTATTAGATTTTTCAAGACAAGAAATTGTCAACGAACTCTATCAAAGAATGTCTTCTATTATAAGAGAAACAAATTTGTCCTATATCAAATGGGATATGAACCGAAATATAACAGAAGCCTATTCAATGTGTTTACAAGCAGATAAACAAGATGAGTTTTTTCATCGCTATATTTTAGGAGTTTATGATTTATATGAGCAATTAATCTCTGAGTTTCCTCACATTTTATTTGAATCTTGCGCTGGCGGTGGAGGTCGTTTCGATCCCGGTCTATTATTTTATGCTCCTCAAGCATGGGCAAGTGACGATACGGATCCTGTTGAACGATTAAAAATCCAATACGGTGCTTCACTTCCCTACCCTATTTATAGTATCGGTTCGCACGTTTCTTCTGTGCCAAATCATCAAACGAAACGATCTACTCCACTTTCATTTCGAGCAAATGTCGCATATTTTGGAACATTTGGTTACGAATTAAATCCAATTACTCTAACAAATGAAGAAAAAACGATTATTAAGGAACAGATTATATTTTATAAAAACCATAGAAACTTAATTCGAACAGGTGATTTTTATCGATTAAAAGACCCATATACCGGAAATGAATCAGCTTGGATGGTCGTAAGTAAAGACAAAAATGAGGCATTAGTTGGTTGGTATAAAATTTTAGCAACTCCAAATCCGAGAAAAATACAGACGTTAAAGATTACAGGATTAGATCCTAAAGGTAAATATACTATCAATCATTTAGATAATACTTATTATGGCGATGAATTGATGTACAATGGCATCCCTCTTCCACCTGAATTCAATGGGCCCAATAAAAAAATTGCAAAACGAGCTGGAGATTTCCAATCGGAGGTCTTTTATCTTGTAAAAAGATAGAAAATAGAAGTCAAATCTTTTCATGAGCTAATTATTTACACCGAAATATTCCTTATTTTATAAACCTCCCCGTTAGTTTAAGTAGAAATTCTCACAAACACATATTTATTTCAACATAAATGCCCAATTGGAGCATAACTCATAGTATATGGCTGTTTTCAGAAATGTTGCTGTTATTTAACAAATTATCATATTAATCTTTCGTCAGTAAAGGAGGAAATCATATGGCTTGGTATATATGGTTCGCCGTAATTATTGCTGTCATTATTATTATTGGGAATAAATCTTTTAAAAAGAAATAATACTTGTTAAACTAACTGAGGATTTAATTAAAAAATGGACAGTAAAATAAATGAGCTTGGAGAAACATTCCAAGTTCATTTTTAATGTGAAACCCTGATACATATTTTTAACACAGCCAAAAAAAACAAAGGTATCTGAAAATTGGTCCCATTTATATCATTTTAAAATATAAACCTCTTAATCTCTTTCATAGCAAGTTTCATATTCATCTTTCATTTTCCAACTGCTGCACACCGCACCACTAGAATCATAAATCTCTTTTCCTATTTTTAACTCTATGCTTCTATTTTCACTAGGCAAGTCAGGCTCATCATTATTAATAAATAGAGTCTCTTTGCCTTTCCATTGCATCCAAAAGTTACTTTTGGCATCACTATAATAAACCGTCTTAATTTTTTTCTTCTCATTATTAAAAGTGATATTCACCCAAACGTTTACTCCACCTGCTGCTCCACCATATGTTTGATAATAAGCATTAGCAGTATACTTTCCAGTTGGAGATTTCAGTGGTCCTTTAAAAAATTCGCCATCGGTATATTCAAATGAATAGGTGTATTTGTTGTATACGAACAACAGAACAATCACAATGAATAATGCTAAAAGTAATTTGTATTTCCTTTTCAAAAATCCCACCCTTTTCATCATTAAAAAAATAGTAAAATAGATATTAATTCCGTTTAAATTAAATGATTTTGGAAGTTACCAGTTATTTAATTGCTTTTCCAGAAACAATGTGCCAATGAAGATGTTTCGAATCTTGATAGTCTCCAATATTTGTAATAACTCTACACGCCCCATTTTCTTCAGTCACCTTCTTTGCCACTTCTTTAATTATCCCAATTAGTTCTAGCAGCAATTCATTATCTTTATCCTCTAATGTTATTAATGAAGATATATGTTTCTTAGGAATAGCTACTATATGGACTGGATATGAAGGTTTTGTATGATGATACGCTAATACATTTTCAGTTTCTATCACTTTAATTACTTGAATCTTACCACTTAATACTTCATCACAATAAAAATCTTCTGACATTTTAATTCTCCTTTTTTATCC
>Ga0187780_10002700_pt1 | contig 13319 bp, 9 predicted proteins | sample 1015_Q2_SP10_20__FD_132429 | JGI IMG/M metagenome (GOLD analysis project Ga0187780, IMG submission 132429) | Tropical peat soil microbial communities from peatlands in Department of Meta, Colombia - 1015_Q2_SP10_20_MG | ecosystem: Environmental > Terrestrial > Soil > Wetlands > Peat | place...
CTGACGATGGCGCGGGCAAAGCCGACGCGCTGCCGCATCCCCCCCGAGAGCTCCCGCGGGTACGCGGACTGAAGGCCGTCGAGTCCGATGAGATCGATCGCGGAGAGCGCCCGGCTCCGGGCCTCGCTCAGAGGCAGCCCGAGAGCATCGAGACCGAGCTCCACGTTGCGCTGCACGGTGAGCCACGGATAGAGCGCGAAGGTCTGAAACACCACTGCGATGCCCGCTGCAGGGCCCGCGAGCGGCCGGCCGCGATACAGCACCTCCCCCGAGCTGGGCTTGATGAGTCCCGCCGCGATGCGCAGCAGCGTCGACTTGCCGGAGCCGGAGCGTCCGAGGAGCCCGAGAATCTCGCCCTCGGCAATGCTCAGATCGACGTCCGCGAGCACCGCGAGCGGCTCGCCCGAGGGCTTCGCATAAGCCATGCAGACTTTGCGCAGCTCGAGGATCGGCGGGGCCGAGCCGGGCGCCACGTCAGTCGAGCCGCGTGCGGCGCTCGGCGAGCGCATACAGGGGCCGCCACAGCAGGCGGTTCATGGCGATCACGAGCACCGACATCACCGCGATTCCGAGTGCAATGCGCGGATAGTCTCCCGCCTGGGTGTTCTGGGCGATGTAGGCGCCGAGTCCGCCGGCACTCAAGGCCGTGGGACCCCAGCTGACTGCTTCCGACACGATGCTCGCATTCCAGGCTCCGCCCGAGGCGGTGATGGCGCCGGTGACACAGTAGGGAAAGATGCCAGGCAGCATCACTTCGCGCCACCAGCGCAGCGAGCCGATGCGCAAGCTCGCGGCCGCCTCCCGCAGATCACTCGGAAACGCGCCGGCACCGGCGATCACGTTGAACAGGATGTACCACTGGGTGCCGAGGATCATGAGCGGGCTCAGCCAGATCCGCGGCGTGAGGCTGAAGCGTACGATCACGAAGACCGCGAGCGGGAACAGCAGATTCGCGGGAAACGCCGCCAGGAACTGCGCGATTGGCTGCACCAGCTGCGTGAGCTTCGGGCGCAGCCCGACGGCGACGCCGATCGGCACCCACACCAGGGAGGCGAGCGCAATCAGGACCGTGACGCGCAGCAGTGTCAGCGCGCCATCGCCGGCAACGACCGCGACGTCGCCCCACGTGAGCGTCGCCCGGGCAAAGCGCAGCAGCGTCCAGGCGATGAAGGCGATGCCCGCAAAGACCGCCCCAAGCCACAGGGCATCGAGCAGCCGGCGCCGCGTGGCGGCGGGGGCGCCGCGCCGCAGCGTCGGCCACGCGAGCCGGGCGCGGGCGCAGCGCTCGAGCGCCGGGCCCAGCAGATCGCTCAGCGCGTTGCAGCCGCTCGAGCGCCGGAACAGATCGAGCACCCAGCTGCGCGCGACGACCTGGGCGGCGGTCTGCTCGAACCGGAACCGCTCCGCCCACGCCACCATCGGCCGAAACAGCAGCTGATCGTAGGAGACGATGGCGATGGTCATCGCGACGATCGCCCACAGCACGGCCGTGAGGTCGCGCTCCTGAATCGCGCGCGCGACGTAGGAGCCGACGCCCGGCAGGGTGATCTGCACGTTGCCGACCGAGATCGCCTCGGATGCGACCACGAAGAACCAGCCGCCCGACATCGACATCATGGTGTTCCAGATGAGGCCGGGCATCGCGAATGGCACCTCCAGGCGCCAGAAACGCTGCCAGCCCGAGGAGCGGAAGCTGCGGCTCGCCTCATCGAGATCGTTCGGCACCATGCGCAGCGACTGGTAGAAGCTGAACGCCATGTTCCAGGCCTGACTGGTGAAGATCGCGAAGATCGCGGCGAGCTCGGGCCCGAGCACGTTCCCGGGAAAGAGCGAAACGAAGAACACCACAGTGAACGAGAGGTACCCGAGCACCGGCACCGACTGCAGCACATCGAGGAGCGGTATCAGCACCTGCTCTGCGCGCCGGCTCTTGGCAGCGAGGGTCGCGTAGCTGAAGGTGAACAGCGCCGAGGCGACAATCGCCGTGAGCATGCGCAGCACGGTGCGCAATGTGTACAGCGGCAGCGCGCCCGGCGACAGCGAAATCGGCGCCACCTGCTCCGGCACGAAGGGCCCGACCATCTGCCGCGCGCCGGCACCGAGCAGGATGACGAGACCCAGCACCAGCACGATGGCCGCGAGGTCGCGCCAGTTCGGGCTGCGCCAGCGCTGAGCGCCGGCCTTGAGCACTGCGGCGTCCTGGTACACGTCCCGCTCGAGCTGCGGTGCCTTCAGCCGACCGCGGCGCCGACCAGCCTGCCGGCCGAGTACGCAACGAGCGCGGCGGCGGCACCGACGCAGACCTGGCGCAGGCCCGAGAACACAGGCGAGCGGCCGTTGAAGAGCGAGGTCGCAAGGCCGATAGCGAACAGGGCAAGGAGCGACAGCACGATGCTGCCGATGATCGCGTGCGCCGCGCTCGCGAGCAGGAACGGCAGCAGCGGCACGCAGGCGCCCAGCGCGACCAGCACGAACGAATACGCCGCGGCGCGCACGGGATTGTTGGCAAGTCCGGTCAGGGCGATCACGCGTTCCTCGGCGATCAGGCTGCGCACGGCTTCCGGGTCCTGCGCCATGACGCGCTCGCTCGCGCGCTGCGCCTCCTCGGGCGCAAGTCCACGCGCCTCATGGAGCAGCGTCAGCTCCTCGCGCTTCCACGCCGTGGTCGAGTGCAGCTCCTTGGCATTGGCATCAATCTGGCTGCGCGCCATCTCGCGGGCATTGGTGACCGAGAGCCACTCGCCGAGCGCCATCGAGCAGGCACCCGCGACGAGCCCCGCGACACCCGTCAAGATCAGGGTGGAGGTGGACACCCCGCCGCCGGCGACGCCCATCAGCAGGCAGAAATTCGAGGCGAGGCCGTCGTTGGCGCCCAGCACCGCCGCGCGCAGGTTGTTGGCGAGACTGCCCGCACCGTGTGGCTCCTGCTCCGACTCCTCGTGGCCGTAGGTCGCGACGCGCCGCATGACCGCCGCGTGACCGCGTTCCTCGCGGCTCAAGCCCGCGCGGCTCGCGTCCTCCTGCGCCGCATATCGGTCCCAGTCGGCGAGCTCGCGGGTGGCGATGCTGGGCACGACGAATGCGACGCCGAACCGCCCCGCAAGCCGCATGAGGAACCGCGCGCGCCAGGAAGGATGGAACGGGGGCACGGCCCCGCCCTGTGCGCGGATGCGCTCCTCCCAATAGGCCGAGTGCTCGCGCTCGGATTCCGCGAGCTTGCCGAACACGCGGCGCAGCCGCGGATTGCGCTCGAGCCGCGCGAGAGTCTCGTACAGCACGGCACTGTCGCGTTCCTCGCGCCAGTTGCGCAGCATCCGGCCGTGCTCGTGCCGCTCGACCCCAACCCCCGAGTGCGTACTCATACCTAGTATTCAGAGTACGGCACTCATGCCACTGCGCACATCCGTAACAACCGAAAAGCCCGTGCGGACGCTGTCCCGGACGTCTAGTTTGGCTAAAATTCGTCATATGTCAGCCCCGCGGTCGCCGGCTCCGTGATCGTCCACCTCATCGACGGCACGTACGAGCTGTTCCGGCACTTCTACGGCCTGCGGCGCTTCAGTAAGGGCAATGACCGGCCGCTCGGCGCCGTGACCGGCGTCCTGAACACGGTGCTGCAGATGATCGAGGAAGGTGCGACCCATCTCGGCGTCGCGACCGATCACGTCGTCGAGTCCTTCCGCAACGGGCTGTGGCCTGACTACAAGACGGGTGAAGGGATCGATCCGGCGCTGTGGGCGCAGTTTCACCCGCTGGAGGAGGCACTCGCCGCCATGGGGGTGGCCGTGTGGCCCATGACCGAACTCGAAGCCGACGATGCACTGGCGAGCGCCGCACGGCTCGCAGCCGCGGACCAGCGCGTCCTCAAGATCTGCATCTGGACGCCCGACAAGGATCTCGCCCAGTGCGTGCGCGATGCGCGCGTCGTCCAGGTCGACCGCAAGACGCAGAAGATTCGCGATGCCGCCGGGGTGCGCGAGAAATTCGGCGTCGAGCCGGAACTGATCCCGGACTTCCTTGCCTTGGTGGGCGACAGCGCCGACGGCTACCCGGGAATTGAGGGCATCGGGCGCGCGACCGCCGCGCGCCTCGTCGGCCGCTACGGCCGGATCGAGGATTTCCCGGCGGACGTCCTAAGCGGCGAGCGCCGTGAGCGCGCGCTGCTGTTCAAGGACTTGGCGACGCTACGGTCGGATGCGGCGCTGTTCTCGGATGTCGAGGAGCTGCGCTGGCGTGGGCCGACGGCGCGCTTCGCACAAGATCCCGTCGCGCGTGCCGATACGCGCATCCTCACCCGAGCCCTCGGATCGCAAGAGCGCGCAGTGTCTCGCGCGCAGCCATCGTAGCGGGTGCCTCCGCGCCCAGGGCGTTGTCATAGCAGCGGATGGCACGCTCGATGAGTGGCCGCGCATCAATCGCGCGGTGTCGGGCAATGTCGAGACGTGCCAGTACCATGAGTACATCGGCCACGTCAGCGCTCGTATCGGTACCCCGCGCACTGTGCTCCGCGATCGCGCGGGCATCGTCGGCATAGCCTTGCGCTGCCGTGAGGTCGCCGAGTTCAAGCGTGGCGCGCGCCGCGCTCAAGAGCGCAGGCTCAAGCACGACCTTCGCACGCTCTCGCGGATAGCCCTCGGCTTTGAGGAACAACTCGACGCGGGCGCGTGCGTCCGCCGGCCGGCCGGAACGCGTGTCGAGGTCGGTGAGGTGCCCATAGGCTTGCGCGAGGCGCAGGCCACCCTGCGGATGTCTTGTCAGCAGGTTGATCGCACGCTCGAGCTCTGCGCGAGCCGCGTCTGTCTCCCCCAGCTCTGCGAGGACAGCACCTTCGTCGACCAGCGCTCCGGTACCCAGTCGTGACTCACCCCTCGCGAGCAGCTTATCGGCCTCGCCGGCAATGGCTGAACGCGCCTCCGGTAGACGCCCCAGGCGCCGGAGTGCCATGGAGACCTTTGTCTGCATGCCCACTCGTGGGCCGTCACTGCCGACTCCCGGAAGGGGATGCCGCGCCGCGTCGAGCTCGACCAAAGCCGCGCGCGGCTCTCCCATCAACAGCAACGTGGCCGCGACGTTCTCATGGATGATGGCACGACCGAGCGTGCCGCCCCGTCCGCCACGGTCGAACGCCTCACCGGTCTCGAGCGCGTTGCGATATGCATCCGCATAGCGCCCCGACTCGAAATACACACTGCCGAGCTCGCTCAACACCCCGGTGTAGTCGAGGCCCGTGCGCACGCCTTCGGCAACCTGCAGCGCATGGGCCTTCTCGAGGATCGCTGCGGACTCGCTGAGTTGACCCGCTGCAAGCGCCGCCAGACTCCGCGCGCGCAGGCATGGAGTCATGGCTCGCAGCGGCAAGTCGCGTGAACGAGCCGAGATCTCCGAGGCCTCACGAAGCCACCTGTCGGCGTCGGGGTGCGGGCTTACGTTTGACTCCTCCTGAGCGGCTACGCACAGAGTCAGCTCCAGCAACGATTGATCGCCCACCTGCCGCGCAATCTCCAACGCCCGCTTGGACAAGCTGATGGCCATGTCGGAGCGTTCAAATTCGCCGTAGCGCCCGGCCAGTTGAGTGAGCATGTCGGCGACAAAAGCCCGATCGCCGCCGTAGCGCGCATCGAGCAGCTGCACGCCACGGTCGAGCAGCTGCTCCGGAGCTAAGAGCTTTCCGCCCTGCCCGATCTCCTCGAGCATCAGGCTGGAGAAGTCATTCGCCGCTTCCGCGCGATTCAGCTCCGAGCGCGCCAGGTCCCGTTGACGGCGCGCCTCGAGCATGTTGAGCGTGGTTACCACAGTTGCGCAGAGCAGCACCAGCACCGTAAGCACGGCGCTCAGGATCCCACCCCAGTGACGCTGCGCGAACTTGCTCGCTATGTAGCGGCGTGTCGGTGGCCGCGCCGCAACCGGGAAACCCGTGAGAAATCGCTGCAGATCACTCGCCAGCTCCGCCGCGGTTGCGTAGCGTCGGGCAGCATCGCGCTGTAGTGCCTTGGCGATGATCGAGTCTATATCACCGCGGACGCGACGCCGCTCGGCGGCTGCAGCCAGCCGCTCCGAGGCAAGGGCCGGATCCTCGCTCAGGGTCGCCCGCACCAACTCCTCGCGCGTCGTCCTGGATTTGCCGTGGGGATGCTGCCCGGTGACGAGCACATGCAGCAGCACACCCAGCGCATACACGTCGCTCGCTGCCGAAATGGGCTCACCGCGCAGCTGCTCGGGGGCGGCGTAACCCGGTGTAAACGCGCCCGGCTCGGTTTCCTGCGTCCCCGACACGGGCTGCGTCTCGGGACGCAGCGAGGCGACGCCGAAATCGAGCAGCTTCGGGACACCGTCGCGCGTCATCAGTACGTTGGACGGTTTGAGATCACGGTGCACGATGAGCCGGGCGTGTGCGTGCGCGACGGCCTCCAGCACCGGCAGCGACAGCTCAAGACGCGCGACGAGCGGGAGCTGACGGGTATTGCAGTACTGATCGATGGGCTCGCCCTCGATGTACTCCAGGATCAGGTAGGGCTGGCCGTTCTCGCGAACGCCGGCGTCGAACAGCCGCGCGATGTTCGGATGTGTGAGCCGGGCGAGCAGATTGGCCTCATGTCGGATCTGCTCGGCAGCGTTGTGGCCCAAGCCGCGACGCTCGAGGAGCTTGATGGCGACGCGGCCCTCGAACTTGCCGTCGCTGCGCCGCCCGAGCCACACACTGCCCATGCCGCCGCGGCCCAGCAGTCGCTCGATCGTGTAGGCGCCGACCTGCGCTCCTTCCAGGGACTCCTCGGCTGCGAACGGCGAGCGTTCCATGAAACCCGAGGCTCGGTTTGCCGCGTGCAACGCGAGCAGCTCGCGCACTTCGGCTGCCACCGCCGCATCGGATGCCTCGAGTCGTGCGAGCCACGCCTCACGCTCCAGCGGCTCAAGCTCGAGCGCGGTATCGAGGTACGGTGACACGCGGGCCCAGAGCTCATGCTCATGATTTGTCTCGGTCATGCGACCCTCCGGGCGCCGGACGCGCCTCTGCCGGGGCGTCGGACTGCGCAGTCTCTTCCCTCAGGTAGCGCTGCAACAGAATGCGAGCCTTGTCCCAGTCGCGCTGTACGGTGCGCTCCGAAATGCCGAGCAGCTCGCCGATCTCAGTGAAGGTGAAGCCGCAGAAGAACTTGAGATCGACGATTTGTGCGAGCCTGGGCTCGATCGCACCCAGGGAATCGAGTGCCTCGCCAATGCCCTCAAGCTCGCGCTCCGTTGCCAGGTCCGCGGAGACCTGTGTCGTAAGCGATGTGATCTCAAAAGCGCCACCGCGTTTTTGAGCTCGGCGGCTGCGCACATAATCAATGAGCAGGCCGCGCATGGCGCGCGAGGCGTAGGCGAGAAAGCGGGCACGATCCGGAAAGACGCCCCCGGGCCCGCCCGCGAGGCTCAGGTAGGTCTCGTGGAGCAGCGTGGTCGGACTCATCGTGAGGAGCGCGCCGCCACGCAGCTGGTGCTGCGCCAGCCGATGCAGTTCATCGTAGAGCGCGCTGAACAGGTCCCGGCGTGACCCGGGATCTCCCTGCTCTGCGGACTGGATCAGTTGCTCGAGCTGCCGCTGTCCCATGGCGCCACCCCGGCTCCCCCTCGGGCGGAGAATGCCCAAAAGACCGTCACCGTGACAACTCGATTGCTCCGTCCGCAAGAAACGCCGCGGAGAATGTCCGGTTCTGACCTGGAATTTCGATTGTAGGGATAGACTCCGGCCACATAGCGCCCGGAGAGGCGACATCAAAGGAATTGACAATTATGTCCAATCAGCGCGTGCTTCCCAACGTTGCTTGGGGTCTGGCGATCCTGGGACTTGGCCTTGCAGCCCAGGGCGCGGCGGCCGGACCCGCCGCCGGCTTGACGCTGGCCCTCGACCCACAGGGTCTCACGGCCACCTACAACCTGGCCGGCGCCACGGACACGTCCAATCCTTTCTTCGTGAGCCTCGGCACCAACGGACGCAGCTGCTCGACATGCCATCTGAGCACGGAGGCAATGACATTCACGCCACGGCACGCGCGCGAGCTTTATGCGCGAACGCGCGGCCAGGACCCGCTGTTTGCGAGCGTCGATGGCGCGAATTGCGGGACCGTCGCGCGCGCGGATCCCGCCGGGCACAGTCTGATCTTGGGCAACGGCCTGATCCGCATTGCGCTTGCCGTGCCGGTGAATGCGCAGTATTCGATCTCTGTTGTTCACGATCCCTACGGGTGTGCGCTGCAGCTCGACCCGAGCACGGGTGTGCTTACGGCCTCGGTGTATCGCCGGCCGCTGCCGGCGACCAACCTTTCCTTCCTGAGCGCGGTGATGTTCGACGGCCGGGAGACCGTCGCTCCGCTCAACTCACCCGCCTCATTTGTCGCGAACTTGCGCACCGATCTCGCGCACCAGGCCATCGACGCGACGACCGGCCACGCGCAGGCGCTCACGCCGCCGAGCGACGCCGCGGTGCAGGCGATCGTCGATTTCGAGCTCGGCCTGTACTCCGCTCAGTACTTCGACAGCCAGGCCGGCCTGCTCAGCGCAAGTGGCGCCAACGGAGGACCGGTTAATCTCGCGGCCCAGCCGTACCATCCCGGCATCAACGACTCGCTCGGTGCGGATCCCTCCGGGGCGGCGTTCACCCCCGCATCGATGCAGCTGTATGCAGCCTGGGCGAACCTGCCGCCGTACTGGTTTGACGTAACGGCTGCGGCGCGCTCAGAGATCGCAGCGGGTGAGCAGCTCTTCAACACCGTGTCGATCAACGTGAGCAACGTACGCGGTCTCAACGACAACGCCGCACTCAACAAGCCGACCAGCTTCGTTGCGCATTGCGCGACCTGCCACGATACCCCGAACATCGGCAACCACTCGCTGCCGCTGCCGCTCGATATCGGCACGAGCCACACCGCGGACCCGAGTTTCGAGTCCGACCCGCAGATTCAGGCCGCGGTGGCGCAGTTGAGCGTGCCCGACCTGCCGGTGTTCCTCATTTCCGGCTGCCCGAATCCTTTCAATCCGGGACAGACCGAGTCCTTCTATACGACGGACCCCGGCAAGGCGCTCATCACGGGTCAGTGCAGCGACTTCAACCGCCTCAAGGGCCCGATCCTGCGAGGCCTCGCGGCGCGCGCTCCCTACTTTCACAACGGCGCAGCCGCCACGCTGCTTGAGGTGGTTAACTTCTACGACCAGCGCTTTCAGATGAACCTGACGGACGTGCAGAAGCGCCAGCTCGTGGCGTTCCTGAACTCCTTATAGCGTGCGGCGAGCGCCGCTACGCCGGCTCAAGGCCGTGGCGCTGTTTGACCCCGGCGGTGGCCGGCGCCGCCAGATACATGAGGAGCGCCCGCGCGGCGTCGGCGTCGCGGCTCGCGGTGCCGATCGCGCCGGAGAATACCGTGATGGTCTGAATCTCGGGCGGCAGCGGGCCCAGCACGTCGATCCCGGCAAGACTCTTGAGCTCGCTCAACTGCTGGAAGCCTAGCTGCGCCCTGCCGTCGGCAACCAGCGAGCCGACCGGAACGCCGGGTGGGGCGACCACGATCCGAGGACGAATCTGCCCCAGAACCCCCCAGCGCTCGAAGAGCTTCTCGAGGTACACGCCGCTCGGGCCGGTCGAGTAGCTCAGACTCTTCGCTTCCAGCACGGCGCGTCGCACGGCTGCCTCGCTGTCGATGGCCGGGCGGGGTGCCCCCTTCGCGACGGCGACCGCGACGCCCGAGCGCGCGAGGTCGACGCGGCTGCCCGCGCGGAGCTTGCCCTCACCGATCAGCTTGTCGATGACGCCGCTCGAGAGCACGACCACGTCGACGGCCTCGCCAGCCTGCACGCGCTTGGCGACGTCGACGCCGCCGACCGCCTCGGTCGCAACCGGACACGCGGTGGAGCGCTGGTACTGGGCGGTGAGCTCGAACAGAACCTCTCGCGTGGCCATCGAGGAGAGCAGCTTAATCGGAGGTTGCGGCATGACGACTCACCCGGAATGCTTGACCATCTCGCCGCCGCGGCGCACGGCGATGTGTGCGATGAGCCCATCGCGCAGCCGGTAGCTCACGAGCACGCGCCCCTCGATGTATTCCCCCGCCCTGAGTGCCCCGACCACGAAGTCGGGTGCATCCCGCAGCGCCGTGAAGCGCGTGATGGCATCGAGCTCGATGCCGGTGTCGGTCGCGCGCACGCTGTTGACCGTCAGCCGCTCGCGCACCCGCTCGAACATGGGTCGGTAGAAGTCGATGATCCCCTGGCGGCCGCTGATCGGGGCGACGGAGCCGAGCTCCAGCCTCACATCTGGCGTGTAGAAGCGGGGAAAGCGCTCGAAGTCCGCGTTGCTGAACGCGGCCGTATAGGCATGGAACGCGGCGAGCTGGCTCGGATGTGGGCCGAGGCGCGGCAGCTTGCTCACGCCCTTCTCGGGCGGCCAGGTCATCGACTTGAGCTCCACGACCCGTGAATCGCGCGTGCGGTAGCAGACGAAGAACTTCACCGTGACGAGGTCGCCCGCACGTAGATGCCCGAAGGGGAACTCCGTCCGCTCCTTGAGCGCATGAAAGTCCATGTCGACCTCGGCGAAGATGATCTCACCCTGCTGCAGTACGTGCTGCGGGCGCATCACCTCGCGCACGCCGTCGTGCGCCCAGTCGAGAAACTGCTTGAGTGCCGCCTTGCCCTCGTAATGTCGTGCGCCGCCGGAGAACACCACGTCGTCGGCGAAGAAGCGCGCGATGAGTTCGGCGTCATCGCCGCTGTTGAACACTCTCTCGTAGTCGGCGTAGTTGAGCGTCATCGCTGTATTTCACCAAAACCAACGCATCCCCGACAGCACGCGCTGCGAGCGTGCCGCCATCATACGCCGCCGCCGTTTGGTGGCCGCGGGGCGGTTCTGGCTATACTTGTGCTGCGAGCAGGGGGGACCGATGAGCGAGAACCTGATGAGCTCTGCGGGCATCCGCAGCGTGGCGCTCGACGATGAGGCGGCGCGGGTCTCGCGCCGCGAGTTCATCAAGCGCGTCATAGCCTCCGGGGCGGTCGCCTCGGCGGCCACTTATATATATGGAGGGCTCGCCGGCTGTGCGCGGCGGGCGGCGGTCGTTCCCGGCGGCGTCGAGCGACTGATCTCGCTCAACATCAACGGCCAGATCCGGCGCGTGGACGTGCTGCCGCAGGAAACCCTCGCCATGACGCTGCGCTACAAGCTCGGACTTACCGGGACGAAGCTCGGCTGCGACCGTGGCGAGTGCGGCGCCTGCACCGTGCTGCTCGACGATGTGACCCACAACTCCTGCTCTGTGCTCACCCACAGCGTGCGCGGCCGCAAGGTGGTCACGGTCGAGGGCGTCGGCGGGCCCAACGGCGAGCTGCATCCGGTGCAGCAGGCCTTCATCGACGAGCTCTCGCCGCAGTGCGGCTTCTGCACCCCGGGGCAGGTGGTGTCGGCGGTCGCACTCCTCAAGCGCAATCCGCAGCCCACTCGCGAGGAGGCCCGTGCGGCGCTCGCCGGTAACCTCTGCCGCTGCGGTGCCTACGACAACTACCTGAACGGCGTGATGCGTGCCGCGGCGCGGGGATCCTCCACATGACCTACAAGCTGCTGGGCAAGGATTTCACCCCGCATGACGTGTACGCCAAGGTCACCGGCCAGGCGAAGTATGCGGAGGATTTCCGCGCCGACGGCATGGTGTTCTGCCGCCTGCTCACGAGCCCGATGCCGCACGCCAAGGTACGCAGCATCGATGTGTCCGAGGCCCTGAAGCTGAACGGCGTGGTGGGCGTGCTGCTGCCGAGCGAGGTGACGCCGGTCCCCGCGCCCAATCCGCCCATTCTCACCGACGAGCCGCAGTACGTCGGCGCGCCGATCCTGGCGGTGGCGGCAATCGATGAAACGACGGCCCAGGATGCGATCGACCTGGTGAAGCTCGATCTGGAGCCCCTGCCCTTCGTGATCGACCCGCTCGAGAGTCTGCACCCCGACGGACCGAACGGCCGGCTCGACGGCAACAACGTCGGGTCGCAGTTCGTGAAGGCGCAGACGCTCAAGTGGACCGCGGCGGACTTCGCGCAGGCCGGCGAGGGCAAGCTGCCCCTCGGCAAGGCGGCCGAGGACTGGAGCTACGGGGATCTCGAGGCGGCGTTCGCCAAGTCCAAGGTCGTCTACGACGACAGCTTCGTGACGGCGAGCAACTCTCATCACTGCATGGAGCCGCGCACCGCCTTCGCCTACTGGCAGAACGGCAAGTGCTTCGTGCACGGCTCGACGCAGAGTCACTCGTTCGTCGTGCCCGGGCTCGCTGGCTTCATCGGGATCAAGCCGACCGATCTCATTTATATCGCCGAGTTCTGCGGCGGCGGCTTCGGCTCGAAGGGTGCAGCCTACCCAAGCATGGCGATTCCCGCGCTCCTGTCCAAGAAGCTCGGCAAGCCGGTGATGATGCGCATCAGCCGCGCCGAGGAGTACTACGTCGGCCATGCGCGCAACGGCTTCCAGGGTCGCATCAAGCTCGGCTTCGGCGCGGACGGCAGGCTGCTCGCGGCCGACATGTACATCGTGCAGGACGGGGGCGCGCACAACGGCTTCTGGGACTACCGCAACGCCGCGGACGCGCTGTCCGTCGTGTATCAGCCCGAGGCGATGCGCTGGCGCGGCGTTCCCGTCTATACCAACTCGCCCACGCGCTCCGCTCAGCGCGGCCCCGGCGAGAATCAGATCGCGTGCGTCCTCGAGCCACTGATGGACCGCGCGGCACGCGATCTCAAGATCGATCGGCTTCAGATCCGGCGCATCAATGCGCCACAGACGGGCTCGAAGGTCGGCAACGACCGCAGACCGGTCACGAGCTGCTACTTGCGCGATGCGCTCGAGCAGGGCGCAGCGCGCTTCAAATGGGACGAGCGCAAGGCGCGCAGCGGTCAGAGGAACGGCACCAAGGTCACGGGCGTCGGGATCGGCCAGGCCTACCACCCGGCCGGGTTCAATGGCTTCGACGGGCTGGTGCGCATTACGACGGACGGCAAGCTGCACATCCACACGGGCGTCGGCAATCTCGGCACCTTCTCGCACTCGGGCACCGCGCGCATCGCGGCCGAGGTCCTGAAGTACGACTGGGAGAACTGCATCGTCGAGCGCGGCGACTCGCGCAAGCACCTGCCGTGGAACATCGGCCAGTTCGGCAGCAACACCTCCTTCACGATGGCACGCACCAACTACGTTGCCGCCATGGATGCGCTCACCAAGTTGAAGGAGATCGCGGCGCACGACCTGGGCGGCAAGCCGGACGACTACGAGATCGACGGCACCAGGGTGTTCGCCAAGGCTCGCGCGGGACGGC
>Ga0187780_10002701_pt1 | contig 13319 bp, 10 predicted proteins | sample 1015_Q2_SP10_20__FD_132429 | JGI IMG/M metagenome (GOLD analysis project Ga0187780, IMG submission 132429) | Tropical peat soil microbial communities from peatlands in Department of Meta, Colombia - 1015_Q2_SP10_20_MG | ecosystem: Environmental > Terrestrial > Soil > Wetlands > Peat | place...
CAAATCGAGAACTTGACCGACCGCGACCTCGGCACCTACGGCTTTCTCGGCTATCCGCTCTTGCAGGCCGCGGACATCGTCATCTACGACGCGGACTTCGTTCCCGTCGGCGAAGACCAGGTTCCGCATGTTGAGTTGACGCGCGAAATCGTGCGGTCCTTCAATTTCACATTTGGCGTTAGCATCGCCGACGCGCTGTTTCGTGACATCGACGCGCTAAGGCGCATTCGCTACGAGTTACCGGGGACTTCTGTCGAACCCGTTTCCGGGACTTTAGGCAGTGCGGCGCACCGGGTCGCTTCTCAGGAGGCCATCGAGGGTTTCTTGGATTTGGAGTTTCGGGCAGCAGTCCGAAAGGCGATAAGCGAGTGGGGATTCGAGAACTTCCGGGCGAAGATGGGGCCTAACGCCAGGTATTTCAAAGTAAGACCCGTGCTGCACGAACCGGGACATCTGCTGACGGAGACGCCGCGGCTGCCAGGCACGGACGGCCGACGTATGGCCAAGAGCTACGGCAACGCCATCTGGCTCAGCGACCCGCCCGACGAAATCCGCACCAAAGTACGCAACATGATGACCGACCCGCAGCGGCAGCGCCGCACCGATCCTGGCCGCCCGGAAATCTGCCCCGTGTTTGCCTATCACAAATTGTTCTCCACTCCGGAGAAGGGCGCCGACGCCGACACCCTGGCCCGCATTGACCGCGAGTGCCGCGCCGCGCAAATCGGCTGCGTGGATTGCAAGGCACTCATGGCCGACGCGTTGGTCCGCTGGATCGAGCCTGTTCAGACACGCCGCCAAGAATTTCAGGCGCATCCGGGGAAAGTTTGGGATATCCTCGACGTCGGTTCGAAGAAGGCGCGGGCGGCGGCGCGGCGGACGATGCGCCGCGTCCGCAACGCGATTTTCAAGTGGGATGAGGCGCGCAAGTCCGCCGGAGGCAAGTGAATTGGCGTCACCATCGCCGTATCGCATTCAACTGCCGGTCTACGAAGGCCCGCTCGATCTCCTGCTGGACCTCATCCGCAAGCAGGAGATGGACATCCACAACATTCCCATTGCCAAAGTCACCGAGCAGTATCTCGACTATCTCCACCACCTCGAAAAGCTCGACATTGACGTCTCCGCTGACTTCATCTACATGGCTGCGACGCTGATTCACATCAAGTCGAAGATGCTGCTGCCGGCCGACCCGCTCGCCGGCCCCGAGGAATCGCAGGACCCGCGCGAGGAGCTGGTCCACCGTCTGCTTGAGCACGAGAAATTCAAGAACGCCGCGCAGCTTCTCTACCAGAAGCAGCAGATCGAGGACCACGTCTGGTCGCGACCCGACCGCACGCTCTACACGGGCGAGGCTATCGAGGGCGAGATCGTCGTTTCGCTGGTGGACCTGGTAAAGACGCTGCAGCAGGTGCTCGAGCGGCGCAAGGCCGTAACGAAGCTCTCCTTGCGCCATGAGACCGTCACGGTGGCGCAGATGATGGACCGCCTCCGCCAGCGCCTGCTCGCGGGCGAAGACGCCGTGTCGCTGGCCGATTTTTTCGAGTCCTGCGAGTCGCGCCATGCCATGATTGTGGCGCTGCTGGCGGTGCTGGAAATGGTCCGCATGCAAGCGGTGATTCTGGTGCAGTCTGAGCTGTTTGGCGATATTCGCCTGCGCAAGCACAAGATGTTCGACGCGGTCTTTTCCGGGCCGGAGGCCATGTCGAAAATCGAGGAGCAGTATTTGTAGCTCCGGCTGTTTTGGGATCGTAGGGGAGCTGCCCCGTCCTGAACGAGTTGAGTGAAGGGTTGCTGCGCCCGAGTGCACGAGGCAACGTGAACATGACACCACAGGAAACACAGGCCGCACTGGAAGCCATCATCTACGCCGCGGATGAGCCGGCCACGCTTGACCAGATCGCCCATGCGCTCGGCGTCGAGAAAGTCGAGGCCCGCGCAGCGCTCGATCTCCTGGTGGCCTCCTACCAAACCGACGACCGCGGCATCGAGGTCCGCAAAGTCGCCGGCGGCTGGAAGTTCTACACCAAGCCGCAGCACCACGACGTGGTGCGCAAGTTCATCAAGAGTCTGCAGGCGCCGCTGCGCTTGACCATGCCGGCGCTCGAGACCCTTGCGGTCATCGCCTACAAACAGCCCATCACCGTGCCGGAAATCAACGAGATTCGCGGCGTCAATGTCGGCGGAGTCATCAAGACGCTTCTCGAAAAGCGTCTGATTACCACGGCCGGACGCAAGGAAGTGATCGGCCGCCCCATTCTCTACCGCACCTCCAAGCAGTTTCTGATGCGCTTCGGCCTTTCCGATCTCGAGGAGCTTCCGAGCCTCAAGGAATTCGAACAACTTGCCCAAGCCGCGCTCGGCTCCGATGCCGGCGTCGCCCCCACGGAGCCTGAGACTCTTCCTGCCGTAGCGGCCACGGCGCCATCGCCGGAAGCCGTTTCTGGCGCAAGCGCTTCCGAACCGACGGCTGCCGAAATTTTCGCCTCGGGCGAAAACAACGACCTTGCCGAACTTGGCGAGGACTCGACCGCCCAAGCTGAGCAAGCCAGAGCCGCAGCCGCTGGCGACACGGATTTGTCGTAGAGCCTGGCTCCCGCACATTCGCATCCGGCGCAGTTTTCCGCTAATCTTTTCGATATGGAAGAACGCCTGCAAAAGATTATCGCCCGCGCCGGCGTGGCCTCGCGGAGGCGTGCCGAGGCGATGATCACCTCAGGACTCGTCACCGTGAACGGCCGCGTGGTCACGGAACTCGGAACCAAGGCCGACGCGTCACGCGATCACATCAAGGTTGCGGGCAAACTGTTGTGGCCCGAAGCGAAGCTCGTCTATCTTGCCTTGCACAAGCCGCCCGAGGTCGTCTCGACGATGAGCGATCCTGAAGGCCGGCCCTGCCTGCGCGATTTCTTGCACGGCATCCCCGAGCGCGTCTTCCCAGTCGGGCGGCTCGAGTATCACGCCTCCGGCCTCGTGTTTCTCACGAACGACGGCGACCTCGCGAACCTCCTCCTGCGGGCGCACCAACTGCCGCAGAAATATCAGTTGAAGGTCAAATCGCCTCTGTCCCGCGATGAGATCGAGAGCCTCGCACGCTCGACGGGCGCGCGCATCTCGTTCCTGCGCGCCAAGGATTCCCCGTGGTATGAAGTGACGCTTTCTGAAGCCCGCCGCGACGCTCTCCGTAACCGGTTGTTTCAGAGCGGCCACCCGGTCGAAAAGCTGAAACGCATGGCTATCGCGTCCCTCGAACTCGGTCCGCTCGCCCCGGGACGCTGCCGCTCGCTTTCGCCTGCGGAAGTTCGAGCGCTTCGCCGCTCGCTCGAAGGCGGCGCCGCTCCGCGCGTTCTCAGGCGTCCTGCCCGCTCCGCTTCCTAATTTCGGTTTTCTTTTCCGAAAACTTGCGTATGATAGGGCCCAGTAGGGGAGGTATTCCACCCCGTATTTCTACGCGCCACTTGCTCTGGGGGAGCCCAAGCGAAAGGTTTTCCGGCCGCTGTCGGGTTGGGCAAGTGCCAGCGTGAACGAAAATATCGCTACGGATTCGCTTGCAGGCAGGCTGCTGGTTTGGCACGCAACTGCGAACCCTTCTTGGGAGGAGCGAAATGCTGGCAGCCGGAGAAGAGCCGTCCAACCGCGCGGGTCGCGCAGGTGCAAAGGCGGTGGGCGATCCCATCAATGAAATCCTCAAGAGCAGCCGCACCATCGCCGTGGTGGGGCTCTCGAGCCGCCGCCATCGCCCGAGCTACGGCGTGGCCGAATACCTGCAATCGGCGGGATATCGGATTATTCCCGTGAATCCGGCCGAAACGGAGGTGCTCGGGGAAAAGTCCTACGCGCGACTGGAGGACATTCCCGAGCGTGTAGACATCGTGGATATTTTCCGCCGCTCCGAATTTGTGCCCGGCATTGTAGATGCTGCCATTCGCATCGGGGCGCGAGCGGTGTGGATGCAGGAGGGAGTGATTCACTCCGAGGCCGCCGAGCGCGCCCGCCGCGCCGGCCTTTTCGGGGTCATGGACCGCTGCATCCTCAAAGAGCACGTCCGGCGCTTCCGGCTGCCTGCCGATTGACGAGGGCCGATGCGCCGGTGAGACGGCGGCAAAGAAGTGCCAGTTCGGCTTCCCCCTTAGGGCAACGCATACACCTTCAGCGTTCTTCTTCCCGGCATCGTCACCGCCACGGATTCGCCACCGGGCGCAATCTGAAAGTCATGAAACGCCAGGCCGTGAAGCAAGGGCGTAAACGTTCCGTCGTATAGTCCCACCCACACCAGGTCACCCGAGCGATCCGGCGGCCCGCGCTTGAGCAGGACGCTGCGCTCGTCCCGGCTCCACTCAAACCGGCCCTTTCCCGCGCGCACACGCACCGGCTGCGACCGCCGGGCGATGTCAATGATCTCGATCGTGTCGCCATCTTCGAAAAAGCCTACCTTCGTGCCCGAGGGCGAAATGCTCAAAGCGCTGTCGTATTTGTCGAGCTGCGCGATTTCCGTGACGAGTTCGTGCAACAGGTCCAGCTCGACCAGCGCCAACCCGCCCCTCAAGCTCAGTCCCTTTCCGATCGCGAAGGCCCGGTTCCTACGTGCGTCCCATATCACTGTGTCGAAGGAGTGCCCCTGAAATAGGGTCGTGGTCTGGCCGTCCCCTGGCCGCACGCGCACGATCTGCGAAGGGGAACCGCTCAGGTACACGGCCGTCGCGCCGTCTGCCAGCCACGTCGCGTCGGCGGCGTTTTCAATGAACCGTTCCTTCGACCCGGCGACGCGAATCTCGTGGCCCTCGGCGTCGAGCAAGGCCACGGCTTTCGCCCCCGCCACCGGGAGCATGTCCACGTTACTGTCCCGGTTCTCATCCTTGTCCTTTTTCCTTTTCGTTTCTTCCAGATAATTCGCGGGCGGTTTCTGCAGAGTTATGCTGACCGCTATGCGCTGGCCGTCTGGCGACCACGACAGCGCGTCCACTTGATAGCCTTGCACGGGCGGAACAGGCATGAATTTGTCCGCGTCCACAATGCGCCGTCCTTTTCCGGAGGCAGCGGCGACGCCGATATCGTCGCGCTCGAGGATGAGCCTCTGGACACGCTTGATTCGTGGTGCAGCGTACACGATGGAATGATCTGCAGCGATGTCGAATACCTGGCAATCTTCGTCCACGACGAATCGAGGAGTTTCCTGCGCCGCCAGGCAGAGAGGCGACGCCAGCGCAGCCAGCGCGCACCCCAATATGGCGAGCCGCGGGAAGCCGCGCCGCGCGCCGCGATCGGGCAACCTGCGGAGCCCCGTCACTCTTCACCCCGCTTGGCTTGTGGCTTCTTTTGTATCCGCCGAATTTCTTCCAGTCGCTGCCGCAGTCGCGCCTCGAGGCCCTGGTCGGTAGGCTGGTAGTAAATGCGCCCGGCCAGGCTTTCGGGAAGGCAGGGCATGTCGGTCACCTTTTCTTCGGTGTCGTGCGCGTATTGATAGCCCTTGCCGTAGCCGAGTCGTCCCATCAGTCCCGTCACAGGATTTCTTAGATGCAGCGGCACCGGCTCCGCGATGGTCTTCTGCAAATCTTCCCGGACTGCGCCGTAACCCGTGTAGAGCGCGTTGGACTTCGGCGCCAGTGACAGATACACCGCCGCTTCCGCCAGCGCCAGGTTCCCCTCCGGCGGCCCAATGAAATCGAACGCCTCCTTCGCGGCGATGGCCACTTCGAGAGCGCGTGGGTCGGCCAAACCGATATCCTCGCTGGCCATGCGCACCATGCGCCGCGCGATGTAGAGCGGGTCTTCGCCGGATTCGAGCATGCGCGCCAGCCAGTAAAGCGCCGCGTCCGGGTCGGAATTGCGAACTGATTTGTGCAGCGCCGAAATCAGGTTGTAGTGTTCTTCGCCCGCCTTGTCGTAGGGCAGGAGCTTCTTCTGCAGCACATCTTCGAGCCGAGTCTCGGAAAGGACGCGCCGGCCGTCCGCGCCCGGCTCGGTACCCAGGGTCAGCGCTTCGAGGATGTTGTACGCGGCCCGTGCGTCGCCATTCGCATAGAGCGCAATCCGGTTCAGGATCTCGTCGCTCGCCGTCACCCGCTCCTTGCCCAAGCCGCGCTCGGGGTCCGCGATGGCCCTGCGCAATAGCGTCAGAATATGCTCGCTCGAAAGCGGGTGCAGCACGTATACCTTCATCCGCGAGAGCAGCGGCGCAATCACTTCGAACGACGGATTCTCGGTCGTGGCGCCGATGAGCAAGATGTTGCCTGCTTCGACGTGCGGCAGAAACGCATCTTGCTGCGCGCGGTTGAAGCGGTGCACTTCATCAATAAAGACGATAGTCCGCCGCGCATAGTGGCGCGCGCTCTGCGCCTTGGCCATCACTTCCTTAATTTCCTTGATGCCGGAAAGCACGGCGCTGAACGGCACAAACTCCGACCGCGTCTTCCGCGCGATGATGCGCGCGAGAGTGGTTTTGCCGCATCCCGGCGGGCCCCAGAGAAGCATGGAACTGAGCTCGTCATGTTCGATTTGCGTGCGCAGGGGCTTTCCCGGCGCCAGCAGCTCCTCTTGGCCGACGAACTCGTCGAGCGTCTGAGGGCGCATCCGGTCCGCCAGCGGCCTTCCCTCCAGTGGTTCTTCGACAGGTTCGAGAGCGCGGAAAAGTCCCATAATCTTCCAGTCAGTCGTGAGGCGCCGTGGTGCCCCTACAATCCATGTTAATCGCCGCCGGGTGAGATGCAAGGGCAGCCGCTCCCGGCGACGGTGCGATCTGCGTGCTACAAAGAACTTCTTTGTCTCGCCGCCTCGTACAACACAATCGAAGCCGCTACACCGGCGTTCAGCGACTCGACCGCGCCCTCCGTCGGAATGGATAGGACGGCGTCGGCCGCCCGCTCTATTTCCTCGGGCAATCCCGCTCCCTCGTTGCCGACGAAAATCGCCGCAGGCTCTCGTAGGTCGGCTTGGGTCTCGAGACCTGCCGCTGTCCGCTCCCCCGTTCCTGCTACCGAACTCGCCGCGAAGATTCTTACCCGCGCCATGCGCAGCTGTACGAGCAGTATCGGAACAGCCATCCCGCGAAGAAGGGGCAAGCGCAGGGCCGAACCGGCCGAAGCCCGCAGCGCCTTGGGAGACCACGGATCCGCGGTGCCGCGCGTGGCTACCGCCCCGGTCGCCCCGAACGCCTCCGCAGACCGCAGAATGGTGCCCACGTTTCCCGGATCTTGCACGGCCACCATCACCATCACGAGCGGAGTGCCTTCGCGCATCATTCCGGGACCGCGGAGCACGTTTTCGATCCCCCATGCCGGCTGCCGGAAAAGCGCCGCGACGCCTTGTGGAGACTCCGTCCCGGATACGCTGCGAAACAATTTGTCCGTCGTCCGCAGAATACGCGGCTGGCGCCCGGCCGCCCCGCTCTCGCTCACTTGGCGCTGGATGTCCGCGGCCTCGCTCGGAGCGTCAACGCTAATTAGCAGGGCCTCGGCCTCCAACCCTGATCGCAGGGCGTCAGCCACTAGCTTTGGCCCCTCGACGCCGATGGGTTCGTCGGGTGCCGGACCGGTCCCCTGGAGCGCGGCGCGAAAAGTCTTCAACCAGCGGTTATCTCGGCTCGTAATCGTGCTCGTCTGCTGCGCCACGCGCTTCCCCTGAGCTTCTCTTGCCGTGAGTCAGCCTAACAGACGGCTTCACCAGCGTAAACTTTGCGGCTGCACGCTCAGCCGGCCTCTCGTGTTGCGTCCCTGAGCCGCCTATGATATTTTTGCCCGTCATCTGGGGGCGCAGCAGGCCGCGAGTGAACAGTTGCCCGTCGAAATTCTAAAGATCTCACGAGACACACCCGAGCCACACGTGATTGATTACGCTGCCGCTTTCATCAAGCGCGGCGAGGTGGTGGCCATTCCCACCGACACCTTTTACAGCCTGTCGGCCGACCCGTTCAATCTCGCTGCGATCGAGCGCGTCTTCAAGGTGAAAGGACGCCCGGAGCACCGCGCCCTGCCGATTCTGGTCAACTCCGTCGAGCAGGCGATTTCGCTCATGCGTGACGTCCCCGACCTCTTTCTCACGCTGGCGACGAAGTTCTGGCCGGGCGCTCTGACCATTGTCGTGCAAGCGACCCGGCGACTCCCGCTCAAAGTGACCGGCAACAGCGGCCGTGTCGCCCTGCGCTGGGCCAATTCTCGCGTCACTACCGCGCTGATCGAAGCCGTGGGCGGGCCCATCACCGGCACCAGCGCGAACCTCTCTGATTACCCCTCCTGTACAAATGCCCAACAGATTGTCGAGCAGCTCGGCGATCGCCTCCCGCTAATTCTCGACGGTGGCGAGACGGGCGCCACCCTGGCCTCCACCATCGTCCGCATCAACGGAGACGAATGGAATATCGCCCGCCAGGGCGCGATTCCCAACTCGGAAATCGAAAACGCTCTTCGCCCCTGATTTATAGTGTTGCTGGCGGGCTGGCCTCCGCCCGCAACGGTACTCCGCCTCCGGCTGCAAAGCGGCGATAAAGCTCACCGCTGCAACCATGCCTCCCGGAGGAATTCGTAGTCTCCTCCCGGCGGAACAACGATTCCCGCTACGCGGGTTCGGTGGAGGCAAACGTTGTCGTAATACCACAGATGGATGTAGGGGACATCTTCCGCCACAATCTTTTGAATCTCCGACAAAATTGCTTTGCGCTTTTCGCGGTCCAATTCCACTCGCTGGCGGTCGAGCAATGCATCCAATGCTGGATTGTGATAATGCCCACGGTTTGCGCCATCAGGCGGCACTCGCTTGGAGTTAAAGACGTAATCGAAAACGTCCGGATCGTTGTTGGCCCCAAGCCAGCGGAAGGTATAGAGCTGGAAACTGCCGTGCGCGATATCGGAATAGAACGTGGCGGTTTCGAGTGGACGCAGTTCCAAGGCCACGCCGACGCGCTTCCACTGGTCTGCGAGCACCTCACCTAGGAGGCGCGCAGACTCCTCAGTCGAAGTTTTAAGCGCCAGATGGAGTCGCACTCCATTCGCGCCTCGAGGAAGACCCGCCGCGTCCAGCAATTTCTCGGCTAGCGCAGGATCGTACCTGTATTGCCGGACGTTGGGCTCGTAGGCCCAGTGGTTGGGCGGCAGCAGGCTGTCTGCGGGCCGCGCCTGCCCGCGCAGGAGATACCGAATCAGAGTCGAGCGGTCGGTCGCATAGGCCAGCGCCTGGCGCACTTCGCGCCGCGCCAGAACCGGATCGTCGAAATTCAACGCGATGTAGGCGAGCTCGGTTCCCGGTTGCTCCTCCGCGAGGATTCCGGGCTGCTGCGCCAGCGATGCCACCATGTCCGGGGTCAACGAATTGATCCCGGCCACATCGGCCGTGCCCTTGCGCAGTTCGAGCGCTCGCACAATCGCGTCGGGCACAATCTGGAATCGCACGCGCTCGATTATTGGCTCTCCGCCGAAATAGCCGGGATTGCGCTCCAGCACGATCTCCTCGTCCGTTGTCATACTCACGAAGCGAAACGGGCCAGTCCCAATCGGATGCTGCGCGACCTCAGAGCCCGCGCCCTGCGGGACTATCCCGATGGCCAGACGCGTAAGGTTCCAGAGGAACGACGCATAGGGCTCGCTCAAGTGAAAGACGACCGTGGCGTCATCGGGCGTCTCGATGGCCTTCACCAGTTGAAACGCCCCGCGCTTGGGAGAGGGGATGGCGCCAGAGAGAATCGAATCAATCGTGAACTTTACGTCGGCCGAGGTCAGCGCCCGCCCGTCGTGGAACTTCACGCCGCGCCGAAGGTGAAATACGTAGGTCAGCGAATCGGGCGTCTCCCACTTGTCGGCCAGATCCGCCGCGACGTTCATTTGCGCGTCGCGGGCCACCAGGCCGTCGAAAATCAGCCCATCCAGAAGTTCCGACTGTGCATCGGTGCCGAGGCGGGGATCGAGATTCGTCGGCGCGAACTCGATCAGAAAGCGGAGGGTGTCCTGCTCTTCCACCTCCCCCGGTCTGTTGCAGGAGTTCGTCAGCGCCAAAGCGCCAGCCAGGACGGCCATCACGACGAAAGGGGACTTCGTCACTGGGGGCGTCCGTACGCAAGCTTGCCGAGCACCGCCGGATGGCCCGCGCCCGTCGCCGACGGGAGATTGTTCGCGCGTCCGTGGTAGCTCTCATAGGCTAGGAGAGCGAACGCAAACGCCTCTTTGGCCTCCGGCGGAACGCCGAACGAGCCGGCAGGAACAATGGTGATGCCTGGCAGCACGGCGGCGAGCTGGCCCATCATGAGGGGATTCTGTGCGCCGCCTCCGGTCACGATCAATTCGTGCACCTCCGCTCGCGGCAGAATAAATCGGCGGAAGGCGTCGGCAATGGAAAGGGAAGTGAAAATCGTGGCCGTGCGCACGAGGTCTGTTGGGCCAGAGTGATGGCGCGTTCCCCAGGCCATCAGACGCCGGGCGTATTCCGCGCCGAATTGCTCTCTACCGGCCGATTTCGGCGGTTTTTTCCGCAGGTACGGCTCGCGCATCAGCCGGGCTAGCAGTTCCTCGATGGTTCGCCCGCTCAACGCCAGGCGCGCGTCGCGGTCGTAGCTGGCTTCTCCCCGAGTGATGCGCTCCACCAATGCGTCCACGATCATGTTTCCAGGCCCCGTATCGAAGGCAAAGACGTCCCGGGGCTGCGCTCCTGCCGGGATCACCGTGACGTTGGCGATGCCGCCAATATTGAGAGCCACGCGTCCCTGGTGCGCATTCCGGTAGAGTAGGTAATCCACGAACGGGACGAGAGGCGCTCCTTGTCCGCCGGCCGCCATGTCCGCGGGACGAAAATCCCCGATGGTCGGAACTCCGGTGCGCTCGGCAATGATGCTGATCTCACCGATTTGCAGGGTCGAGGGCTTGCGGTTTCTGCCCTGCAGCTTCGCTGTCGCTCCCAGATGAAAGACCGTCTGGCCGTGCGAGCCGATTAGCCCAACCGATGACATCGGAACGCGCCACTTCTGGCACGCCTCGATCGCTGCGCGCGCAAACTGCTCGCCTACCACGAAATTCAGCTCGCTGACTTCGGCGGTGGTTGTCGGGCCCCCGTTTGCCAGTCGCAAAATCGCCCCCCGAATATACCCAGGGTAGGGCAGGTGAAAATGACCTTCCAAGTGGGCGGAAAACCCGCCTCGCTTGAGTCCGCGCGTTTGCAGGGCCGTCTCGGCAATCCCCGTCCTCCGAACGCCGCTGGCGCGCCCTCGCCGCCCCGGCGCGCCCGAGAATGCAGGTGGCCGCCCGGAAATCTGCACCAGCGCCACGTCAATGCCGTCGGCAGAAGTCCCGGACATCATTCCGATCACGCGCATCGCTCCCACCGCTGACTCATCCCAGACATACCGTAGCCATGCCCACGCACTCGTATCGCTACGTACTACAACGGCCTGGGTAGACCTAAATGTAGCGCCGCCCTTCACGGCGGCACGTGCGGCTGTTCACTCAAGCTGCTTCTGCAATGCCGCCAGCAGATTCAACGCTTCGAGAGGCGTCAGCTTGTTCAAATCGGCAGCTCGCAGCGCGTCTACCACCGCTTGATCAATAGCCGCAAAGCTGGTTTGTTGCGCCGGGCTCGGAGCGCCGCCCGGCGTCGCCTGCTCGGATAGCTCCTCGGTCAATTTCTCTTCGCTCCGCTCGTGCCGCCGCAGAATCTCGCGCGCCCGCACGATGACATCCTTGGGAAGTCCTGCCAGGCGCGCGACCTCGATGCCGTAGCTTTTGTCCGCACTGCCCGGCTCGACGCGCCGGAGAAAAACAATGTCGCTCCCCGCCTCCTGCACCGCCACGTGCACATTTTTCACGCCCGGCAGGAGCGTCTCGAGGTCTGTCAGCTCGTGGTAATGCGTGGCGAAAAGCGTTCGGGGCCGCGTGCCGGCGTGTAGCGCCTCGACCACCGCCCACGCGATGGACAGCCCGTCGAACGTGGCCGTTCCCCGCCCGACCTCGTCGAGCAGCACCAGGCTTGCCGGCGTCGCCGTGTTGAGGATAGCCGCCACCTCGCTCATCTCCACTAGAAACGTGGATCGTCCGCCGGCCAGATTGTCCGAAGCCCCGATTCGCGTGAAAATGCGGTCGAGCAGCGGCAGCCTAGCCTGCGCCGCAGGGACGAACGATCCCATCTGCGCCAGAATGGAAATCAGCGCGGCCTGGCGCAGGTAAGTGGATTTCCCGCCCATGTTCGGTCCGGTGATGAGCAGCAGGAATTGCGAAGCGTCATCCAGATACAGATCGTTCGGGACGAACCGTTCTCCGCGTTCCTCCAGCAGCTTTTCGATCACGGGATGCCGCCCGCCCGCTATCAGAAGGGCGCCGCGCGGCGCTTTCTTGGCCGTTGATGTCTCCGTGAACTCCGGACGCGTGTAGTTCCGCGCCGCCGCAAGGCGCGCGAAATTCACCAGCACGTCAAGCTGCGCGATGGCCGCGGCCGTCCGCCGCACTCGCCCAGCCTCCCGAGCCACCGACTCCCGGATTTCGTTGTAGAGCCTCCGCTCGATCTCGAGCGCGCGCTCCTCGGCGGTGAGCACCTTGCGCTCGTATTCCTTCAGCTCGCTCGAGGTGAATCGCTCGGCGCCCACCAGCGTCTGCTTGCGCTCGTAGTCGGCCGGCACGAGAGTCAAGTTTGGCTTCGACACCTCGATGTAGTAGCCGAAGACCTGGTTATAGCGAATCTTGAGCGACGCGATACCCGTGCGCTTGCGTTCGCGCTCTTCCATGGACGCAATCACTTGCCGCCCCTGTTTCAGAATGTCGCGCAGTTCGTCTAGCTCGGCGTGGAAGCCGCGCCGGATCACGCCGGCCTGATTCGGGATGGCCGGTGGATCATCCGCAATCGCTTGCGCGATGGTCCCGCGCACGTCCGCCAACTCGTCCATCTGCTCGCGCAACGCCGCCAACCGCCCCCCATTTTGGGTCTTCTCGTCTACCTCCTTTGCCTCCTCTACCTCCTTTATTTCCTTTGCACCCACCTCCTGAATTAACTCCCGTACCCGCGGCACCCTCTCCAGCGACCCTCGCAGCGCGAGCAAATCCCTGGGAGTAGCCACACCTAGCGTGATGCGGCTCGTTAGCCGCTCGAGGTCAAGGATGGCTTCCAGTTCTTTGTGGACTTCTTCTCGCGCCACAGAATGTGCTTTTAGCGCAGCCACGGCGTCCAATCGTGCTTCAATCTCGTCCAGCGAGATTTCCGGGCGCAGCAGCCACGCCCTCAGCAGCCGGGCCCCCATTCCTGTCGCTGTTTCGTCCATCGCCCGGATAAGCGTGGCCGACGGGTCGTCTCCTGCCGCAGGCTCCAGCAGCTCAAGGTTGCGGGCGGTCACCTGGTCGAGGATCATCGCGTCTTGC
>Ga0187780_10002702_pt1 | contig 13315 bp, 13 predicted proteins | sample 1015_Q2_SP10_20__FD_132429 | JGI IMG/M metagenome (GOLD analysis project Ga0187780, IMG submission 132429) | Tropical peat soil microbial communities from peatlands in Department of Meta, Colombia - 1015_Q2_SP10_20_MG | ecosystem: Environmental > Terrestrial > Soil > Wetlands > Peat | place...
AGGGGCAGGCAACGCCGGGCATTCGTGCTAGATTCGCTCGTGCCCCAGCGCGAACCGCTTTCTCCACCGCTGCTCGGCGTCGCCTGCGCCCTCGCGGCACTCCCCGCAGCCTGGCTCGCCCTCGCATCCGACGTGCTCATCGGCAGCGCCGCCGGCAGCCTGCTCGGCTTCGGCGGGACCGGCGTCGCGCTCTCGTCCTGGTTCACCGTGGTGCCCGCGCACGGCTGGAACGGCTCCCACCCGGCGGTGCCGTGGGTGCTGGCACTGCTGGCCGGGCCGGTGGGCACGGCGCTCGCCGGGCTGCTGCTGCACGGCGCGACGCGGCTGGTGCGGACCGCGGCCTGGCTGCGCGTCCTGAGCCTGGAGTGGACGGCCTTCGCCGTGCTCCGGCTTCCCGCCCTGCTGGTCGCCGGCGCCGCCGTGGGCGCCCCGGGCCCGATCGACGAGATTTACCGCCGCCTCGGCGAGCCGCAGGGCGGCCGCTGGGCGGTGGCGCTGCTGGCGTTCATCGTCCTGTGTGCCGCGGGGGCCTCGGTGTCACGGCTGGCGCTGGGAACCGGCGACGGCTGGATGCGGACGGACGGCCGCGCCTTCCGCCGCCGCCTGGTGCGCATCGTGGCGGGGTATCCGTCGGTTGTTGCGCTGGGGGGGTGGAGCGCCGTCGCGCTGTGGGGGCCGGCGCCCCTCATGGTCGGGTGGCTGCTGCTGACCCTCGGCGCGGTGCACGCCCTGACGCCGTGAGGGCGCCTGTAACCTTTTCGGGCTGTCGCGCGTCTTATACGGTGAAGGCCCTCTAGTCTTCCTTACAGTAACGCGAGTGGGGCGCCGGCCTCAACCGCCTCAGCCCCACTCGCGCCTCTCTCTACGCGGCCGTCGTCGCCGGGTCGAAGGCCTCGACGCCACCGAAGCCGAAGGTCCGCACGAAGCCGTCGACGACCGCCTCCCGCGTGCGGCGCATCAGCTCCGCGTCGCCCGCCGGGCCGAGTGGTGCGGCGCCGGCCGCCAGCTCCTTCGCCACGCTCGTCATCACCACGCCGGGAATGCCGCACGGCACGATGAGGTCGAAGGCGGACAGGTCGTCGGTGACGTTCAGCGCGAACCCGTGCCACGTCACCCACTGGCGCACGTGGATCCCGATGCTCGCGATCTTCCGCCCGCCGGTCCACGCCCCGGTGTAGCCCTCGCGCCGCTCGCCCGTGATGCCGAACCGCGCCAGCGCCGCGAACAGCGCCTCCTCCATCCGGCGCAGGAACCAGTGGAGGTCCTTGCGGTGCGCGGCGAGGTCGAAGATCGGATAGCCGACGAGCTGGCCCGGACCGTGGTAGGTCACGTCGCCGCCGCGCTCGATCTCGAACACGTCGATCCCGCGCCGCCGCAGCGCGTCGGGCGCGATGGGCAGGCTGGTCTCGCGGGTGCCGCGGCCCAGGGTGATCACCGGCGGATGCTCGAGGAGCAGCAGCACGTCGGACGTGAGCCGGCCGGCGATCCGGTCCCCGGCGAGTGCGCGCTGGCGGCTCAGGGCCTCGCCGTAGGGGACCAGGCCGAGCTGCGCGACGGCGAGCCGGCCCCCGTTCATCGCTCGGGGCCCGGGGCGTCCACGAAGATCCTGCGGGCCGCCACAGCGAGCAGCAGGCACAGCGCGGCCACGCCGGCGAGCCCCGCGCGGCCGGCGAGCTGATGCGCGGGCAGCGTGGCGCCGGCCACCAGCGCGGTGCCCATCACCGCCATCATCGCGAGCGCCGCGCGCCGGAACGCCCCACCGACGGGCCTGCCCACGGCCCAGGCGACCAGGGCGCCGGCGACGAGGCCGCCGAACCCGGCCACGGCCGGCCCGACGGCGGGCATGATGGGAGCGGACGCCTGCGACGGCGTGGCGGGGACGTAGCCGCTCATCGCGAACAGCACCAGCGCCACGACGGCGCCGCCCACGGCCGAGCCGACCACGATGGCGGCCAGCGCGCTCCCGACGGGCGGCGGCAGCTTCAGATGTGGATCACCCGGCCCATCGCGTCGAGCGCGGCCTCGGCGATGGCCTCGGACAGCGTCGGGTGCGCGTGGATCGCCAGCTCGATCTCCTCGACCGTGTACTCGTTGGCCCGCGCGACCACCAGCTCGTGGATCAGCTCGGTCGCGTGCGCGCCGGCGATGTGGGCGCCGAGGATCTCGCCGTACTTCCTGCCGCTGATGATCTTCACCAGCCCGTCGGTCTCGCCCGCGGTACGGGCGCGGCCGCTCGCGCTGAACGGGAACCGGCCGACCGCGTACTCCAGCTTGCGCTCCTTGCACTGCTCCTCGGTGAGACCGACGCTGGCGACCTCGGGGTGGCAGTAGGTCGCGCCCGGCACGCCGCTGTAGTCGATCGGGTGGGGCTTGAGCCCCGCGATCGCCTCGGCCGCGACCACGCCCTCCCGGCTGCCCTTGTGCGCCAGCAGCGGCGGTCCGGCGACGTCGCCGATGGCGTAGACGCCGGGCGCCGTCGTCTGCATCGCGCCGTCCACCTGGATGAAGCCGCGGTCGGTGAGCTTCACGCCCGCCGCCTCGAGGCCGAGGTTCTCCGTCAGCGGGGCGCGGCCCGTCGCGATCAGCACCTTCTCGACGGTCACTGTCTGCGGCTTGCCCCCGGCGGCGTAGCCGATCGTGACGCCGCCCTTGCCCTTCTCGACCTTCTGGATCTGCGCGCCGGCCACGGCCGTGATGCCACGCTTCCTGAAGGCCTTCGCGACCACGTCCGACATCTCGGCGTCCTCGACGGGGAGGATGCGCGGCAGCACCTCGAGGAGCGTGACCTGGCTGCCGAAGGCGTTGAACACGTCGGCGAACTCGCACCCGACGGCGCCCGCGCCCACCACCGCCACCGTCTTCGGCGCGGCGTCGAGCAGCAGCGCCTCGTCGCTCGAGATCATCGTGGTCCGGTCGATCTTGAGCCCGATCTGCGGCAGGTCCTTGGGACGGGAGCCGGTCGCGACGACCACGGCCCTGGCGGCGGTGAGCTCCACCGTCCCGCCCTCCGCCCTCGTGACGGCGACCTTGCGGCCCGGGAGCAGCTTCCCGGTCCCCTTGATCGTCTCGATCTTGTGCTTCTTGAACAGGAACTCGACGCCCTTGGAGTTCTGCTCGGCGACCCGCCGGGACCGCTTCATCGCCACGCCGTAGTCGGTCTGCACCTCGCCGGCGGTGACGCCGAGGTCCTTGGCGTGGCGCATCAGGTTCGCCACCTCGGCCGAGTGGAGCAGGGCCTTGGTCGGGATGCAGCCGATGTTCACGCACACGCCGCCGAGCTTGTCCTTCTCGACCACGCCCACGCTGAGCCCGAGCTGCGCGGCCCGGATGGCCGACACGTAGCCGCCGGGGCCCGCGCCGATGAAGACCACGTCGAATGTCGTCGCCACGGACACTCCTAGAGCAGCATCGCGAGGGGATTCTCGAGCATCAGCTTCACGGTCTGCAGGAACTTCGCGCCGGTGGCGCCGTCCACGACGCGGTGGTCGCAGGACATCGTCACGCGCATGGTGCGCCGCACGGCCAGCTGGCCGTCAGCCACCACCGCGCGCTGGGCGATGCGCCCCACCGCGAGGATCCCCGCCTCGGGCGGGTTGATGACCGCGGTGAACTCGTCGATGTCGAACATGCCGAGGTTGGAGACGCTGAAGGTCGCGCCGGTGTACTCCTCGGGAGTGAGCCGGCGCGCGCGCGCGCGCTCGGCCAGCGTCTTCGCCTCCGCCGCGATCTCCAGCAGTCCCTTGCGATCGGCGTGCCGGATGACCGGCGTGATGAGCCCGTCCTCGACGGCGACCGCCATGCCGACGTGCACGTCGCCGTGGTAGCGGATCCGGTCCTCGAGGAACGACGCGTTCACCGCCGGATGCTGCCGCAGGGCGAGCGCCACCGCCTTCACGATCAAGTCGTTGAACGAGACCTTGTACGCGTCGCCGAGGCCGGCGAGGTGCGCTCGCGCCTCCCAGGCCCGCTCCATCTCGATCTCGCTGGTGAGATAGAAGTGCGGGACCGGGCCGATGGACTCGACCAGCCGGCGCGCGATGGTCTTCCGCATCGTGGTGAGCGGGACGTCGCGCACGCCGCCCGGGGGCGCAGCCATCCCGGGGACCACCGCCAGGGCGGGGGCCGCGGGCGCGGCGGCGGCGGGACGCACCGCCGCACCGGCGGCGTCCACGTCGCGCTTGGTGATGCGGCCCGCGGGTCCGGTGCCGGGGACGAGGCGCAGGTCCAGGCCCCGCTCGGCCGCGAGGCGGCGGGCGAGGGGGGAGGAACGAACGCGGGACGAGCCGGGTGTAGGGTGTGAGGGTGCAGGGTGTAGGGAAGGCGCGGCCACGGTCGCCGGGGCCGGCGTCGCCGCAGCGGCGGGCGCCTTCGCTGTTCCCGGGGCCGCGCCGGCGCCCCTCGACAACCCACCACCCACCACCGGGGCGGGTGAGGTCGGGGGGAGGACCAACGATATGTCCTCGTCCTTGCCCCCGACGATCGCCACCAGCGCCCCCACCGGGACCGTCGCGCCCTCGCCGAGGACGATCTTGCGCAGCACGCCGTCTTCGCGCGCCACCAGCTCCATCACCGCCTTGTCGGTCTCGACCTCGGCCAGGGTCTCGCCCGCCTTCACCGCGTCGCCTTCCTTCTTCTTCCACGCCACCAGCCGCCCCTCCTCCATCGTGGGCGACAGCGCCTCCATCACGACCTTGGTGGCCACGGCGTCAGCCGGTGGCTGCCGCGCCAGGGCCGGATCGAGCCGGCGGCGCGAAACCAGCGTGCGAGGTCATGTCGGCCTAGCCCTGCGCGAGGTAGAGGACCCGCTTGGCCGCCGCGACCACCTTGGCCGCATCCGGCTTGGCGAGCTTCTCGAGCTGGCGGTTGTACGGCATCGGCACGTCGGCGCCGGTCACCCGCAGCACCGGCGCGTCGAGGTCGTCGAACGCTTCGCGCTGGATCCCGTCGACGACCGAGGCGCCGATGCCGGCGAGCGGCCATCCCTCCTCGACGATGACGCAGCGGTTCGTCTTCCGCACCGACTCGAGAATGGTGGGCAGGTCGAGCGGGCGCAGGGTGCGGGGGTCGACGACCTCCGCGCTCACGCCCTCCTTCTCGAGCTCCTCGGCGGCCTTGAGCGCCACCGCCACCATCTTGGCGTGGGCCACGATGGTGACGTCCGTGCCCGGGCGCTTGATGTCGGCCACGCCCAGCGGGATGAGGTGCTCGCCCTCGGGCACCTCGCCCTTCTGGTTGTAGAGCATCTCGCCTTCGATGAAGATCACCGGGTTGTCGTCGCGGATGGCGCTCTTGAGGAGCCCCTTCGCGTCGGCCGGCGTCGCCGGCGTCACGACCTTGAGCCCGGGGACGTGCGCGTACCACGCCTCGAACGACTGCGAGTGCTGGGCCGCCAGCATCAGCGCCGCGCCGCCGGGCCCGCGGAACACGATCGGGATCGGCACCTGGCCGCCCGACATGTACAGCATCTTGGCGGCCGAGTTGACGATCTGGTCGATGGCGAGCAGCGCGAAGTTCCAGGTCATGAACTCGATCACCGGCCGCAGCCCCGCCATCGCGGCGCCGACGCCCACGCCGGCGAAGCCCAGCTCGGTGATGGGCGAGTCCACGACCCGCATCGGCCCGAACTCCTCCAGCAGGCCGCGGCTCACCTTGTAGGCGCCCTGGTAGGCGCCGACCTCCTCGCCCATCAGGAAGACGTCCTGGTTCCGCGCCATCTCCTCGCGCAGGGCCTGGTTCAGCGCGTCGCGGTAGGTGAGGACCGGCATCAGGACGCGGTCTCGCGGTACACGTCGGTGAGCAGCGCTTCGGGCGCGGGGTCCGGGCTCTCGTCGGCGAACCGCACCGCGTCGTCGCACTCGTCCGCGACCTCGGCCTCCATCGTCTGCCACCGCTCGTCGTCCAGCAGGCCGTCGGCGCGCAGCCTGTCGGCGAAAGTGTGGATCGGGTCCTTGGCCTTGGCCTGCTCGACCTCGTCCTTGGTGCGGTAGTGGCCGTGGATCGGGTCGGACATCGAGTGGCCCATGAAGCGGTAGGTGCGGATCTCCAGCAGCGTGGGCACGTAGCGCTCGCGGGCGCGCTGCGCCGCGCGGGCCACCGCGTCCCGCACCTTGAGCACGTCCATGCCGTCCACCACCTCGGCCGGCATGTCGTACGAGCAGGCGCGCTGGGCCACGTCGTAGATCGCGGAGGCGCGCTCGAGCGCGGTCCCCATCCCGTAGCGGTTGTTCTCGCAGATGTAGATCGCCGGCAGCCGCCACACCGCCGCCATGTTCAGCGCCTCGTGGAAGGCGCCGTTGTTCACCGCGGCCTCGCCGAAGAACCCGACCGAGACCTGGTCGCCCTCGCGGTACTTGATCGCGAACGCCACGCCGGTCACCAGCGGGATGTGGCCGCCCACGATGGCGTGCCCGCCGAGGAAGTTGGTGGCGGCGTCGAAGATGTGCATCGAGCCGCCCTTGCCCGCCGAGCTGCCGGTCGCCTTGCCGAACAGCTCCGCCATCACCGCCCGCGCCGATACGCCGCGCGCCAGCGCCTGGCCGTGCTCGCGGTAGCTGGTCATGACGTAGTCGTCGGGGCGCAGCGCGGCCATCGTGCCGACGGCCACCGCCTCCTGGCCGATGTACAGGTGGCAGAATCCGCCGATCTTGCCGAGCGCGTACGCCTCGCCCGCCTTCTCCTCGAAGCGCCGGATCAGCAGCATGTCGCGCAGCATCCGGCGCAGCGCCTCGGGATCGGCGGGCGGCGCCTGGTCGACGGCGGTGGCGGTGATGGTCATCGGCTTCGCGCGCCTCACGGGACCGCGGTGGCACGCCGGGTCTGCTCCCAGGCGTGGTACGACGACCGCACCAGCGGCCCGGACTCGACGTGGCGGTATCCCAGGTCGCGGCCGATGCGCGCCAGCTCCGCGAACTCCCCGGGCGACCAGTAGCGCGCGACCGGGAGGTGCGAGGCCGAGGGCCGCAGGTACTGCCCGATGGTGAGGATGTCCACGCCGACGCCACGCAGGTCGCGCATCGCCGTGACGGTCTCGTCCCACGCCTCGCCGAGGCCCACCATCAGGCCCGACTTCGTCACCAGCGCCGGATCCATCGCCTTGGCCCGCGCCAGCAGCTCCAGCGCGCGCTCGTAGCGCCCGCCGGGCCGGGCGAGCCGGTACAGCCGCGGCACCGTCTCGAGGTTGTGGTTCAGCACGTCGGGCTTCGCCTCGACCACGATGCGCAGCGCGGCCTCGTTGCCCTTGAAGTCGGGGATCAGCAGCTCGATCGAGGCGCCGGGGAGGAGCGCCCGCGTCTCCGCGACCACGGCGGCGAACTGCTCGGCGCCCCCGTTGGGGAGGTCGTCGCGGTCCACCGACGTCACTACCAGGTACTCGAGCCCCATCGCGGCCGCCGCCTCGGCGAGCCGCCGCGGCTCCCCGGCGTCGAGCGGGAGCGGCGTCCCGTGGGCCACCGCGCAGTAGGCGCAGTTCCGGGTGCACAGGTCGCCCAGGATCATGAACGTCGCCGCGCGGTGCTCCCAGCACTCGCCCACGTTCGGGCAGTGGGCTTCCTCGCAGACCGTGTGGAGCCGGAGGTCGCGCATCACCCGGCGCACCTCGGCGTAGTTCGCGCCGCCGGGCGCCTTGACCTTCAGCCACGCGGGCTTGCGGGCGGCCGGACCGTCCGGTTCGAGCCGCTCGCCCTGTCGCGTGGTGATCTGGACGAGCGGGAGAGGCGCCGTTGTCATTGGAGACGGGAAACATAGCCGCGCTCCGAAGGGCGGGCCAGAGCGCGTCAACCGTCCGGTTGATGCGGCTTCTTGAGCTGTTTCAGCTCCTGCTCGATGGCCGGCGGCACCAGGAGGTTGTCGGCGATCTCCGCGATCTCGTCGGCCCGGCGCCACTCGCGCTCGAGTTCGCGCACCTCCGCCTGCTCGTCCACCGCCATCTCGAGCGCGAGGCCCTGCGCGCCCTTGAGGGTCGAGACGGCGATCTCGTTGCGCGTGGCGCGGGCGATCAGCTCCTGCGGACCCCCGGCGCGCTCGACCGCCGAGGCCGCTTCCTCGGCCTTGCGCTTGACCTTCCGGCCCTTCTTCAGGTTGACGTAGGTGAGTCCGTGGCGCAGGGCGCGCTCCGCGTCGCTCCCCTCGAGCATGGCGCCGATGTCGTGGCAGCGGGGACAGCGGAGCAGCAGGGCCAGGTCCTGGTGCACGGTGCGCGACAGCCGGGCGTCGCGCACGTGCCGCGCGCGCAGCACCATCACGGCACCGCAGTGGGCGCAGACCGGCGGCTCGATGTTGACCTTGCGGTTGCCGACCAGCCCGGTGTACAGGGCGTCGCCGAGCCGCGGGACCTGGCCGAAGAAATAGAGGGAGCCGCCGCCGAACGCGACGTTGGTCGCGATCGTGACGCCGACCACCGCCAGGGTGACGGGCACGACGACCTTGAGCCGCTCCCGCTCGCGCGCCTTGAGCCGCTCGCCGTAGCGCCAGCCCGCCATCTCGATGCGCGGCGGTTTCCCGACGCGCACCACGTCGTACGGGCCCGCGCGCACCAGCGCGACCTGGTCCGTGGTGGCCGCCACCCGTCCGGCCGTGGCCATCCGGTCCAGCGCCGCGACGGTCTCCAGGCGGTCGTGCTGCGTGGTGAGGTTCCAGCGGCCGCACCGCTGGCAGATCACCCAGGCGCGGGCCTTCCAGCCGTCGAACGCGAACCGGCGGCCGACGCCGAGCCCGGACGGGCCGCCGTCGCCGCCGAGGGCGCCGGAGCAGAAGGCACAGGTGTGGTACACCGGCTCCGCCCTACGAGCGCGGGTCGAATCTGGTGACGTCGCAGGGGCGGATGTCCCAGGAGGTGGAGCCGTCCACCACGAGATCGCGCACGATCTCGCCGGTCAGCGGACCGAGCAGGATGCCCTTGCGGCCGTGCCCGGTGGCGTACCAGAGGCCGGCGACCTCGGGGTCGGGGCCGATGAGCGGCCGGCCGTCGGGCGTGACGGGCCGGAGCCCCGCCCAGCTGCGGTGGATGCGCTGCGCGGCGATCGCGGGCAGCAGGGCCGCCGTGCCGGTGAAGATCGCCCCCAGGCCGCCGGGGGTGGTGTCCTTGGCGAAGCCGGCGCTCTCCATCGTGGAGCCGAGCAGCGCGTCGTCGCCGCGCGGGACGATGTAGACGTGGCTGCCGAACATCACGCCGGGCGGCTCGCCGGCCGGCCAGGTCACGACCGCCATCTGTCCGCGGATCGGCTCGACGGGCAGCGGCCGCGGCAGGCCGCGCAGCGCTCCCGACCATGCACCGCCCGCGACGACCGCGCCGCCGGTGCCGTAGCGGCGGCCGCGCGTCACGACGGCCGTCACGCGGCCGGCCGCGATCACGATCTCGGTCGCCTCCTCGTGGTCCGCGATCTCGGCGCCGTGGCGCACGGCGTCGGCGAGCAGCGCGGCGGTGAGCGCGACGTTGTTGACGCGCGCGTCGTCGGGCGCGAGCAGCGCGCCTTTCGCGGCCGGGGCGATGCCCGGGTGCCGGCGCTCGAGGGCGCGCCGGTCGAGCCACTCGGCCCTGAGCCCCACCGCGAGCTGCGCCTCGCCCTGGGATCGCAAGGGCTCCGCCTCGCCGTCGGCGAGCGCGACCTGCACGCTGCCGCCGCCGACGTAGCCGACGTTCACGCCGGTGCGCCGGTCGAGCTCGGGCACCAGCGCCCGGTAGCGCTCGCGGGCCGCGATCGCGAGCGGCAGCAGCGGATCGTCGGGCAGCACCTCGACCTGCGGAGTCAGCATCCCGGCCGCGGCACCGGAGGCCTCCGCGCCCGGCATCGCGCGCTCGAGCAGCAGGATGCGGTTTCCGCGCGCGGCGAGAGCGCGCGCGGTCGCGGCGCCCACGATGCCGCCGCCGATGACCACGCAATCGTACGCCGAGCCGCTCACGGCACGCTTGCGTGAAACCCGCCCCCCGGTACCTTCGTAGGGCGGGTCAGGACAGGAATGGGAGGCGTCCGATGTTCAGGAAAGTGCTGGGCTTCGCGATTCTGGCGGTGGTGGCGTTCATCGTCCTCAGGCTGGCGCTCGGCCTCCTGAAGGTCGTCATCGGTCTCGCCTGGACGGTGCTGATGCTGGCGCTGGTGGGCCTCGTGATCTACTGGGTGATCAAGCTCATCTCGCCGGGCACGGCCCGGCGCGTGAAGGACATGATCTCGGGAGAGCGCGCGGCGGGCGGCGACTTCTAGCCCGCGCGGGCACGGCAGGGTCGGACGCGAGCGCCCCGGCGAGCCGGGGCGCTCGCGCGTTCCAGGGGCCCTCACCGCCACGGCGCCACCGTGCTCGAGTGCACGTGGCGGATCCGCCACCGGTCGTCGCGCCGCTCGAGGATCATCGTGGCCCTCCCGCGCTCGTCGCCGTTGCCGCCCGGGCCGCTCCACCGGTAGACGGCCACCACCCACGCGAACTCGCCCGCGAGCTGGATGCGCACGTCCTCGACGGCACCCGCCCCGCGGCCCACCACCGCGGCCAGCCGCGGCGGGCGCGTGACGGCGATGCCGGAGACGATGAAGTCGGCGCCCGGCGCGAGCAGCGTGTCGGCGGCGGAGTCGCCGCGCGATTCCGCGGCGATGAAGCCGGCGGCCACCTCCCGCGCCAGCCCGGCTTCCCGCAGCGGTTCGTAGGGCAGCGTCGACCGGGGCCCGCCGCGCGCCGCGCACGCCGCGAGGGCGAGCGCCACCGCGCCGGCGACGACGGGGACCAGCGGGCGCCGTGCGGGCGGCGCGAAGGACACTTCCGCCTGCTCCGCGGCCCCCTCCGGCGCGCCGACGACGGGGGACCTCCTAGCGGCGCGCGAGCGCCGCATCGACGCCCCACACGATCAGCGGCATCAGCAGCTCGTGATGCCCGGTGAGCAGGTAGCCCTTGCCCCCGTGCTGCGTGGGCCGCTGCACGACGTTGAGCCGCGGCCGGTAGTGCCGGATCATGTCGCAGTCCACGGCGGTGAAACCGGTCGGCTTGCCGGCGCCGAGGTTGCGCGCCACGGTGAGCGCCTTGAGGAACACCTCGGGCATGATCACCGCGCTCCCGAAGTTGAGCACCACGCCGCCGTCGTGCAGGGCCGGGACCGCGGCGGCCAGACGGCGGAAGTCGCGGAAGCTCAGTTCCCCGGTCGCCGCCCCGTCCGCCCCGGGATGCTGGTGGATGATGTCGGCGCCGAGCGCGACGTGGACCGTGGCGGGAGTGCCCCGTCGCAGCGCGGCCATCAGCACGCACTGCGTCCGCCCCGGCACCGTCTTGCGCCGCTCGAGCCAGCGGCCCAGCGATTCCCCGAGCCCGAGGCTCTCGTCGCGGCCGGCGGCGATGGCCGCGTTCATCTCGGCGCCGGTCTCCTCGGCCATCCCGAACGTGCCGTCGCCCAGGCCGGCCGCGACGTCCTCGCTGGTGCCGCCGAACGCCGCCAGCTCGAAGTCGTGGATCGCGGCCGCCCCGTTCATCGCCACGTGGGTCAGCACGCCCCTGTCCAGCAGGTGGACCAGCAGCGGGCCGAGCCCGGTCTTGATCACGTGCCCGCCGATCATGGCGATGACCCCGCGCCGGCCCGCGGCCGCCGCGACGTCGGCGATCACCGCGCGGAGGTCCCGCGCGGCGAGGATGTCCGGCAGGGAGTCGAGGAACGCGTCGAAGCCGCGCTCGCCGCGCGGCGGCGCCTTCGCCAGCAGCGCGGGATCCACCTTGTTCGGCCGCCGCGCGATGGGCACGGTGTGGATCCGCGACAGGTCGGCCTCGGGGACGCGGCCTCCGTCCTTCATCCGGTCACCTCCGGCTGCGCAGCGCCAGCGACAGCGACCCGAGGGACAGGTGGCTCTTGATGACCAGCGGGATGCGGGTCGAGTCGGCGGAGAGGTACACCACCGCCTGCCCCCCCTCGGCGAACAGGCCGCGGCTCTTAAACACGGGCCGCACGGCGATCGCGGCGAACCGGCCGGCGGGCGTGTCGACCGAATCGGCCGACAGCACGGTCAGGGTCACCGGATTCCGGTCGGGCTTGAAGTAGCGGTCGTACGAGTAGGTCTGGCCCACCTGGAGCGGCACCGTCCGGGCGAAGTAGAAGAACGACGCGTCGTCGAGCGGCCGGGCGGTCGTGGGCAGGCTGTCCTTGCCGTCCTGGATGAAGTAGCCGGAGTCGGCGTGGATCTCGTAGGTGTGGTAGTAGCGGCTGCCGTTCTCGTTGTTGTTCTGGACGAAGCGCAGCGAGGTGAGGTCGGCGACGCTGAACCACGACTCGAGCGTGTCCGTCATCGAGTAGAAGAACGCGGCGCGTCCGCGGATCACGAACGCCACGTGGTAGGCCGGCGTCCCGCGGATCGTGTCGACGCCCAGCACCTGCATCGTGGCGCGCCCGACGCGGAAGATCCCGAACTTGACCTCGTACTCGAGCCGCTCGCCCGTCGTGAACGGCAGGGGGGCCGGGACGGGGTCCTGGGGCCGCGGGGCGGCCTGCCGCCGCGGGGCCGGCGCGGCGCGCTCCAGGCCGAGCAGCGCCACCACCGCCGCGAGGGCGAGGGCGCCCTTCACCGGGACGAGGCCGTGCGGGAGTGGGGCGGGCCGGCGGCGGGCCGCTGGCCGGAGCGGCGGCCCCGCCGCGAGGGGGCGGACCGCCCGGCTCCGGCGCCGGCCGCGGCGCGTCCGGCGGGCGGCGCGCCCCCCCGGCCCCGCGCCATCGTCCACACGGCCCACGCCGCGCGGAGCGGCCGGAAGCGGGACGGCCGCCGGCGTGGCGACGCCGGACTCTGCGCGGCCACGACCTCGACCCGCCGGGCGTGCCGTGACACCTCGAGCAGCAGCTCGGCGTCGGCGGCCCAGCCCTCCGCGTGCAGCACGTTCCGGCTCCCGCGCTCGGACAGCACGCGCGCCAGCGTCACCAGGCGCATCGCCTTGAGCGAGCACGCCCAGTCGAGCGGGCGGTCCAGCACGCCGTTCCGGTGGCCGCGCAGCAGCACCGGCAGGAGCCGCCGCACCACCGCCTCGCGGCGCGGCTGGCCGCTCCGGCGCCGGTAGTCGGAGAGCGCGAGGTCCGCGCCGCTCTCGATGCGCTTGACGAGCTCGGGGATGTCGTCCGGCGAGTCGGAGAAATCGGCCTGCAGCAGCACCGCCAGGTCGCGCCGCGGCCGGTCGGTGCGCGATGCGGCGAGGCGCAACAGCTCCTCGACGCTGCGGGCGTAGCCCCGGCGCTCGCGGTGCGTGATCAGCGTCAGCGGCAGCGCGCGGGCGTACGGGGCGAGCACGTCGTCGGTCCCGTCGGTCGACGCGTCGTTCACCACCAGCAGCTGGTACTCGCGCGCGAACGACGTGAACACCTGCCGCA
>Ga0187780_10002703_pt1 | contig 13310 bp, 7 predicted proteins | sample 1015_Q2_SP10_20__FD_132429 | JGI IMG/M metagenome (GOLD analysis project Ga0187780, IMG submission 132429) | Tropical peat soil microbial communities from peatlands in Department of Meta, Colombia - 1015_Q2_SP10_20_MG | ecosystem: Environmental > Terrestrial > Soil > Wetlands > Peat | place...
GGCACGACGCGGCTCGATTCGCATCTCGGATTTCAGGAGGCGTTCGGCGAGGTGAAGCTGCACGACCTGAGCCCGAATTTCGATTTCGTCTCCGTGCGCGCGGGGATTCAGCAGTTCAATGCAGATTTTCGCGGATTCATTTTTGTGGACGAGCAGCCGGGCGTGCGGTTTTTCGGCAATCTCGCGTCGAACCGCTGGCAATACAATCTCGCATACTTCAATATGCTGGAGAAAAATACGAACAGCGGGTTGAACTCATTTGCGCTGCGGCATCAGCAGGTGTTCGTCGCCAACGCGTACAGGCAGGATTTTCTCTTTCAGGGATACACCGTGCAGGTGAACGTGGATTACAACGATGACGCGCCGACGATTCACTACGACGACAACGGATTTCTGGTGCGGCCCGCTCCGGTCGGCGCGGTGGTGTCCAACGGTGCGATTCAAACGCACAGCATTCATGCCGCCTACATCGGGTTGAACGGCAACGGGCACATCGGGTGGCTGAATCTGAGCCACTCGTTTTATCAGGCGCTGGGACGAGACAGTTTCAACGCCATTGCGGGACGTCCCGTGCGAATCAACGCGCAGATGGCCGCCGCGGAGCTTTCGGTGGACAAGGACTGGGCACGATTCAAGGCGTCGGTGTTTTACGCGTCCGGCGACGCGCATCCGCGGGACAGCGAGGCGCGCGGCTTCGACGCCATCGAAGATTTTCCCGAGTTCGCAGGAGGAATCTTCAGTTTGTGGAACCGCGAGGGAATCCGGCTGACGGGCTCGGGCGTAAATCTGACGACGCCGGACAGCCTGCTGCCGAGCCTGCGGTCGAGCAAGGACGAAGGGCAGGCGAACTTCGTCAATCCGGGAATTTTTCTAGCGAATGCGGGGTCAGATTTCGATCTCACGCCGAAATTGCGCGGGTTCGTGAACGTGAACTACATGCGGTTCATGGACACCCAGCCGCTGGAGCTGCTGCTGTTTCAAGCGCCGATTCACCACACGATCGGAGTCGATTCGAGCCTGGGTGTGAAATACCGTCCGCCGCTGACGGAAAACATCTCGATTACCGGGGGAGCGGCGATGCTCGTGCCGGGCGCGGGATTGCGGAACATCTACACCGGCAAGACGATGTTTTCTCTGTTTACGAACGTGCGGTTTCAGTTCTGACGGGGCGTTTGATATGTGAGGCGGACGCCGAAGAGGGATTCCTCGACTACGTCGCGAGCGCACCGCTGTGCGGTGGGAAATGCAGAGCACGCGACTCCGCTCGGAATGACGGATGGCGAGGGCGGAACCAAAGGAAATTAGCGGGGCTAGACGGCTTGCGATGAGAGAAACGGCGCGAAGACTGGGAGCGCGGCAGCGGCGGTGCTTCGCCGTTGCGGCGATCGCTGCGACTCTTGCCGCATTGTTCGCGCTGGAGCACCGGTCGAGCGCGCAGTCGGAGGGGCCGACGCTGCTGACGCAGACACAAGCCGAGGCGGATCGAAAGAGCGCGGGCTGCCTGACCTGTCATGCCGGCATCGACGAGCCGACGATGCATCCTACGCGCACGGTGCGGTTGGGCTGCACGGATTGCCACGGCGGCGACGCGGCGGCGAGCACCGCGACCGGTGTCGCAAGAGATTCTGCCCAATACGAGCAGGTGAAGCGTAAGGCGCACGTGCAGCCGCGCGATCCGGAATTCGCGCTGGGAGCAGGGCGCGTCCAGCGCCCGTACACAAGATGGCTGCGCGAGAGCTACGAGTTCATTCGGTTCGCAAATCCCGGCGACCTTCGCGTCGCGCCCCAGACGTGCGGACAGTCGGGATGTCATGCTGCGGAGGTCCGCAACGTGAGCACCAGCATGATGACGCATGGGGGATTTCTCTACGGCGCGGCGCTGTACAACAATGGAGCGTTTCCGCTGAAAAATGCGCGATTCGGCGAGAGCTACTCGGCGGACGGATCGCCGCAAATCATCAAGACCGTTCCGCCGCCGACGCCGGAAGAGACGCGGACGAAGGGAGTGGTGCCCGAGCTGACGCCGCTCGAGCGCTGGGAAATCTCGCAGCCGGGGAACATATTGCGCGTGTTCGAGCGCGGCGGGGAGAAAAAAGGCGAGATCGGGAACCCGAAAACCGATGAAGAGCCGGGCCGGCCGGACGACAAGTTGAGCGACCGCGGCTTCGGAACGGAGCTGCGAACCGATCCCGTTTTCCTCGGTTTGCAAAAGACGCGCCTGCTCGACCCGCTGCTTTCGCTACCCGGCACGAACGATCAGCCGGGCGACTACCGCGGCAGCGGGTGCACGGCCTGCCACGTGGTCTATGCGAATGACCGCTCGCCGGTTCATTCGGGCCCCTATGCGACGTTTGGAAATTTGGGAACGAGCGCTTCGTCCGATCCGACGATCGCGAAGAATGAATCGGGGCATCCGATCCGGCACGTCTTCACGCGTTCGATTCCGTCGAGCCAATGCATGGTCTGCCACGTCCACCCTGGAACGAACATGGAGGCTACGTACTTCGGCTACACGTGGTGGGACAACGAAATCGACGGCGACGCGATGTATCCGAAGGAGCAGCGGACTCCGACGGCGGACGAGCGGTATGAAGTTTCGCAGCGGAATCCAGAGGGCGCGGCGGCGCGAGGATTGTGGTCCGATCCACAATTTTTGAAGGAAATAGGCAGCGGGAAATTCAACGCACAGCTCAAGCAGACGCAGTTTGCCGACTTTCACAGCCACGGCTGGATCTTCCGCGCCGTCTACAAGCGCGACCGCCAGGGCAATCTGCTCGATGCGGACAACAAGATCGTTTCGCCGGATGATCCGCAGAAATTCGAGAAGGCGGTCCATCTGGCGGACATTCATCTGGAAAAAGGGATGCAGTGCGTGGACTGCCACTTCGAGCAGGACGTTCACGGCAATGGCAAGATCTACGCCGAGCCGCGCGCGGCGATCGAACTCGACTGCATCGATTGCCACGGCACGATCGAGAAGCACGCGACGCTGGTTACGTCCGGCTTCGCGGCGCCGGCGGGCGGGACGCATCTCGACGCGCTGCGCACTCCATGGAACGCACGGCGTTTCGAGTGGCGCGACGGAAAGCTCTATCAGCGGTCGATGGTTGAGCGGGATAAGGAATGGGAAGTGGTGCAAACGCTCGACACGATCACGCCGGGCAATCCTCACTACAGCGAAAAATCGCGCTGGGCCAAGACGGTGCGCAAGGATGGCGCGACTTGGGGCGACGTTCCCGCCGATGAATCGCAACTCGCGCATGCCAACAGCCGGATGACTTGCTACGCGTGCCACACGTCGTGGGCGCCGAACTGCTTCGGCTGCCATCTCTCGATGCAGGCGAATCAGCGCAAGCCGATGCTGCACAACGAGGGCCTGCTTACGCGCAACTGGACCTCATACAACTTTCAGGTGCTGCGTGACGACGGCTACATGCTTGGGATTGACGGCACAGTGACGCGCCATCGGGTCGCTCCGGCGCGCTCGTCCTGCGCGATTGTGGTTAGCTCGCAAAACGTGAATCGCGAGTGGCTCTACTACATGCAGCAGACGATTTCGGCCGAAGGGTTCAGCGGGATTGCCTTCAGCACGTTCGTACCGCACACGGTGCGGGCAAAGGAAACGAAGGAATGCGACGATTGCCACGTGTCCGAGCAGCGGGACAACAACGCGTGGCTGGCGCAGGTGCTGCTGCAGGGCACAAACCTCGTGAATTTCATGGGCCGCTACCTATACGTCGCGGACGGCGCGAAAGGTTTCGACGCCGTCGCAGTAGCCGAACATGATGAGCCGCCCGCGATCTACGGCAGTTATCTGCAGCGGCTGGCGTACCCCGCCGATTACCAGCAGCATGTGGCGCGTGGCCGCGAGCTGCAAGAGGCGTATCACCACGCGGGGAACGTGCTCGACGTGCAGATGCGAGGCGAATATCTCTACGCGGCGACCGGCAAGGGTGGTTTTCGCGCGTACGACATCGCGAACATCGATAACAAAGGCTTCTCCGAGCGCATGGTGACGGCGCCGGTTTCTCCACTGGGCCAGCAATTCTATGTGAAGACGAAATACGCGATGGCCGTGGCCAGCCCCTCGACGCTAGCGCTCGATCCAATTCGCACGCGGCGCCCCGAAAACGAAGAGCAACCCATTCATCCGATTTATGCGTTTCTCTATGTCGCGGACAGGTACGAAGGGCTGGTAGTGATCGGCGATCCGAATTTGAAACACAAGAAGCCGGGCGTGAGCACTCTGCTCGACGGTGATCCGAACAACAACTTTCTAAAGCGCGCGCTGGCGTTCAATCCCAACGGAATCTTGAACGGAGCGCGCCGCATCACGATTGCGGGCACGTACGCTTATATGCTGTGCGACCGCGGGCTGGTGGTCGTCGATTTGAATAATCCGCTGCAACCGCGCGTGACGGCAGAGATCAGTGCACCGGAGCTGAACGATCCGCAGGGAATCGCGATTCAATTTCGATATGGATTTGTTGTCGATCGGGATGGGTTGAAGGTGCTCGATCTGACTTCGCTCGATCATCCGCGCGTCGTGCCGAATGCCGTAGTACAGCTGCAGGATGCGCGCAATATATATGTAGCGCGGACGTACGCGTACGTCGCGGGAGGCAAGCATGGGCTGGCGATTGTGGACGTGGAGCGGCCGGAGCAGCCGAAGCTCGATCAGGTATTTTCAGCGGACGGCAAGATGAACGATGTGCGCGACGTGAAGATCGGGATGGTCGACGGCAGCGCGTTTGCGTTCGTGGCGGACGGAACCAATGGAATGCGCGTGCTACAGATCTTGTCGCCGGAAGATTCGCCGAATGCGTACGGATTCAGCCCGCGGCCTATGCCGAAGCTGATCTCAACGTATCACACGGCTGGGCCAGCTCTTATGATCTCCAAGGGAATCGACCGCGACCGCGCCGTCGATGAAAGTGGAAACCAGCTCGCGGTATTTGGACGCCGCGGCGCACGGCCGTTCAATCGTGAGGAGGCCGAGCGGCTTTATTTGCGAGACGGAAAACTCTATACAGTCACGAATAGTCCGCCGACGCCCGCGCACTGATCCGCAGAATTAAGGAACTGAAGGCTTCGCGAACCATGGCTTCCCTAATTTCCGGCCTTACGAAAAACGAACAGCAGGAATTGATGGGCGATCTCAACTATCTGAATCTTGCCGAGATCAAACGGTTTTGCGAAAAGCATTCGATCCCCTACAAAATTGTGGTTCGCAGGGAGAACGGCAAACGGCGGGAAACTTCCGACAACGACCGCAAGGGAGTGATTTTGAAAAGAATCCGGCACTTCCTGCAAACTGGGTTGGTTCTGCCGGAGACATGTTTGCCATCTTCCGTCGTATGCTTTGATCCCCTTCCGAAAAATCTCAGAGCTAGCGACCGGCTGTTTTATGGGCAATATGACAAAACAAACCGGGCCATGATCTCTTTGCTGAAAAACCTGACTGACGGGAAGTTCAGGAACGGCGCGATTGCCAGAATCGTCGCGCGTAATTTCTGGACGGAAGGCGAAGCGCCGACATTCCGGCAATATGCGTCTGCATGGCTCCAGGCCACGCTCGAACATACGCGGCCTAATCCAGAATGGGCTTTTCTTTCTGACAGAGCGAACAAGACTGCTGGCCAAGACTGGAAATCCTTAAGAGCTGTCAAAGCAAGGAAGGTCTTAAGAATTCTGAACGGCATTTCGTCCATCCGATGAGCCATCTGTGCTTGACAAGGCATCGCAGCAAAACCTAAAATCTATAGGCGAAGAAAAAGCGAAATAGAAATCCCCTCCTTTTCGCCCTTCGCGTTGCGCCCATGAGCTCGAAAACATCCGTTTTGCGCTTGCAGGTGGAATCGGCGCTGGCCGCGCGCGTCGCGAGCCCTTTTCAATATCGCGACCGGCCGATCGTGGAAATGGCGCCGACCGGCGTGCCTCCCATCGATTTACTGACGGGAGGATTGCCGCGAGGCAGCCTGACGGAGATTTACGGGCCACCGTGTTCGGGGCGGACGAGCTTGCTGGTTTCGGCGCTGGCGATGCGAACGGTGGCGTCGGAGGTGTGCGCGCTGGTGGATGCGCGGGACGCTTTCGATCCCCATTCCGCAGAGGCGGCGGGCGTGCGGTTGCAGCAACTGCTCTGGGTGCGCTGCCGGAACGTCGATCAGGCGCTGCGCGCGACGGATTTGCTGGTGCAGGGCGGCGGATTCGGGATGATCGCGCTCGATTTGGGAGATACGCCGGCGCACGTGGTTCGCTACGTTCCGTTGCAGGTGTGGTTTCGCTTTCGCCGGGCCGTGGAGCACACGCCGACGATCTTTCTCGTGGTGGAGCAGGAATCGAACGCCAAAACGTGCGCGTCGCTGGTGCTGGGCCTGCATGCGCAGGAGACGCGATGGACGCAAACAGCAGGGAGCGCCGGCGGGAATTCGCTGCGACATTCGCCGGGATGCCTGCTCGACAGCTGGAAGAGCCGCGCGGAAATCATTCGCTCGCGCGCGAAGCGGGAAGGCCTGTGGGTGCGCGAGCCGGACGAAATTTGTGCAGACGCTTGCGACGACGGAACCGAGTTCGAAACGACAGCCGTATGGGGAGGCGTCAGAAAAAGGTGAAGACTTTTTTCGGTTCTTTCGCCTTGCGATCAGACTCTTATGGCGTTCGCTTCCATTTTCGTTCCCAATTTTCTGTTGCAGGCGGTGGTGCGCGCCGAGCCAGAGCTGCGCGAGCGTGCGCTGGTCTTGATCGAGGGAAATCCGCCGTTGTGCAGCGTGGTTGCGGTCAGCGAAAAAGCCGCGCTAATGGGAATCGAAATCGGAATGACGAAAACGGACGCCGAGCAATTCGTCGGCGCCGAAATTCTCTTACGCTCGCCCGCACAGGAAAAAGTTGCTCACGCAGTGCTGCTCGATATCGGCTGGTCGGTTTCGCCGCGGATTGAAGATATAGCGCAGGACGCGATCGTTCTGGATTTGTCCGGTCTCACCTCCTTATTTGGTTCAGAGAAAAATATCGCCGCCAATCTCGTCGAACGCGCGGCTGCGTGCGGATTGCGGGTGAATGTCGCAACCGCCGCGAATGTCGAAACCGCTCTGATTGCTGCGCGCGGATTTACAGGGATCACGATCATTCCCCCTGGAGAGGAATCGCAATATCTGGGCGAATTATCCGTCAGCGCACTTTCTCCTTCCGATGAGACTGCCGAAACACTGAACCGCTGGGGCATGGCCACGTGCGCCGATCTCGCGCGCCTGCCGATTCTCGATCTCTCAGAGCGTCTCGGACAGGAAGGAGTCCGCCTGCACGCACTGGCGCAAGGCGCATCCGAGCGCTCGCTCGTGATTGCAGAACTCGCGCATTCCTTCGAAGAAGAGATGGAACTGGATGATGCAGTCGAGGAACTCGATCCGTTGTCGTTTCTTTTGGGGCGGATGCTCGATCAACTTTGCGTGCGTCTGACGGCGCGTGCGCTGGGCGCGGCTGCGATTCGTGTGCGATTCGAGCTGCAGCCGTCGTTTGAAAACGCCGTGGACATTCGGGAAGCGTTTCCGGCGCAAAGACGGCCCGGCCTGTACGAAAAGGAAATACAGCTTCCCGTCCCAGCGCGCGATTCGAAGATGCTTTTGAAATTGCTGCGGCTGCGGTTGCAACTGAATCCTCCGGGCGCGCCGATTCAGAAGATCACGCTTGCGGCGGAAGCCGCGCGCCCGCGTGCGACGCAGGGCGGTCTTTTTTTGCCCAGCTTTCCCGATCCCGAAAAACTGGAACTCACGATCGCGCGTATCGCGCATGTGGTCGGCGAAGGGAACGTCGGCTCGCCATCGCTGACAGACACGTACCGCCCGGGGGAGTTTCAGATGCGGCGGTTTCTGACTTCGCAGGAAGCGTCCAAGACAAGCGGCGACAGCAAGAGCGTTCGGTATGCAGCGGAACAGCGTGCGAGTTCGAAAGTGTCGACGAGCTTCCGAGTATTCCGTCCCGCTATGCCGGCAAAACTCGATTTGCAGGCGGGATGCCCGACGCGAGTTGCGTTTCAGGGATTGCGAGGAGATGTGATTGCGGTGTCCGGGCCGTGGCGGACATCAGGCGACTGGTGGCGGGAAGATCCCTGGCAGCAGGATGAATGGGATTTGGAAATTCATTTCCACGATTTTCCGGTGGGACGCGACCGTTCTGCGGACTTGCAACCGAATTCCGGCATTTTCCGCTTCTATTACGATTCGCTGCGCCGCGGCTGGTTTGTGCGGGGAGTGTACGACTAATGTACGTCGAGCTTCACGCGCGGTCGGCGTTCAGCTTTCTCGAAGGCGCTTCCGCCCCGGAGGAATTGGTTGGTTTGTGCAAGGAACGCGGCATGCCCGCAATGGCGCTGCTCGACCGCGACGGGGTGTATGGATCGCCTCGTTTTCACCTGGCAGCGAAGAAACATTCCATTCGAGCGCATATCGGAGCGGAGGTTACATCGACCGCGGGCTGGCGATATGTGCTGCTCGCAGAATCGCGCGAGGGATATCAGAGCCTGTGTCGCCTGATTACGCGCATGAAGCTACGCGCGAAAAAAGGTGAGGGCCGGGCGCAGACGGAAGAAATGGCCGAAATGAGCAGCGGCTTGATTTGTCTGACGGGTGGCGAAGAAGGTCCGCTGGCGCATGCGCTGGCAAAAGGCGGAGTCGACCGTGGCGTGAAATGCGTCGCGGAGCTGTGCCGGATATTCGGCCGGGAAAATGTGTATGTGGAGCTGCAGCGGCATTTCTGCCGCGAGGAAGAGACACGCAATCAAGCGGCCGTTGAAATCGCACGAACACTGAAGCTGCCGCTGCTGGCGACGAACGGTGTTTCGTTCGCGCTGCCGCAGCAGCGAGAGCTGCTGGATGTGTTCACCTGCATCCGCCATCACCGGACGCTCGCGACCGCCGGCCGGTTGCTGAGCCGCAATTCGGAAAGATATTTCAAGACGCACGAGGAAATGGCGCAGCTTTTCGCCGACTTGCCCGAGACGATTGCAAACACGGAGATTCTTTCTTCGCGTCTGCAATTCACGCTGAGCGATTTGGGATACCAGTTTCCGGTCTATCCCGTTCCCGACGGCGGATCGGAGATGGAATTTCTTCGCGCGCGCACGCTGGAGGGCATGATCGGCCGCTACGGACCAGCCAACGAACGCGCGCGGCGGCAAATCGATCGCGAACTCGCGCTGATCGAGAAGCTCCATCTGGCGGGCTATTTTCTGATCGTGTGGGACATCGTCCGATTCTGCCGCGAGAAAAACATTCTCGTGCAGGGACGCGGATCGGCGGCGAATAGCGCCGTGTGCTATTCGCTGGGCATCACGGCGGTCGATCCGGTGGGGATGGACCTGCTTTTCGAGCGGTTCTTGTCTGAAGAGCGCGGCGAGTGGCCGGACATCGATCTCGATCTCCCGAGCGGCGATCAGCGCGAGCGCGCGATTCAATACGTCTATGAGCGCTACGGAAAACTGGGCGCGGCGATGACTGCGAACGTGATCACGTACCGCGGGCGCTCGGCGGCGCGGGAGATCGGCAAGGCGCTATCGCTCGATCCGGAAACGCTCGACCGGCTAGCGGGGCTCGTCGGATCGTGGGAGTACAAGGATCCGGACGACACGCTCGAACGGCAGTTTCGGAACGCTGGTCTCGATCTTCAGCACCGGCGGATTCGAAAGTTTCTGGAACTTTGCCAGGCCGCGCAGGATTTGCCTCGGCATCTCGGGCAACATTCGGGCGGAATGGTAGTGTGCCAGGGCCAACTCGATTCGATCGTGCCGCTGGAGCCGGCGACGATGCCGGGGCGCGTGGTGGTGCAATGGGATAAAGAAGATTGCGCCGACATGGGGATCGTGAAAGTGGATTTGCTCGGACTCGGCATGATGGCTGTGCTGGAGGAGTCGCTGCAGATCATCCGCGAGCGTCATGGGCAAGAGATCGATTTGGGCCATTTGCCGCAGAACGATCCGGCGGTCTATGCAGTGCTGCAAAAGGCGGATACGGTCGGAATGTTTCAGGTGGAAAGCCGGGCGCAGATGTCGTGTTTGCCGCGGCTGCGGCCAACATGTTTTTACGACATCGTGGTGCAGGTGGCGATCATCCGGCCGGGGCCGATCGTCGGAAACATGGTGCATCCGTATCTGAACCGCCGGCAGGGTCGCGAGGAGGCGGAATATTTTCACCCCGCGCTCGAACCCGTTCTGAAGCGCACGCTGGGAGTGCCTCTTTTTCAGGAGCAACTGCTGCGCATGGCGATGATCGCGGCGGGTTTCACGGGCGGCGAAGCCGAAGAACTGCGGAGGGCCATGGGGTTCAAGCGCTCCGAGGCGCGCATGAAAGAGATCGAGGTGAAACTGCGGCGCGGCATGGCGGCAAAAGGGATCACGGGAGAGACGCAGGACAAGGTCGTTCAGTCGATCACTTCGTTTGCGCTGTACGGATTTCCCGAATCGCACGCGGCGAGTTTTGCACTGATCGCGTATGCGAGCGCATGGCTGAAGTGCCATTATCTGGCCGCGTTCACGGCCGCGATGCTGAATAACCAACCGATGGGTTTTTACCGGCCGGCGACGCTAGTGAAAGACGCGCAGCGCCACGGTCTGAGATTCAAGCCGATCGATGCGACGCGTTCAGATTGGAATTGCACGCTCGAAGAGATCGCCGAAGGGTTTGCCGTGCGGTTGGGGATGCGTTACGTCAAAGGCCTGCGCGAGGAGATCGCGCGCAGCATCGTGCGCGAGCGCGAGATTCGAAAGTGTGCGTCCATCGATGATTTGAAACAGCGCGTTCCCGAGATACAGAAATCCGAGCTGACGGCGCTGGCTGAAGTCGGCGCATTGAATTTTCTTTCCGATCGGAAGAGGTTTCATCGCCGCGACGCGCTCTGGCAAGTGGAACGGGCAGCGCGCCGGCCGGGACCGCTGCTGGAAACGCAGGAAGCTTCGCAGAGCGCGGGTGCGATGGCGCCCGAGAAACCGACCGCGGAATCGAAAGAGCCCGCCGCCATGCAAGAATCGCCCTTGTTGCCAATGACCAACGAAGAGCGGCTGATCGCGGATTTCCGCGGCACGGGCATGACGGTTGGGCCGCATCCGATGACGTATTGCCGCGCGGAGATGAAGAGGCGCGGAGTGCGAGCGGCCGTCGAGCTGGCGAAGCTTCGCGACGGCGTGCAGGTTCGCGTGGCGGGAGCGGTGATCGCGCGGCAGAGGCCCGGCACGGCGAAGGGATTCGTCTTTTTGAGCATCGAGGACGAAACCGGAATCGCGAACGCCATCATCACGCCGCAGCTATTCGAGCAGGATCACACGACGGTGGTGCACAACCCGTTTTTGCTGATCGAAGGCACGCTGCAGAATCAGGACAATGTAGTTTCCGTGAAAGTCCGGCGGGTTGAGGCGCTCACGATCAGCCGTGCGGAAACGCCATCGCACGACTTCCACTGAAAAGGCTTACTTCTTTCCTTCCGGCAGATCGTCCTTCCAGCTGTGAATGGCTTCGGAAGTATCGCGCGCGGCGCCAAGCTTTTCTCGCGCGTGCGCCCAGCGTTCACGAATCAAGCGGGAGAGCGGCGCGTCGAGTCCGACCGCTTCGCCGAGATCGGCGGCGATGCGGACATCTTTGGCCATCAGGCCGAGCGCAAAGCCGGTGGCGAATTTGCCGCCGATCACCTGCTCCTTGATCATGAATTCGGTCGAGAAGTTGCGGCCGGTCGAGGCGTTGAGGATGTCGACCATCTTTTCCTGATCAAGACCAAAACGCTGGCCGATCAGCAGCGCCTCCGCGACGGCCGTGTACCCGGCCGCGGCGATGTAATTGTTGAGCGCCTTCATGGCGTGGCCGGTGCCGAGCGGGCCGGTTTCGAACAACTGCTTGCCCATGGCCAGAAGCACGGGCTTCGCGCGCTCGATCGCAGCTTTGTCGTTGCCGCCGATCATGATCGCGAGCGTGCCTGTCTTGGCACGAGGAACCGCGCCGGATACGGGAGCGTCGATCAGGATCACGCCTGACCTCTCAAGCACTTTTCCCAATTCGCGCGTGCCGACCGGCTCGGAAGAGCTCATGTCCACGACGAGCGCGCCGGGGCGCAAGGATTTCGCGAATGCGCCGTTCTCGGCCTGGAGGATCACGTCGCGCACGATTTGGCCGGTGGGCAGCATCGTGATCGTGATTTCGTTCTCCGCGAGTTCTGCGAGGCTGCGCGCGGCCCGGCAATTGTGTTCGCGGGCGAAGCGGGCGCTCTTTTCGGCGTCGAGGTCATACACCATGAGCGTGTGGCCCGCCGCTGCGATATGGCGGGCCATGGGCCAGCCCATGTTGCCGATGCCGATAAACCCGACGCGCATTTTCAGTCCGCTCCTTGTTCCGCCGACGCTCTACAGATCGTGATGGCTGAAGAGAGATTCTTCGACTCCGGGTCCCGACCGGCGATCGATAAAACCAATCGCCGGCAGGGAAAGATCTTCGGGCCGCTCCGCTCAGAATGACGACACGGGACCATTCTCTACTCGAGTCCAAGTTCTTTCAGCACGTCGATGGCGTGATTGAAGCTGTCCACGCCGGCTGGCACGCCAGCATAGATCATGCTGTGGAGAAGGACTTCGCGGATTTCGTCCTTGGTGACGCCGTTCTTGATGGCGCCGCGAACGTGGCCTTTCAATTGATTCGGCTTATTCAGGGCGACGAGAAGCGCCATCGTCAACATGCTGCGCGTCCTGCGATCGAGCAGCGAACGCGTCCAGACCTCGCCAAAGCAATAGCGCGTGACGAGCTCCTGAAGCGGCCGGTTGAAGTCGGTGGCTTTCTCGAGAACTTGGTCGGCATTCGCCGGGCCGAACATGTCTCGGCGGATGCTCATGCCTGCCGACAACGTGTCTTGTTTTCCGCCTGCCGTCGCCGCCGGAGAAGGCTGCGCATCGAAGTGGAGCACCGTGGCGCCGCCCGTGGCGTAGTTGGGGACGTCCGCCGCCACCTTTTGTCCGATGGGCGACTGCATGGCGGCTGCCATCGAAGCGGCATCGGCGAATTCGCCCTCCCAGATGCAGAAATATGGCGACGCGCCGCCAACGCCTTCGATAGAGAACGTATGACGGCTCGACACAAGTCCGGGGAGCTGCGCGGCGAGAGGGAGGTGCGTCTCCTCGTAGTAGCGCTTGAAATGCGCCGGATCTTTCGGAGGCGGATACAGCACGAGAACTTTGTGCACGGCGGTTTCCTTTCGGCGAGTGTGGCGCAGCTAGATGTGAAACAGTTTTCGCGCGGTCTCACCCAGAATGTTGCGCTTGGCCTGTTCGCTCAGAAACGGCA
>Ga0187780_10002704_pt1 | contig 13308 bp, 12 predicted proteins | sample 1015_Q2_SP10_20__FD_132429 | JGI IMG/M metagenome (GOLD analysis project Ga0187780, IMG submission 132429) | Tropical peat soil microbial communities from peatlands in Department of Meta, Colombia - 1015_Q2_SP10_20_MG | ecosystem: Environmental > Terrestrial > Soil > Wetlands > Peat | place...
CAACATGAAGTTGATGACCCGCATAGGGCGCGCGGTGATCGACTGGCTCGGCGCCGACCGCAAGTTCGTGCCGGGAGTGCATTCGGTAGGCGCGCCCCTTGCCCCCGGCGGCAAGGACGTGCCGTGGCCGTGCAGCAAGCAGGAAAAATGGATCGTGCATTTTCCCGAGACGCGCGAGATCTGGTCCTACGGCTCCGGCTATGGCGGCAATGCGCTGCTGGGCAAGAAGTGCCTCGCCCTGCGCATCGCTTCGGTGATGGGGCGCGACGAAGGCTGGCTCGCCGAGCATATGCTGATCCTCGGCGTCGAGTCTCCGGACGGCGAAAAACGGTATGTCGCCGCGGCTTTCCCTTCGGCGTGCGGCAAGACCAATTTTGCCATGCTGATACCGCCCGCGGCGTTCCAAGGCTGGAAGGTGACGACCGTCGGCGAGGACATCGCCTGGATCAAGCCGGGGCCGGACGGCCGCTTCTACGCCATCAATCCCGAAGCCGGCCTGTTCGGCGTGGCGCCGGGCACTTCCCGCGCCACCAATCCGAATGCGTTGGACATGCTGCGGCAGAACGTGATTTTTACCAACGTCGCGCTCACGCCCGAGGGCGACGTATGGTGGGAAGGCATGACCGATCAGCCGCCGCCGCGCCTGACCGATTGGCGCGGACAGGAGTGGACGCCGGCAAGCGGCCTCCCCGCCGCGCATCCGAACGCGCGTTTCACGGTCGCGGCGACGCAGTGCCCCTCGCTCGATCCGGATTGGGAAAATCCCGCCGGCGTGCCGATCTCCGCCTTCATTTTCGGCGGGCGCCGCTCAAGTACGGTGCCGCTGGTGGTGGAAGCGCCGACCTGGGAGGACGGCGTCTACATGGCGGCGACGCTCGGTTCGGAGACGACTGCGGCGGCGACCGGCAAAGTCGGCGTGGTGCGCCGCGATCCGATGGCGATGCTGCCCTTCTGCGGCTATCACATCGGCGATTACTTCGCACACTGGCTGAAGATGGGGAAGGCCGTCGCGCATCCGCCGAAGGTATTCCGGGTCAACTGGTTCCGCCGCGACGCGAACGGCAAATTCGTCTGGCCGGGATTTTCCGAAAACATGCGCGTCCTGGCCTGGATCGTCGGCCGCTGCAAGGGAACGGCGGGCGCGTCGCCGACGGCGCTTGGGCTGATGCCGCGCTACGAGGACCTGTCGTGGACGGGCCTCGAGCGCCTCGGACGCGAGCAGTTCGGCGAGCTCGAGCGCATCGACGGGCTGGCATGGCGCGAGGAGCTGGCGTCTCACGACGAGCTGCTCGGCAAGCTCGGTGCACGCCTGCCGCGTGAGATCGAGTCGCGCCGCCGCGCCCTGCATCAGGTTCTCACCGCCTAGCGGCTTATACTGATTTCAGTATAGATCGGTTCAATCGCGTCGCAGCCAGGCGAGGGCCGCAGCCGCGCCGAGGACGGCGGCGACGCCGGCCCAGGCGAGCACTGCCGCGGCGGGCGCGCGCTCCAGCAGCGTGCCGCCGAACGCCATGCCGCCGCCGACGCCGGTGAGCAAGGCGGCCGAAGACCAGGTGAAGGCTTCAGTCGCGCTTCCCGGAGACGAAATTCGGGCGACCAGCATCGACTGGATGGTCAAGGCGGGCGCCATGACGACGCCGGCCAGCGTGCTCATGAAAGCGAATAGCCAGGGGTTCGCCACCAGCGCCAGGGCGCCCACGCCGGCGCCGATCAGCAGCAGCGCGAGCGCGAACTGCAGCGACAGCCGCATGTGCCAGTGACGGCTGCCGTAGGCAAGTCCGCCGCACGCGCTGCCGATACTCATCATGGCGAGAAGCACGCCCGCCAGCGCCGGGTGACCGATCTCGGATGCATAAGCGGTCACGCCAATCTCGACGAGGCCGAAGGCGACCGAATAGAAAAGGACTACCGCGAGCAGCGCGGGAAAGCCGGGTTCGGCCAAAGGACCCAGCACCGTCCCTCGACGAAGCTTCTCGATCCTCCAGTGGGCAAGCGCCGGCGATCGGGCGAACAGAAGCGCGCCCGCCAGGGCGCATAGCGCGGCCGACACCACGGCAGCTGCAGGCGAGGCCGACGCGACAAAGAAGGCAACCAGCATGGGGCCCAGCACAAAAATGGATTCGATCAGCACGGATTCGAGCGAGTAGGCGGTGGCGAGCAGTCGCTCCTCGCCCAGTCGCTGGTGGAAGAATGTCCGCATGCAGACGGTGATTGGCGGATAACTCGCGCCTGCCGCGAAAGCCAAGCCGAGTATCGCCAGCATGGGAAAGGTACGCAGCACCGCGGCGCAGAGCGCCAGCAGCGCGCTGGGGTAAAGGAACCCGCAGACCAGCAGGGTCCGCGCCGGGCCGGATCTGTCGATGATCCTGCCGAGCAGGGGCGCGATGCTCGCCAAGCCCGCGATATAGCTGGCGACGGCGGCGCCGGCATACGCAAACGAGCCCGACGCCGACTGCGTCAGCAACAGGATCGCCAGGCCGCTCATGCCGATCGGCAGCCTGCCGAGAACCGAGGCAAGGAACGCAGCGCGGATTTCCGGCTTGGCGAAGAGCTCCTGATATTGCTGAAGGGAGACCACGGATCGCGACGCTGGCAAAGCGCGCCATTGTCGCATGTGCTTGCGTGCAGGCCTTCGCAAGATACTGATGTTTCACGTGGAACACACCATTGCGCACTGCAAGTGCTGGTTTCACGTGAAACAATGCCTTAAGATTTCGCCCCGAATCCCGTCATGCGATTTCCTTCTGATTTCGACGTCATCGTGGTTGGAGGTGGTCACGCGGGCACCGAGGCGGCGTTGGTTGCCGCGCGCATCGGATGCCGTACGCTGCTGCTGACCCACAACCTCGAGACGCTCGGCCAGATGTCCTGCAATCCGTCGATTGGCGGAATTGGAAAAGGACACTTGGTCAAAGAGATAGATGCCCTCGGGGGCACGATGGCGCTGGCCGCCGACCAAGCTGGAATTCAGTTCCGGATCCTCAATTCATCCAAGGGCCACGCAGTTCGTGCGACGCGCGCCCAAGCAGACCGTATGCTCTACAAGCAAGCGATACGGTCTCGTCTGGAGGCAGAGCCCAATCTGACGCTGTTTCAGCAAGCGGTGGACGACGTGTTGCTAGAGAACTCGGGCGCGGCCGGCGTCGTAACGCAGCAGGGGGTGCGGTTTCACGGACGAACCGTTGTGCTCACGACTGGCACGTTTCTCGACGGACGTATCCACGTCGGCCTGCAGAACTACAGCGCCGGTCGCGCGGGCGAATCCGCAGCGGTCACGCTTGCCGCCCGGCTGAGAAGCATGCAACTCCCCGTGGGTCGTCTGAAAACGGGGACGCCGCCGCGCCTGGACGGAAGGACGATCGACTTCAGCGTGATGGAGCGACAGGATGGCGATTCACCGGAGCCGGTGTTTTCTTTTCTCGGACGGCGCGAAATGCATCCGCCTCAGCTGCCGTGCTGGGTCACGCACACCAATCCGCGCATGCACGACATCATTCGCTCGGGGCTGGACCGCTCGCCGATGTACACCGGCGTCATCGAGGGCGTCGGGCCTCGCTATTGCCCGTCGATCGAGGACAAGATTCATCGCTTCGCGGACAAGAGCAGCCACCAGATCTTCCTCGAGCCCGAAGGGCTGTCGACGCAGGAAATCTATCCGAACGGAATTTCCACCAGCCTGCCGTTGGACGTGCAACTCGAACTCGTGCGCTCGGTCAGGGGTCTGGAAAACGCGCACATCCTTCGGCCCGGATACGCCATCGAATATGACTTTTTCGATCCCCGCAATCTGAAATCGTCCCTCGAGACGAAGACGATTTCCAGGCTCTTCTTCGCCGGGCAAATCAATGGCACGACCGGCTACGAGGAAGCCGCGGCGCAAGGTCTGCTAGCAGGTCTGAACGCGGCACGCCAAGCGCGTGGCGAAACGGCGTGGTGTCCCCGGCGAGACGAGGCGTACCTGGGTGTGCTCGTGGACGATCTTGTGACCCGCGGCGTTTCCGAGCCATATCGGATGTTCACCAGCCGAGCGGAGTACCGATTGCAATTACGTGAGGACAACGCTGACCTCCGGTTGACCGATATAGGGCGCAAGTTGGGTCTGGTGGAGGACGCGCGCTGGGATGCGTTCAATCGCAAGCGTGACGCGGTCGCCCGGGAAGCGGAGCGCCTGAAGTCGACTTGGGTGAACCTGGATCGGCTAAAAAACTTATACAAATCTAGTGAGGATAGATATTTTAATGGAGGTAAGCGTTCACTTTATGAATTGCTGCAGCGGCCGGGAGTGAGCTATGGCTCCGTAATGACCTTGCCCGGGGCCGGTGGGATGGTGACGGATCCTTTGGTCGCCGAACAGATCGAAATTCAGGCGAAATACCACGGCTACATTCAGCGTCAGAAGCTGGAAGTGGCGCGCAACGAGGAGCAGGAATCGCGGCGGCTGCCGGCCGACTTGGATTACTGCAGCGTGCGCGGCTTGTCGAAGGAAATCCAGCAGACGCTTAACCGTCACCGGCCAGAAACGCTGGGCCAAGCGGCGCGGATTTCCGGCGTGACGCCGGCTGCGATTTCGCTGCTGCTGGTTCATCTGAAACGCGGCTTCGAGCCCCGGAAAAAAAGCGCATGACGCCGCAGGCTGCGCTTGAGCGCGGGCTGGGCGAGCTCGCGCCGTCGCGAATGCCGGGCCATGCCGTTGAGCGCTTGCTCGGCTATGTCGAACTGCTGGCGAGATGGAACCGGGTCCATAACCTGACCGCGATTCGTGACCCGTTCCGGATGGTCAGCCACCACGTGCTCGACTCGCTTGCGACGCTGCCGCACCTTCCGCCGGGCCGGCTGGCCGACGTCGGTTCGGGCGGGGGCTCCCCCGGCATCCCGATCGCGATTGCACAGCCGGAGCGCGCGGTGACTTTAAACGACGCCAGCCTCAAGAAAACCGCTTTCCTGCGCCAGGCCGTCCTCGAGCTCAAGCTCGTGAACGCCGAGGTTCACGCGGGCCGGGTCGAATCCTGGCGCCCCGTCGAGCGCTACCAGGTCGTCATCTCCCGTGCCTTCGGCAGCCTGGCGCAATTCCTCGCCGCCTGCCGTCATCTGCTCGCGCCCGGCGGTTGCCTTGCCGCGATGAAGGGGACGTTTCCGTCCCGCGAGTTGACGCAGGTCCAGGGCGGCATGAGGCGCTGCGCGGTCCACCGCCTGCGCGTGCCGCTACTGAACGCTGAAAGGCATCTCGTCCTCTTCACGCCGGGGAGCGCGGCGTGAGCGCGCGGATTCTGGCCGTCGCGAATCAGAAAGGCGGCGTGGGCAAGACCACCACCAGCGTCAATCTCGCGGCGGGGCTCGCCGGCACCGGCCGGCGCGTGCTGCTGGTCGATCTCGATCCTCAGGGCAACGCCACCATGGGCAGCGGCATCGACAAGCGCGCGCTGCAGCGCACCGTGTACCACGTGCTCCTCGGCCTGGGCGAGCTGGCGACGATCCGCACCCGCTCCGAGCGCGGCCAATTCGATCTGCTGCCGGCCAACCGCGAGCTCGCGGGCGCCGAGATCGAGCTGGTCGAGCTGCCGAACCGCGAGTCGCGGCTGAAGGCGGCTCTCGCGCGCGTGGACGGAGACTACGACTTCATCTTCATCGACTGCCCGCCCTCGCTGTCCCTGCTGACGCTGAATGGCCTGGTCGCCGCCCAGGCAGTGCTGATCCCGATGCAGTGCGAGTACTACGCGCTCGAAGGCCTGTCCGACCTGGTCGGGACCATCAAGCGCGTAAGGACCCACCTCAATCCGGCGCTGGAGATTGCCGGGCTGCTGCGCACCATGTACGACCCTCGCAATACGCTCTCGCTGCAGGTGTCGCAGCAACTGGAGGCGCACTTCGGCGACAAGGTCTTTCGCACGCTGGTGCCACGCAACGTGCGGCTCGCGGAGGCGCCGAGCTATGGCGCGCCCGCCGTGGTGTGGGATGCCGCCTCGAAGGGCGCGCAAGCCTACCTCGCACTCACCGCCGAGATTCTCGCCAAGGAAGCCGCATGAACAAGCCGAAGGGACTGGGACGGGGGCTGGACGCGCTGCTCGGCGCGGAGGAAGGGCGCCGCGACGCGCTTGCGACGCTGCCGGTAGCGAGCATCCGGCCGGGCAAGTACCAGCCGCGCACGAAGATGGACCAGGAGGCGCTCGCCGAGCTCGCCGCGTCGATTCAGCGGCAGGGACTGATGCAGCCGGTGCTGGTGCGCCCGATCGAACGCGACCGCTACGAGCTGATCGCCGGCGAGCGGCGCTGGCGCGCGGCGCAAATGGCGGGGCTGCAGGAAGTGCCGGCGCTGGTACGCGACGTCGCCGACGACGCGGCGCTCGCCATGTCGCTGGTGGAGAACATCCAGCGCGAGAACCTCAATCCGATCGAGGAGGCCGCCGGGCTGCAGCGCCTGATCGAGGAATTCAAGATGACGCACGAGCAGGCGGCCGACGCCGTGGGGCGCTCGCGCAGCGCCACCACCAACCTGCTGCGGCTGCTGAAGCTCGCGCGGCCGGTGCAGGCGATGCTGATGGAAGGCGTGCTCGAGATGGGCCATGCGCGCGCGCTGCTCGCGCTCGACGGCGCGCGCCAGGTGGAGACCGCCAATCGCGTCGCGGCGCGCGGGCTTTCGGCGCGCGAGACGGAAGCGCTGGTGCAGCGCTTGCTGCGCGGCCACGCCGCGCGACGCCGCAAGCGCCCCGATCGCGATCTGGCGCGTCTCGAGGAGGAAGTGTCCGGGCGCCTGGGCACGACGGTGGAAATCCGCCCGGGACGCAAGGGGAGCGGCAAGCTGATCGTGCATTACTCCGGCCTCGATCATCTGGACCAGCTGCTGCGCAAGCTGCGCTGAAGCGGCGCGGCTTTCGATTGACCGTCGCCGCGGGAAAAAGCTACACTGCGCCGGCTCAGCCCAATGCGGGGACCATGAACGCCAAGCCTCGCATCCTGAGCCGGGCGATCCGGACGATCTTGTGGTGGCAGTTGCTCGCGACCGCGGCGATGAGCGCGGCCGCCGCGGCGGCCATGGGCGCGGAAGCGGCGCTGTCCGCGGCGCTGGGCGGGGGCGTGAGCATCGGCTCGGGCCTGGCCGCGGCGGTGGTGGCGTCGAGGCAAGGAGGGGGGACCGCGGGCGGCGTGCTGGCGGTGGCGCTGACCGCCGAAGCGGTGAAGATCGGCATGATCGCGCTCCTCCTGTGGCTCGTGCTCGCGACGTACCGGGAAGTCGTCGCGGGCGTGTTCGTCGGGTCGTTCGTGGTGACGGCCCTCATCTTCTCGATGGCGTTTTTTGTGCGCGATTACTGAACCGGCATCCGATCGATGGCCAGCGGCAGCGAACTCAACGCCTCGGAGTACATCCAGCACCACCTGACGTTCTTCCGCGTGCCGCTCGGCGAGGGCGAGTTCTGGACGCTGAACGTCGATACGGTGGTGACTTCGCTCGTGCTCGGTGTGCTCGGCCTGGGATTTCTGTGGTGGATCGTGCGCGGCGCCACCTCGGGCGTGCCGAGCAAGCGCCAGGCCTTCGTCGAGCTGGTGATCGAGTTCGTCGACGACCAGGTGAAAGGTATTTTCCATCATGGCGACCGCAACCGCTTCATGACGCCGGCGGCGCTCACGGTGTTCGTCTGGGTGGTGCTGATGAACGCGATGGATTTTCTGCCGGTCGACTGGGTCGCGGGCGCGCTCGGCCTGGTCGGCCTGCATGAGTGGCGCCCGGTGCCGACCGCGGACGTGAACGCCACCTTCGCGCTGTCGATCTCGGTGCTGCTGCTGTCGATCTATTTCGCTATCGCGGCGAAAGGCTTCGGCGGCTGGCTGCACGAGCAGTTCTGCGCGCCCTTCGGCAAGCATCCGCTGCTGTGGCCGGCGAACCTGCTGTTCAATCTCGTCGAGTACGTGTCGAAGACGCTGTCGCACTCGCTGCGGCTGTTCGGCAACATCTACGCCGGCGAGATCCTGTTCTTCCTGCTCTGGCTGTGGGCCGCGACCGGCCTGGTCGGCACCTTCTTCGGCTTTCTCCTCGGGCTGGGCTGGGCGATCTTCCACATCCTGATCGTGCTGCTGCAGGCCTACATCTTCATGATGCTGACGGTGGTCTACATCTCGATGGCGCACGAGCATCACTGAGGCACCGGTTCAACGTTCAATCCGCCCCGAAAGGAACTCACCCATGGAAAAACTCCAGTTGCTGGCGATGGTCCAGGCCTACACCGGGATCGGCATCGGCCTGATGGTCGGCCTCGGCGCGGCCGGCGCGTGCATCGGCGTCGGCATCATGTGCAGCCGCTTCCTCGAGGCCGCGGCGCGCCAGCCCGAGCTGACGAACTCGCTGCAGGGCAAGGTATTCCTGCTGCTCGGCCTGATCGACGCCTCCTTCATCATCGGCCTGGGCATCGCGATGTTCTTCGCCTTCGCCAGCCCGCTGGCGACCCCGTTCCGCTAGAGCCGGCGCAAGGCAACCCTCGCGCAGGGAGGACGCATGAGCTTCAATTTGACGCTGATCGCCCAGATGCTTGCCTTCGCCGCGTTCATCCTGTTCACGGCGAAATTCGTCTGGCCGCACCTGCTGCGCGCCATCGAGGCGCGGCAGAAGACCATCGCCGACGGCCTCGCCGCCGCCGAGCAGGGGCACCGCAAGCTCGAGCAATCGACGCGTCAGGCGAGCGAGGCGATCGTGCAGGCGCGCGCGCGCGCGGCGGAAATCCTCGCGCAGGCGGAGAAGCGCTCCGCGCAGATCATCGACGAGGCGAAGACCGCGGCGAAGGACGAGGGCGAGCGCGAAAAGGCGGCGGCCAAGGCCGAAATCGAGCAGGAAGTCTCGCGCGCCCGCGAGCTGCTGCGCGACCACGTGGCCGCGCTCGCGGTGGCCGGGGCGGAGAAGATCCTGCGCCGCGAGGTCGACGCCAGGGCCCACGCCGAGCTGCTCGACGGCATCAAGCGGCAGCTCTAGGACGACGCATGGCCGAACCGAGCACCATTGCGCGCCCCTACGCCGAAGCGGCGTTCAAGCTCGCGGATGCCGCTGGCAAGCTCGCCGATTGGTCGGCGGCGCTCGCCAATCTTGCCGTAGTGGCTGCCGACGCGCGCGTCCGTGCCGCCGCGGGCGACCCGAACCTGTCCGCGGCGAAGGTTGCCGGGCTGTTCCTCTCCGTCCTCGCCGGCAGGCTCTCGGGAGAGATGGAGAATTTCGTCCGCGTGCTGGCCGAGAACGGGCGCCTGGACGTGCTGGCGGAGATCCGCGCGCAGTTCGAGGCGCTGCGCAACGCGCGCGAGGGCGTGGTCGAGGCGGAGATCCACTCCGCCTTCGCGCTCGATGCCGCGCAGGTGGGCGACCTGGTGGCGCGGCTGGAGAAGAAGACCGGGCGCAAGGTGAAGGCGCGCGTGAGCGTCGACGACGCGCTCATCGGCGGCGTGCGCATCATGCTCGGCGACAAGGTCATCGACGGCTCGGCGCGCGCGCAGCTCGGCGCGCTCGAAGCCGCCCTGAAAGCTTAAGGAGTCCCTATGCAACTCAACCCGTCCGAAATCTCGGAACTCATCCGAAGCCGGATCCAGGGCCTGGACGCGGGCGCGCAGATGCGCACGCAGGGCACCGTGGTGTCGGTGACCGACGGCATCTGCCGCATCCACGGGCTCTCCGACGTGATGCAGGGCGAGATGCTCGAATTCCCGAAGAGCACCTTCGGCCTCGCGCTCAATCTCGAGCGCGACTCGGTCGGCGCGGTGATCCTCGGCGAGTACGAGCACATCACCGAGGGCGACACGGTGAGCTGCACCGGCAAGATCCTCTCGGTGCCGGTCGGACCGGAGCTGCTGGGCCGCGTGGTGAACTCGCTCGGCGCGGCGATCGACGGCAAGGGCCCCATCCCGGCCAAGATGACCGATGTGATCGAGAAGGTCGCGCCCGGCGTGATCGCGCGCCAGTCGGTGTCGCAGCCGGTGCAGACGGGCCTGAAGGCGATCGACTCGATGGTGCCGATCGGGCGCGGCCAGCGCGAGCTGATCATCGGCGACCGGCAGACGGGCAAGACCGCGGTGGCGGTGGACACCATCATCAACCAGAAGGGCAAGGACCTCTTCTGCGTCTATGTCGCGATCGGGCAGAAAGCTTCGACTATCGCCAACGTGGTGAGGAAGCTCGAGGAGCACGGCGCGATGGCCTACACCATCGTGGTTGCGGCCTCGGCGTCCGAATCCGCGGCGATGCAGTACATCGCACCGTACTCCGGCTGCACCATGGGCGAATATTTCCGCGACCGCGGCCAGGACTGCCTCATCATCTACGACGATCTGACCAAGCAGGCCTGGGCCTACCGCCAGGTGTCGCTGCTCCTGCGCCGCCCGCCGGGGCGCGAAGCGTATCCGGGCGACGTGTTTTACCTGCACTCGCGCCTCTTGGAACGCGCGGCGCGCGTCAATCCGGATTACGTGGAGAAATTCACCAAGGGCGCGGTGAAGGGCAAGACCGGCTCGCTCACCGCCCTGCCGGTGATCGAAACGCAGGCCGGCGACGTGACCGCGTTCGTGCCGACCAACGTGATCTCGATCACCGACGGCCAGATCTTCCTCGAGACCGACCTGTTCAACGCGGGCATCCGGCCTGCGATCAACGCGGGCATCTCGGTGTCGCGGGTGGGCGGCGCCGCGCAGACCAAGATCATGAAGCGGCGCGACACGGGCGGCGGCGTACGCCTCGCGCTCGCGCAGTACCGCGAGCTCGCCGCGTTCGCGCAGTTCGCGTCCGACCTCGACGAAGCGACGCGCAAGCAGCTCGAGCGCGGCCGCATGGTGACCGAGCTGATGAAGCAGCCGCAGTACCAGCCGCTGCAGGTGTGGGAGATGGCGCTCACGCTCTTCGCGGTCAACAACGGCTACTTCGACGACATCGACGTCAAGAAAGCCCTCGCCGCCGAGCGCTCGATGCGCGACTACGTGAAGGAGAAATACCCCGACCTGGTCGGCCGCATGGAGGACAAGAAGGACCTCTCGGGAGACGACGAGAAGTCGCTCAAGTCCGCGATCGAGGACTGGAAGAAGAACGGCAGCTACTGATGCCCGGCACCAAAGAAATCCGGATGAAGATCCGGAGTGTGCAGAACACCCGGAAAATCACCAAGGCGATGGAGATGGTCGCCGCCTCGAAGATGCGCAAGGCCCAGGAGCGCATGCGCATGTCCCGCCCCTACGGCGAGAAGATCCGCAACGTCGCCGCGCACATCAGCCACGCCAATCCCGAGTACCGGCACCCGTTCCTCGTCGAGCGCGACACGGTGAAGCGCGTCGGGCTGATCGTCGTCACCACCGACAAGGGCCTTTGCGGCGCGCTCAACACCAACCTGCTGCGTCTGGTGCTCGGCCAGTACAAGACCTGGCAGGGGCAGGGCGAGGAGATCGACGTCTGCTGCATCGGCAACAAGGGCCTCGGCTTCATGCAGCGCCTGGTCGCGAACATCGTGTCGCAGGCGGTGCAGCTCGGCGACAAGCCGCAAATGGACAAGCTAATCGGCGCGATCAAGGTGATGCTGGACGGCTACACGCAGGACCGCTTCGACCGGGTGATGATCGGCTACACGCGCTTCATCAATACCATGAAGCAGGAACCGATGCTCGAGCAGCTGCTGCCGCTCGCGGGCGAGCGCATGGGCGCGCCCGAGACGGTGTGGGACTACATCTACGAGCCGGAGGCGAAGGCCGTGCTCGACCAGGTAATGACGCGCTACATCGAGGCGATCATCTTCCAGGCGGTGGCGGAGAACATGGCGAGCGAGCAGAGCGCGCGCATGGTGGCGATGAAGGCCGCCTCCGACAACGCCGCCGACCTGATCGACGAACTGACGCTGATCTACAACAAGAACCGCCAGGCCGGGATTACGAAAGAGCTTTCCGAAATCGTGGGCGGCGCCGCCGCCGTATAGGAAACGTCATGGCAAATACCCAGGGCACCATCGTTCAATGCATCGGCGCGGTGATCGACATCGAGTTCCCGCGCGAAGCGATGCCCAAGGTCTACGACGCGCTGCAGCTGGAAGACACGGGCGAGAAGGGCCTCGCCGAGAAGGGCCTCACCTTCGAGGTCGAGCAGCAGCTCGGCGACGGCGTCGTGCGCTGCATCGCGCTCGGATCGAGCGACGGCCTGCGCCGCGGCATGAAGGTGAAGACCACCGGTGCGCCGATCTCGGTGCCCATCGGCAAGGGCACGCTCGGGCGCATCATGGACGTGCTCGGCCGGCCGATCGACGACGTCGGCCCGGTCAAGTCGACGGCGCGGCGCTCGATCCACCAGACCGCGCCGCGCTTCGACGAGCTCAGCCCCTCCGTGGAGCTGCTCGAGACCGGCATCAAGGTGATCGACCTCATCTGCCCGTTCGCCAAGGGCGGCAAGATCGGCCTGTTCGGCGGCGCGGGCGTGGGGAAGACGGTCAACATGCTCGAGCTGATCAACAACATCGCCACGCAGCACTCGGGCCTCTCGGTGTTCGCCGGCGTGGGCGAGCGCACGCGCGAAGGCAACGACTTCTACCACGAGATGACCGAGGCCGAGGTGGTCAAGCTCGACAACCTCGAGGAATCCAAGGTGGCGATGGTGTTCGGGCAGATGAACGAGCCGCCCGGCAACCGCCTGCGCGTGGCGCTCACCGGCCTCACCATCGCCGAGAGCTTCCGCGACGAAGGCCGCGACATCCTGTTCTTCGTCGACAACATCTACCGCTTCACGCTCGCGGGCACCGAGGTCTCGGCGCTCCTCGGGCGCATGCCCTCGGCGGTGGGCTACCAGCCGACGCTCGCGGAGGAAATGGGCCGGCTGCAGGAGCGCATCACCTCGACCAAGACAGGCTCGATTACCTCGATCCAGGCGGTATACGTGCCGGCGGACGACCTCACCGATCCTTCACCCGCCACCACCTTCGGCCACCTCGACGCGACGGTGGTGCTCTCGCGCGACATCGCCTCGCTCGGCATCTACCCGGCGGTCGATCCGCTCGACTCGACCTCGCGCCAGGTGGATCCGAACACGATCGGCGAGGAGCACTACACGACCACGCGCGCGGTGCAGGCGACGCTGCAGCGCTACAAGGAGCTGCGCGACATCATCGCGATCCTCGGCATGGACGAGCTCTCGCCCGAGGACAAGCAGGCAGTGGCGCGCGCGCGCAAGATCCAGCGCTTCCTCTCGCAGCCCTTCACCGTGGCGCAGAACTTCACCGGCACGCCGGGCAAGTACGTCTCGCTCAAGGACACGATCAAGGGCTTCAAGATGATCGTCAACGGCGAGTGCGACGCGCTGCCCGAGCAGGCGTTCTA